>Ga0123356_10006471_pt1 | contig 11804 bp, 4 predicted proteins | sample TergutEmb28metaG_2_FD_92546 | JGI IMG/M metagenome (GOLD analysis project Ga0123356, IMG submission 92546) | Embiratermes neotenicus P3 segment gut microbial communities from Petit-Saut dam, French Guiana - Emb289 P3 | ecosystem: Host-associated > Arthropoda: Insects > Digestive system > Gut ... | reverse complement strand
TATTCATCTCGCGACTTAAACGCTCTTCAAGGCCGGCTGGTATTTCTACGCCCAGCCTGCTTATTTCCTGACGTTCACTGTCGGACAGCGCCCCATTGCTCTTTGTTAGTTTTGGTAAATTCCCGTCCGTTACGCCCAGGAGAATAAGGCACTTCAGATCACGCCTCCGACTCATTGCCATACCACCAAGCGCAACTCTGTCAAGGGAAACGGGAATCACTCCGACTTTGTACTGCGAAAAAGTGAGCATCAGGAGTTTTTTAAATTCAACTGCGCTTAGCTGTATTTCGCCAATAAACTTATACATCTGTTCCATCGCGTTAACTATGATATCCCATACCTGCTTATACTCATCCGAAAGACGCGCATCGCTGCGTTTATCAAGCTCTTTCGCCTTTTCGACAAGGTTCTCTGAGAACCTAATTTCCTCAAGAAATTCATACAGCGATTGCAACTTAAATTCTACAGGCGTATTCCCCTTAATTCCGTCACGTAACCTTATTACCGGTGATATTATTCGTCGCCGTAGGGTGTTTAGCTTTGCGATTGTCTCATTGTCATTTTGCCCGGCATATCCGGAAACCGGCAATATCCAATCCCGGTACCACATTGAGCCACGAATATTCCATTTGATAACGTAGTTTTCGAGCTGTGCATATTCATCTGCTGAAATTTCCGTAAGCCCTGTTTTCAGATATCTAAAAACAGGCTTATACTCCCACCCGGATACTGCGATATCAAGAGCCGCGTCGATAAGCGCCAGCGGCGTTTTATCAAGGATATCCGCCCTTCCGCCTGAGAAAAACTTGATACTGTATTTTTCGAATGTGTTTTCACATATCGTACAGTATTCCTCCCATTCGCGCGCCATTACGCCAATATCGCGCCACCTGTAACCGTCATGTACGAGTTCCCATACTTTACGCGCTGCGTATTCGCATTCCGCATAGCGTGTCGGCGCTGCGTATATTGTAATATTGCTGCACTGGCCGGGGTATTTCAACACAGTATGGGTGAATAGGTTTTTTTCAAGAAACTCCAGGTCAGGACAGGAGGACGGCAAGCAGGGGGACGGTTCATCTGCTTGGCTTTGCCAAGCAGATGAACCGTCCCCCTGCTTGCCTCCCTGCTTCACGACGTCCACACCATATTTTTTAGCAAGTCTCATTAGCTTAGCAGCGGTCTTGCGTGGTAGATCAAATACCTCGCTATCGTCACTCGTGTCGCAAGTAAGGCAGATAGTAAGCTCTGTTTTTTTTAGCAATAATTCTTCAATAATGCAGAGTTCCTGTGCGGTAAAATCGTTGAACCCATCAAAATATATCTGGCTGCATTCTACGATTGTACTTTCACCTATTAGCTCCGCCAGGAGCGTCATTTGGTCTGACGCGTCGCCTCCGCGCATTTGTACAAGCGCATCGTACGCGCTAAATATCAGTATCATGTCACGCAGCTTATCTCGCAGCAGGCTTGAAGCCTTTTCCGCTATTTGCTCAAGGCTTTCCGGCGTCAGCCGCAGGTTTTTGCATTCCTTCACCGCGTCAAGCATATTTTCAAGCAATTCAGCCCTTAGCCCCTTTGACCCAAAAACTCTTAAGCGAGGCGCAACGGATTCAATGGCTCGATACATTATAAGCATCTGCCCGCCGGCGTCCAATACATGCCCCGGAGCTCCGCCTATTTCAGAAAAGACGCGCCTGCACAAGCTTGAAAAGCTCAGTGTTTCCCCGTGCATTGACAATCTATCGCCACAAACGGCACATAACTGCCTTTCCGCATCATGGGAGTACTGCTCCGGGACAATCAGCAGCAGGTTCGACTCTCCCGCGTCCATCCTCCGCCGCATATCGTGAAGTATGGACAACGTTTTCCCTGTCCCCGCCCGTCCCATTATCAAGGTCAGCAAGCGCTGTCCCTCCTCTCTGTCACTGCAAACGTCCATACAGTTACAAAGCCCCGCGCGGCATGTAACCGCGCGGGGCAGTCTCATATACTGAACTATTTTCTGGTAATTGTTAAGTCGTAGGCGCCCGTTCCATCATAGTCATATAATAAGCCCATATACAGGAGATATAGCGAGTCGCTGGAAAGCTCTGTGGTAATGAGCGCATTTCTGTCGCCGCCGCTGTCGTCGTCATCAGCAATGAAATTTCCCGTCAAGTCGTATATCTTCATTGTCGGGTCGCTATCGCCGTTATTTGACGTCCGGAATTCCCATGTACCAGACCTGTCCGGTATGAATACAAAGACGCCTATCCCTTCAACTCTCACTTTACCGCCTTCATCGGGGACACGCAAACATGGCGAAACACTCAGGAGATAACTGCCGTCGCCACTGCCATAGAATCCTGCGGAAATCAAGAACGGCTCACCTGCCGTGAGATAAACGGTCAACAAAGCGTTACCGTTGCCCGCACCATCATCGTCTTCATCAACTACGCTTCCTTCAGCGTTATACATAATCAAGTACGGATCGCATTCTCCGTTGTCCGATGTGATGACCTGCCAAATGCCGGTGTCGTCAGGTGTAAACGCGAATATCGTTGGGGCGTTAACCCGATATACCCCTCCATCCCCAGCCATATCCTCATTGGGTATGAGCCCGCCGGATGGCCCGTCAGTATACTCGCCAATGTATTTAACTGAAAGCAAAAAGCTGGCTTCGTCGCTGTAAAAACTCGCAATAACGTGATATGTTGTTCCCTCTTCGAGGGTTACGTTCATAAGCGCATTATCATCGCCGCCGTTGTCATCGTCACCGGCAATGTATTCGTAATCCTCGTCATATATCGATAATACCGGGTCACTGCCACCGTTATCTGATGTCCTGAATTCCCATACACCGGTTTTGTCTGGTATGAATGAGAAATCCATCAAACCGTTAACACGGATTTCCCCGCCACTGCTGGGTATTTGCCGGAATAAATCAGCCACGCCCTTGTACTCCACTGTCAGCATGCAACTCATATCATTAGTTTCATCATAAAATCCGACAATGAGCGTATATTCGGTCCCTGCGTTGAGTTCGGAGACTATAACAGCGTCGTACCCTCCTGCTCCATCGTCGTCCTCATCGATTTTACCGCTGGAATCATGTAGTTCCAGATAAGGGTCGTCTCCGCCGTTATCTGATGTGCTAAACTCCCACAAGCCTGTATAATCAGGTGTGAATGTGTACTCTGTCGAGCCGTTTACCCGGACATATCCGCCATAACTAGGCAACTCTATTCTCGTGGGCCCTGGCATCGGCGTCGGCGTCGGTCTCGGTGTTGGCGTCGGTGACGGCGTCTGGGTGTCCGTAGCTGGCGACGGTGAAGGCTCAACAATATGGTTTGGTCCAAATGGTAATATATCTGTAAAGAAATATATACATGCGAATGCGGCTAATAGTATTACAACCGCCCCGATTGGTATTATAATTTTTAAAATGTTCTTTTTCCCACCGGCGCTTTGAGGCGGAATCGGCGGTTGAGCGTACCCCGCACTAGGCTCATATGTTGGCGCAGGCGCTCCATACTGAGGCGGCGCGTACGCCTGCTCTGCGGGCGGCGCATATGCCTGCTCTGTCGGCGGCGCGTATGTCGGCGCTTCTGCGGGCGGCGGTGCGTAATATGGGCTCTCCGCAGGCGGAAAGTTGGATACGGTCGCCTCTTCTGGCGGCGGCGCATAGTACGGGGGCTCCGCAGGCGGAGCGCCGTATGTGGGCGCTTCTGGCGGCGGCGTGTAGAACTGAGGTTCCGCAGGCGGTGCGCCGTATGTGGGCGCTTCTGGCGGCGGCGCGTAGAACTGAGGTTCCGCAGGCGGCGCGCTGTAAGTAGGCGCTTCAGGCGGTGGCGTGTAGAACTGAGGTTCCGCAGGCGGCGCGCTGTAAGTGGGCGCTTCAGGCGGCGGTGCGTAGAACTGCGGTTCCGCAGGCGGAGCGCCATAAGCGGGTGGTTCAAAAGGTGGCGTGTAGAACTGAGGTTCCGCAGGCGGCGCACTGTAAGTGGGCGCTTCAGGCGGCGGTGCGTAGAACTGCGGTTCCGCAGGCGGAGCGCCATAAGCGGGTGGTTCAAAAGGTGGCGGTGTGTAGTACTGAGTTTCCGCAGGCGGCGCGTAGTATTGAGGTTCCGCAGGCGGAGCGCCGTATACGGGCGCGTCAACAGCGGGAGCTACATTGGTATCTCCTCTAACCGTCGTTCCGCACCCCGGACAGAATCTTGCGTCTTGATCGATTTTAGCTCCACAATTGGAACAAAACATATTATCACCCCGGTTATAGTATTTTTCTGTATTTGCTATCAGAGAGAATATCATACTGCATAAAACAAAGCAAGTATTACTAAGGAATATTTTAAAATTTAGCAATTATTAGATAACTGTTCAGGGGGTGTCCTAAAATGCTCGCAATGGTTACAGACTGCACACAAGTCTTAACTACAATACAAGTTTCCAATGCGGTGCTAGTGCATTGGCTGTAACCAACCTGTGCATTTTAGGATGCCTCCTGAACAGTAACATTATGAGCAATATTGTGAAAGTCGTCCTTTTGGCTGACATATATAGCATTCATTATAGCTTGCTTTCAAGTATTCATATGCTTTTTGCGCGTGTGTTTCACTGTCAAAAATGCCAAATACCGCCGAGCCGGAACCGGTCATGACTGCACCTATAGCGCCGTTATTCAGCAGTACGCTCTTTATATCGGCAATCTCGCGTGTACCATATGGTAATATGTCCTCGAAAACATTGTACATCCGCCGGGCAACGCCACTTAAGTCACCGCTGACGAGTGACGCGACTATGCCATCGGTATCCGGTCTCGCGCGTATTTTTTCGCATCTCACCCGGCTGAACAATTCCTTCGTAAAGCAGGAATATGCCGGCTTACAGATAACAAGACAGCAACCCGGTAGTGGCGGCAGGTCCGTCAGAATCTCCCCTCTGCCTTCTACCAGGCTTGTCCCGCCAACAATGCAGAATGGTACGTCCGAGCCAACGCTGCTCCCAAGACTTTCGAGGGTTTTACGCCCAAGATTTGTGTCGAACATACTGTCAAGTACCCGCAGTACACATGCGCCATCAGCGCTCCCACCGCCAAGCCCTGCGCCGACAGGGATGTTCTTTACAATTCTGATGTGTACCCGATAACCAAAGATCCCCGTGCATTCAAAAAAAGCCCGCGCTGCCTTAACGGCTATATTGTTACCGTTATCGGGCAGATACGGCGCCCCTGCATTTATGCTAATCCCTTTACCGGGTACACATTCGACATTTATTTCATCAAACAAGTTGACTGACTGCATCACCATCTTCATGTTATGGTAGCCATCGGCCATTCTGGAAATTATATCGAGTGATAGATTTACCTTCGCAAACGCCAGGGATATCTCTGTCATAGAACGACCTCCCCGATAAAGCAGAGGAACCGTCCCCTTGCTTGGCGACCTCCCCGATAAAGCAGAGGGACCGTCCCCTTGCTTGGCCCCTTGCTTGGCGACCTCCCCGATAAAGCAGAGGGACCGTCCCCTTGCTTTTCCCCTTGCTTTCCCCTTGCTTCACTTATTTGTGATTTGTGATTTGTAATTTGTAATTTGCTCAAAAAGTTTCCCCATCAGTTCTGTCCCAGCGGATATATGCTGTCCCAGCGCTGCGTCTTCTTCGCAGTATGACAGCCCTGTACACTTGTCATACCGGCTGTCATAAATTATATATGGGACGGGCGACCCTTCATGCCCGCGAGTAGTCGTCAAGGTTTTGTGATCGGACATTATTAACATTCGGTAGTCTTCGCCGCTTTGTTTCAGCCGCTTCGTCAGCGGCGCCAGAATCCTGCTGTCAATCCATTCGATAGCTTGCAGCTTACCTTTCGTATCGCCATTATGGGTACATTCGTCGGGAGCTTCGATGTGTACGGCTGCGAAATCGTGGGTTTCGAGCAGTTTGACCGCAGCATCGACCTTACCTTCGTAATTAGTGTTAAGTTCGCCCGTAGCGCCCTCAACATAAACCTGCTTGAGCCCAATCAATGTCCCAATACCCTTGCACAGCGGTACCGCTGAGATTACGCCTCCGGTTTTGCCATATTTTCCGGTAAATCCAGGCAATTCCACTGACGTCCCTTCAGCCCAGAACCATATGCCATTCGCCGGAAGTTTCCCCTCTGCGCGCCGTTTCATATTCGCCGGGTGGCTGTCCAGTATACCATGCGCCTGACGCATCAGCCTTTCCAGAACAGCGGCGTTTGCGCATCCGCGCGGCAGATGTCGTCCCAGTGACTCGCCTAGATGGTCGTGGGGCGGCGTCAATACTATGCCGGTTATATCAGGGGTTTTCTGTACGGCAATATGCCGGAACGACGAACCCGGATAAACTGCCATCCCCGCTTCTTCCGCAGCATTCTTGAATACCGGCGTGTCAAAAAGTTCACTGATGATCGCGTTTGACTCGTCCCCTTCTATCGATCCTGCGGAATGCGATATTATCTTTTTATCTTCAAACGGCAAATCACCGTCCTCAAATGTTACCATATTGCAGCGGTATGCCACATCACCTGGCGAGAGTCTAATACCAACGGCTGCCGCTTCGAGGGGCGCGCGGCCACTAAAGCAGGTTCGAGGATCGCAGCCGAATATTGACAGGATCGCGGTATCGCTGCCGGCAGGCAATCCTTCCGGTATTGTTCGTACCGTACCGGTAACGCCTGCGGACGCTAATTTGTCCATCGTAGGCGTTTTGGCGTATTGCAATGGCGTTTTCCCACCAAGCTCCGGCACAGGGACATCCGCCATGCCGTCTCCTATAACAAGAATGTATTTCATAATAAGTTCTTTCCTTCTATGACGATTTGTAAACGCGTCAAATGAGCCGCTATTACGCGTTATGGAGTATACCATAGTGTGCCTGGAAGCGCAACATTTTGAGAGACCCTTAAAAAAGTTTTGGGCGGTTCTTTTGTCTTGTGTTTCTACAAGATAAGAGAACCGCCCCCTGGACGGGAACGCCAGATCCCTGGCATTAGCCCGTTGCGTTGCTATTATTGCGCGAAGTCTATTGACTGGGCGTAGGGGACGTAGACTATATCCCAGAAGAAGGCTTTTATTGCGTAATCCACAGCGCCTGCCGGGATGCTAAACGCTTTCGTCATGGTTTGGTTGACGCCGCCAACCGGTACTGTTATCAGTTGGCCGGCAAGATCCGCCATTGCGCCCCTGCTGTTATACAGCGCGAGGAAGGCGTTGACTGACTTTGGCGTATTGAGCAGGTTTCTGACTCTCAGCGAGGCGGTAACGGAAGCGCCCGCTGTAATCGCGCTGTCAAGCGAAGCTTCAAATACCAAGCCGTAATTGACGTTGTCAACAATTGCATTGTAAGACGGGTCGTCGCTTGAAATCCTAAACTCCAATTTGGCTGTATCCACGCTGCCAAGACCCGCTGCAAGAGGCATAATTTTTGGCACACTGAAGTCATTCGGGCCGAAGCTAACCGTGTTCAGGAACGCCCCGTCTTTGGTGAACGCCGATACGGTTACTTCTGCGACCGGCCTTCTGGGCAGGTTAACCGCGAAGTTTTCGGCGTCGGCTTCGTAAAGATCATACGTGCCGTCGGCTTGCTTCTTTAGGGCAGAAACCAGATAGGCTGTGGACGGATCCTTAAAGCCCATGAACTCAAGCTCAGATATCGCGAGGGTGGCGTTGCCGCCGTTTGCTGTGACCCTCACACGGTAATGGGTATATGCCTTATTGTTGATAATTCCGAATGGCATTGTGCTTTGGGTGTTGTTCTGCGCATAACCCGAGCCGCACGCTGTCCATACTGTTCCCTGTGTCAGCGCTTGCGTCTTCGTAACGGGTGTTCCGACCGGCCCCAGGGAGCGGGTATCGAAACCGAACGTAACATTGGTCCTGGTATCGAGAATATCCCATTCATTGCCGTCGTTTGAAGCCTCAAGCACCCAGGAGCGAGGATTCTGAGCGGGAGTTGAGCCGCAGGAAACTGTATAGAGATGGACGACCTGCGGTGTGCCAAACCTATAACCGAACCAGTCGCCGCTGGCAAAAGTAGTGGTCGCGTTGGTTGTCATACTGTTATCGAACAGGTTGTTCGGGTTCGTCACAGCAGTGCCATCAGCCTGGCTTGATATAACGGCGTCGCCTTCATTGGTGCGGTTGGAGTAGGCTTTTGTCAGGTCATTAAGCGGTTGAGGCGTGACTCCCGGCGCTGTCAGTGAGTGCGGTTTTGAATCCGCCGCTGTACCCCAGGTACTCGGAGCCGGGCCCATAACGTACTCAAGAGTATTGACGGATTTGCCGTACAGATCTGCGCTGGAGATGAAGGTCTTGTTATAATCCACACCGTTGAGCTTCATGCTTTGGATGAATTTGTTTGTCATACTGACTCCTGGGGCCTTAATGTCTATAACCGTCCCGTTGTCCCTTGTGATGACAATATGCGGGAAGTACGGCGCGGTCAGATAGAATTCATCCCAGCCGAGAGACGTTGATCCGAATCCTAGCGCCGACATGACGGCAGTTCCGGACATCTCCCCGTTGTCTTCATCGCCGCAGTACCCGAAACCGCATTCCCAGTTGGTGTAAAGCCTGTCCAGGATTTCACGGACATAAAGCTGCGTTTTCCACGGTGCGTTGGTAAAGTTATAATAATAAGGGACTTGGTGCGCCGGCTGGTTTGAGTGGCCGTACTGGCCCATTTTAACAGCCGCGTGTTCAAGTTGCTCGTGAATGTTTGAGTATCCGCCGTTGGTCCAGCTTGGGTTACTGGTGAATACGACGTCGAGGCGTTTCTCTAGTCCATCCAGCCCGCCGAGCAGGTTAGCCATGCCCTGTCCGTCTACCGTCGTGACCACCATATCAAAAGCGTTAGTCTCCGTATAGCCGGTCCGCCATGCGTACGGATCAAAAGCCGCGTCAGTCTGGCCCCAGGAAACGGCGCCGGTCGTGGTGTTGTCCGTGTTCCTCTGGCGCAGCCATCCGCCCGGGATTAAGACGTTAGTATACTTGTCGGTTTTCTCGTATGGATTCCAGTTATGGATATAGTTTACAGCGCGTCCTGAGTAGTACGCAGCCATATCGGTGTAGCCGAGCAACCGGGCCATCTGAGATATGCCGAAGTCGTTGATGTATCCTTCCAGTGACCAGGAAAGATTTTCGGTACCGGTGCCTGAACCGGAGGTAAATCCTGCGAATATACTGGTTGTTAACGCAGTACGGCCTCCGTTGGTGAGGGTGCCGGTGTTGTTAACCGTAGCCGCCTTAACCGCCGACTCAAACGCTCTTTGCGTGTCAAAACTTAATCCTCGCATGGCAGCCGTTCCAAAGACTACGTCCGAACTTGTCCCAACCATGGAGTTTGTCCCTGCGGGCGCCGACCAGCGCGGTACGAACCCGCTATCCATATAGTGATTGACAAGTCCGTCAAGCATCCATCCGTTGAAATCGGGAATAAGCAGCCCGTATGCTGACCATGTGGCTTTGTAGGTATCCCAGAAACCGTTATTGATAACCATCGGGCCGTTCTTGATGGAGCCGCCGTATGGGGTCCTGTACTGCCATATTGGATTCGCGGCGGTACCGGTATTCTCATGCTGGTAGTTGGGCCAACTGTACAGCTTTACAAGGTTCGAGTAAAACGTTACCAAACCATCGAGCGATTTTAGAGGCAGGGTGTCTACTGTGCCATTCCAGCCGACTGGCGCGCCGAATTCTTTTACCAGTACGCCTGTCAACAGGTCGTCCCACGCTTTCCGGGACGCCGCTTTTGTTTCGTCGAATGTGGCCTTGACTTCAAGGTCGCAGTTCGCTTTTGCCTGCGCGGCACTTATGTAGGAAGTGGCTATCCTCATTTCGACTACAGTGGTGTCATCCGGGAAGCGGGCGTAGGAAGATGCACTGCGCATACCGGATATGGCGGTTCTCGCTGTGGGAACTACGTCAAAAATCGCGTAGACATACATATTCTGGCTGCCGTTGCTGTTATGGTTTACAATGAAGTTCATCTCGTTGTCTGCCAGCCCGGCTGTTGAAAAACCGTTTGTTACCGTTGATCCCATGGCGTCGAACGTGATCGTTGGGTTGGCGGTTCCTGCGGGGAACGTGGCTCTTGCGTGCAAACCGTGAGTGGTCGGGGTAATCTCGGTTTTGATATTGTTGTCCGTCACTATGCTGTAATAATAAGATTTGGCAATCTCATTATCATGAGAGAATTGATATCCGCGGCTGCCCTGCGCCATTGTTGTGCTGGACTGCGTCGCTTCAATATTCGGGAAGAATTGGAAGTTCCCCCGGTCGCCTATCCAGCGGCTTGGCCTATGGTTACAGCCAATGCTGCGGAAGACTGGCTTGTTTGCGGTTGTATTATTGGAAAATGCCCAGTTATACGGGTCGTTACCTCCGGCAGAGGTTTGCGGCCCCCAGAAGTTAAATCCGAATGGCGCGCATAAGTCGCCCGCCTGGTGTCCGCGCGAGAACGCTCCGTTGGAAGAGTTCGAGCCACGGCGGATATCTGTCAGCTCCGATGGGTGAATGATCTCGCCGGCTGAGTTGAAGGCGCCGTCAAAAGGCTGAGCCGACGGGTCATCCGAGCGCTTCCCGACGATTCTCAGATCATCGATGTTAGCCTCGAAAGTATACCCGTCGGCGCCATCTTTGTTGGCGTAACTAACCAATATCTGGTCAATAAGTAAGCCGTCTGCGACTTCTCCGATCCTCGCCAGAACCTTATTCCATTGGCCTTCCCACATACATTTGCCCTCAAACTGGGATTGCGGGTCCATCCGGACGCCGTGGGAGTCATAACAGTTGAGCTCGCTCAGGTACTTGCCGTTGGTAAAGTGAAGGTCGACGCATACGTGCTGGCTCGGGTACTTTCCGAATTCGAGGTTATTGGCGTTGTTGTTGATGTTAAACGTCGGGGCGATCATGTAAGAAAGCTCCGTCGTCGGGGTAACGAGGATCTCGTCGCCGTCCGGGAACTCGTAAATTTTGTTCATTGCTGAAACAGGACCAGCCTGGGTGTGCCTGCCGGCGAAACCCAGCGTCCTTTTCCCTGTATAGCCGTTGGCTGTCGTTCCTGTGCTGTTCCAACGAATTTGTGGCGTATGATAGTTTGTAACCGGACCTGTAGTCAGGTTACCGGTAGTACCGCCCAGTACGCCGCGGTAGTTGCCGGTTGTGGCTATACCTGTCAGCAACGACTGACCAAGCACCCCGACAGCCGATACATTATCACTCACAAGTATGGCGGGGTCGGTGGTTTCGAACCCGCTGTAAAACGACGTCGGATTCCCTGCCGCTGACACTGGCGCTACAGTAAACATGCCAACAACAAAGATTACCGCTAAAAGCAGGCATAATCTCTTGCGGATTGGTTTGATTTGCATAAAATTTCCTCCTAATAAAAATATTTTGTAAGTTATTGATTATTATTGATTATTATTGATATTATACATCCCCCTCCCGTCGGCACAGTATATATTCATAATCCCATGACGCCCCCCCTGCGGATTCCGAACATACAAAAACCCGCAAACGACATGTGATACAAGTATTTGCCTATTAACCATTTATAATTATTGAGTGAATATGAGAGTGAATATGTCTACTCAGATAAATCTTACTCACTAGCCCCAATTATACTTTCTTATACATATAATGTCAAGTTTATTGAACCTCTCACGACTGAAGTCGCGAGATTCTTGGTTCGACGAGCGGTTGCTTCTGTTGCTGAAGTCTTACATACTCTCCCCAAGCGTGAATTCGGGTAGTCCCTACCCTATCTGTCCTGTATGCTTATACGGTCATTGACCG
>Ga0123356_10006470_pt1 | contig 11805 bp, 7 predicted proteins | sample TergutEmb28metaG_2_FD_92546 | JGI IMG/M metagenome (GOLD analysis project Ga0123356, IMG submission 92546) | Embiratermes neotenicus P3 segment gut microbial communities from Petit-Saut dam, French Guiana - Emb289 P3 | ecosystem: Host-associated > Arthropoda: Insects > Digestive system > Gut ... | reverse complement strand
GAAACGCCCTCGCCACAGCCGGCGGAACCCTACCTTTTCATGTAGTAGGCGGATTCTTCGGGGCGGACTGCTCTTGGAATCCAGAGGGGCCGGCGGAGGCCTCCGGGACCGGGGGCGGGACGAGCCAGCGCCTTCCATCTTTGATAGACCCCGAAACTCAGGTTTGTGTCGACGAAGATGTCGCCATAGCGGTCGTCGGAAGCGGCCCGTTCGACGCGGACCATCTGATGCCAGCAGTGCATGCCGCTGACGGGATCGGGGTGGACCGGGAAGGTGATGTCCTGATGCACACCGGCGTCACTCCACCACACGCGCTTGGTCTCCGGATCCGGGCTGTCGTAAGGTGAAACGCTTTCAAGCTGGCGCATCTTCCATTGGCCTTTGCCGACTTCTTTCAGGTCGACCCACGCGCTCGACATGCGCTCGATTCGCTCGTCTTTGGTGACCCGCCACCGGCCCAGATGATGAGAGCAGGCGACCAGGCCGGGAGCGAGGCCTTCGGTGACCCAGGCGTGCAGAACGAAATAGCCAATCTCGGTGTGGACCTTCATGAGGTCGCCGGTGCGGATGCCGCCGAGCTTCCTGGCGTCGGCGGCATTGATCCAGAGTGGGTTCTTGTGGGAGATTTCGTAAAGGTATTTCGCGTTGCCCGACCGCGTGTGAATGAGATTTGGCAGACGGAAAATGGGCAGCAGCGTGAAGACCTCGCCACGCGCGTGTTCTGGCCACTCGACGGCTGGTGCATCCTTCCGATCGAAGTCTGCCGCTTTTTCGCCGAGCGACGCTCGCTGCGCGGAACGGTGAATGTGGCTGCGATAGTACTCGGGGAGCACGAACTCGGGCCATTTCCAGTCGGCCAGAGTTCTGGAGAACAGTTCCAGCTTGCGCGAGGGAGTGTTGTAACCGACCACCGGCCGATCGTCGATCATGACCCCGACCGGTTTCGCCTGTTTGGTAACCACGCCGTTCGATTCAGCCCTGGTTCCGCTCAGTTCGGCTTCGGACAGCGGCTTTTCGTTCTGCCCGTAGACGTCGCGCGTAATTTCGTAGGCGCCGTATTTTCGCATGTACTGGAGCGGCGTTAAGCCCTCTTTTTGGGCGGTCGCGGCGAGGCCGGGGACGGAGTTTTCGAAGATCCATCCGTAGTACTCATCCACCGTAAGCTTCTGCCCGGGACGATAAGGAGACTCAAAGTATTGGCGGATGCCCATGGCCCCGTCGGGATCGATGGCCCAGGAAAGATTAATCCAGAATTCGTCTTCTTCCCATACTTCGCCGGGGTTCGCCTGGTAGGTGCACTCGAATTTTTCCCCGCCCCGTTCACGCAGGACACGGTTCACGGGTTGGCGGAAGCCGATCCACCTGCCCGCGTAGGATTCCTGGCTCATCAGGTCGTGGCGCTCGGAACTGAACCCCATGGGGAGCACATAGTCGGCGAACCATGCGGTCTCGCTCCAGGTGGGCGTCAGGGCGGCGTGCAGGCCCAGTTTTTCTTCATCGCGAAGCATTTCGATCCAGGAGAAACCGTCGGGATAGGTCCACACCGGATTGAAGACGCGCGTGAAATAGCAGTCGATGCGGCCACGGCCTTCTTTGAGGAAATGCGGGAGCAGGAACGACATTTCATGGGTGCTGAGCGGCCACTCCGGGGGATAGAGCAGTTCATTCCAGCCCTTCTGCGGCGGGGGGACTTTGAAGGGTTTGGGCACGAATTTATTCCAGGCGTTCAGGTTGTGCCCGCCTTCGGTGCCCACCGAACCGGAGAGAACGTGCAGCAACACCAGGGCACGGGCGGTTTGCCACCCTCCGAGGTTGCCAGAGGCGCTGCCTCGCCACAGGTGCGAGGCGAAGCGGCTGCCGGCGGTGGCGATCTCGCGGGCGATTTTTACGATGACTTCGGCTTTGACTCCGCTTTCCTTTTCGGCAAACTGCGGAGTGAAGTTTGCGTAGTGCTTCTTCAGCGCTTCGATGGTTGCTTCGAACGATTGCCCTCTCGCCTGGAAGCCGTCGACTTCCAGGTCTTCCCAGTTGGTCCAGGTCTTCATGAACTTCCGATCGTAGCGATTCTCATCGAGAATGACTTTTGCCATCGCAAGCAGGACTGCGGCTTCGGTGCCGGGATAGGTTGGCATCCAGTAGTCGGCCATGCTGGCGGTGTTGGACAGGCGCGGGTCCATGACCGCGAGTTTGGCGCCAGACCTCTTGCCCTCGAGGATGCGCTGGGCATGAGGATTGAAGTAGTGTCCGGATTCGAGATGGGCCGAGAGAAGCAGGATAAAGCGCGCATTGGCGTGATCGGGCGAGGGACGGTCCGCGTAGTGCCAGAGCAGGTAGCCCAGGCGCGCCGACGAAGAGCACACGTTGGTGTGCGAATTATGCCCGTCGATGCCCCAGGCCTGCAGCGTGCGATCCATGATGAAATCGTGGCCGGGCCGGCCGACGTGGTACATGATCTCTTCCCTGCGTCCTTCTTCGATCGCCCTGCGCATGCGGGCAGCGAAGGTTTCAAGAACTTCGTCCCATGAGGTGCGCGTCCACTTCCCGGCTCCGCGCGGTCCGCTGCGCTTCATGGGATAGAGGATGCGGTCGGGATCGTGGATCTGATTGATTGTGGCCGGACCTTTGGGGCAGAGGCGTCCGCGGCTCGAGGGGTGCAGTGGATTGCCTTCGAATTTGGCAATCTGTCCAGACTCCCGCTCGACGTAGGCGAGAAGTCCGCAGGCGGACTCGCAGTTGAAGCAGATTGTGGGGACCAGTTGATAATGTTTTTCGACCCGGCGCGGCCATGAGCCGGGATCGAGTTCAACCCAGTCATCCCATTTCTCGACCGGGGGACAGGAGGCGAGGTGGCTGCCTTCGCGTTTGAAGTCGGTCATCGAACGGTTCTCCTAAAAAAAGGTGAGCGCAAGGGGCGCTCGCGACCGGCGGGCGAGTCGCCGGCCCCGTTTAACTGTTGGGCACGCTCTGGCCTGCCATTACGAAGCACCATTCGAACGTCAAAAGACCGAGCAGAGCCAGCACCGCGGCCGCCATCACTCCGTAAGGCCCCAGCCACAGAAGGACAAGGGGCAGAACCCCGCCCAACAACACGCTTCCCGCCCAGAACCAGATCCGGAATGAACCGTGAGTAATCAAGCGGGCAGCATAGGCCGCATTGTCCGTCGAGTGCGGCATCAGGAATTCTGCGGCCAGGCTGATCAAGTGCAGCCCAACCGTGGAGGCCAGGGCAATCCTGGCAACGGCCAGCGTCTCGGGCGAACCGCCCATCGAGGGCGGCAGCAATGCCAGGACCGCCGCGCCGCACATCAGCGCCTGACCGATGAGGTGAACGGGGAGCAGCGGAGTCTGCCAGAGATCGCGGCCTTCGCACTGACCGAAAAGAAATGCGGTGTAGACGGCTGCCAGAAATCCCAGGAGAACCGTGGGCCACACCAGCAGGCTCGACATGCGAGAGAGTCCGACAATCGATGCGAGCCAGAACAGCCCGGCCAGCGCGCTATAGCCGATGAGGATGAAGGCTCCGCGTGCCAGCCACGATTTACTTTGCGCCCTGAATACAACACGCAGAAAGCGGGTCTTGTGTTCGAGGTCGGCGACCAGCAGCACGGCGGTGAGGGCGCTGAAGATCAGAGCGATGGTTGACAGAGCGATATCGCGAACGCGGTCCCCGCCCAAACGGCCAAACAGCATGGCGATTGCGGGAATCGCCAGTGCCCCCGAACCGATACCTTTGGTCCAGCAATAGGCGGGTACTTGCCATCCCCAGGGACGGGCGTGGGACACATCATAGGCAGCGAGCGCATTTTTTTCGAGCAGAGGGCTGTCGGGCGGATACAAGGCTCCGCCGCCATGAAGGCCTTGGTTGCGCTCGGACCACATGTAGATCGACTCGTGGCGCGCAGCGGTGGGCACGATGGCGCTCTCGTCGGCATCAATGTAGTAAAGCTTGGGGCGAGTTCCCTGCTCCGGTTTGCGAACGCGGACCGGTTCGCGGGCAAGGAGCTGGGCGATTTCACCGTCTGCGGCATCGAGATCTCCGGCAATGATGGCGTGCGCCGGGCAGACGACCACGCAGGACGGCTCGAGGCCAACCGCGGTGCGGTGCGCACAGAAGTGGCACTTGGCAGCGGTACCTTCGTCGGGATCGATGTAGATGGAGTCGTACGGACAGGCTTGCATGCAGGCTTTGCAGCCGATACATCGTTCGGAGCTGAAATCAACGATGCCGTCGGTGCGCTGATACATAGCAGTGACAGGGCAGATCGTTACGCAGGGAGGGTTCTCGCAGTGATTACAGCGGGTGACCTGAAAGACGCGGCGGGTGTTGGGAAGCTGCCCTTCTCCACGTACTTCACCCAGGTGCGGTTGACACTGAGGGGAACGTGGTTCTCGGTCTTGCAGGCTACCGTGCAGGCGTGGCAGCCGATACACCTGCGGTTATCGATGATGAATCCGTATCGCATACAGAACGGTTTTCCGGGCACGCATCGAAACCGCGGTGCGGTGTGTGTATTGTATCTGACGTGGGGGCTAGGTGGTCTCTGCCGGGCCTTCGGCAGATTTCCACCGCTGATCTATAGCACTTCGGGCCTCATCGCGTGGCGGCTAGGCTACAATTCAGGGTACATTTTTTCAAATTCAATGCCCAAGATCGAGCTGCCCTCAAGGTTGGGGCTGAAGCCCGGTCTTACACAAAAACATGACTGCTCAGATTGCGACCGGCGCTGCCGCAGTGCTCGACGACAAGAAAGTCTTCTACAACCGATTCCTTCTCCTCGTAGCCGGACTGGGCGGGCTGTTGTATGGCATTGACGTCGGCATCGTGGCCGGCGCTCTGCCGTATCTGGAGGCAACTTCCGGGTTCAACTCGGGGCAGCTGTCGATCGTGGTGGCGGCGGTGCTGCTGGGCAGCGTGATTTCCACGCTCTTTGCCGGGCTGCTGGCGGACTGGATGGGACGACGGTCGCTGATGGCGTTAAGTGGGCTGATGTTTGTCATCAGCATTCCGACCATTGCGCTGTCGCACGGGTACGCGCCCCTGGTGCTTGGGCGCTTGTTGCAGGGTGTAAGCGGCGGATTGATCGGTGTGGTGGTGCCACTCTATCTGGCGGAGTGTCTCACCGCCTCCAATCGCGGCAAAGGGACAGGCATCTTTCAGTGGCTGCTGACGCTGGGGCTGGTAACGGCGGCGGCGCTCGGGCTTTATTTCAGCTTTCGGGTCGATCAGGTAGCGCAGCTTGGGGACGCAAAGCTGCTCCTCAGCTTCAAAGATACGGCGTGGCGCAGGATATTCTGGGTTTCGCTGCCTCCCGGCATCCTGTTTGTCCTCGGCAGTTTGCTGGTAGCGGAGTCGCCGCGGTGGCTGCTGCGGCGGGGAAAGCGAGACGCGGCTTACTCCGCCCTTCTGCGCTCGCGGGCCGCCGAGCAAGCTGACCTGGAACTGGCAGAGATGCAGAATGTCATCGCGGCCGAGAAGAAGAAAACGGCTCGTGGAACGGTGGCGAAGGAATCGCTGCTGCGTCGCAAATATGTCATTCCTTTCCTTCTGGCTTGCATCATTCTCGCGTGTAATCAGACGACCGGGATCAATTCCATCATCGGGTATAACGCCAACATCCTGCTCCAGAGCGGGCTGTCAGATTTCGCGGCGCATTGGGGCTACCTGATCTTCCAAATCATCAACTTTCTCGTGACCCTGTGCGGTGTGATGCTGGTGGACCGCAAGGGTCGCAAGTTTCTGCTATCGCTCGGTACCGGGGGAATCATCGTGTCGCTGGTCTCGACGGGAATCCTTTTCCTGGGCAATGAGCGGCAGCGCGTCGACGTCAGATCGGCAATGCAGTCACGGGTTACGGCTGAGCAGAACCTTACCCTGAGCTATAGCGCCCAGGCAGCCGATCAACTGCTGAAGGAAAGCGGGCACCCCGTCGCGAATCGGCCAACGTCGCTGGTCGTCATTTATTCGTATGGCGATTTCCGGGCCACAAGTCAGGTTGTGCGCTCGAACGACGCCGCCACCAAACCCATCGAGATTACCCGTGATATCGTGCCCGCGAATCGAGTCATCGCATTCTTTTCGAATCCCTTTGGGGAGTTGGACCGAGCACGGCAGGCGCCTTTGACGATCGAGAAGGCATGGATCAATCCCGTGCCCGACGCGCGCAACGGATGGCTGGTGGCAATCACGCTGTACATCTTCATGGCGTTCTATGCCGTCGGGCCGGGCGTGGTCGTGTGGCTGGCGCTGTCCGAGTTGATGCCGACGCGCATTCGCTCGAATGGGATGAGCATTGCGCTGCTGCTCAACCAGGGCGCGGCGGCGCTGATTGCTGCCGTTTTTCTGCCAACCGTGGGAAAGTACGGATATTCGGCCATGTTTTTTGGATTTGCGGCTTGTACGGTGATTTATTTCGTTACCGCAACCTGGTTCCTGCCCGAGACCAAGGGGAAGACTCTGGAGGAGATTGAGGCGCACTTTGAAGCGGCCGCTGGAAAGGGTTAAAAGCGCGGGCAAGGCCGGGATGGCCTCGCGACCGCCGGCCCGGATGCCGGCTCGCGCATACACAGGGATTGATCACAGGGCTACTCACCATGACTCCTACGAAGCAGAATGAAAACAGTACCGACCAGAAGTTCGCTCACGTGATGCGGCGGGAGATTTATGAACAGCCGGTTGCCATCGCCAGGACTGTCGAGAAGCATCTGAACAACGACGTCATTTTTCCCGGAGCGTTGCAGCCGATCGAGAGTGCGCTGCTGAGGTTCGAGAAGCTGATCATTGCCGCCAGCGGATCGAGCCGGCACGCCGGGCTGGCCGGGGAGATCATGATCGAGGATCTGTCCGGCGTTGCCGTCGATGTCGAGTATGCGAGCGAGTATTCCTACCGGTCGACGCACGCGGCGGTGGATCCGATCGTGATGGTGATTACACAGTCCGGTGAGACCGCCGATACCACGGCGGCGCAGCGCGAGGCTCTGACCCGGGGGGTGAAGACGATCGCCATTTCGAACATGCCCGATACGACGATCGTGCGCGAGGCCGGGGCGGCGTTGATCACCGGCGCCGGGCCCGAGCTTTCGGTCCCGGCAACCAAGAGTTTTACCACGCAGCTTACGATTCTCTACCTCATGGCGCTGTTTCTGGCCCGCAAGCGGGGACGGATGACGTCGGAGGTTACGCGATCGTATCTGCAGCGGCTCGAGCAACTGCCCGCGGCGGTCGAGAAGAATCTGGCCGCATGGGACGCTTCGGGTGAGGAATTTGCCAGCGTGCACTTCAAGGCAGAGAAGTTCTTGTATCTCGGACGCGGTGTGCACTATGCGATTGCCCGCGAGGGAGCGCTTAAACTGAAAGAAATCTCTTACGCGCATGCCGAAGGGTACCCGGCGGGAGAACTCAAACACGGGCCCAATGCTCTCGTCGATGAGAAACTGCCTGTCGTCGTGCTGGCGACGCGCGACCAGCATGACCCTGATTCCCTCTTACGCTACCGTCGCACCCTCGACGTGATGAAAGAAGTGCGGTCTCGGCGCGGACCGCTTGTGACGGTGGCCAGCGAGGGCGACACAGAAGTGGCCGCGATCGCAGATCAAGTGTTCTACGTGCCTGCGGCTCCGGAATTGCTGTTGCCGATCGTCGAGGTGATTCCGCTGCAGTTGTTCGCTTACCACGTCGCGGTCAAAAAGGGGTACGACGTGGATCATCCGCGGAATCTGGTGAAGGCTGTGGTGACGGAATAGTTCTTTGCTTGGCCCGGACTCGGCTAGGCACGGGCGAAATCGATGTATCCCATGCGCGGGTCGGTGCGGATCAGTTTGGCGCGCAGTCTGTCGCCGACGTCGAGCCCCTGCTTGCCCTGTGCCAGGAGGCCTTCAAGACGCGGCTTGAGGACGCGGACGAAGGTGTCGTGCTCGGTTACGCCGGTGACGATGGCGTCGAACACTTCGCCGATGCGGTTCTGCATGGCCACGGCTGCAAGGCGCTTGGACATTTCGCGCTCCACCTTGCGGGCGGCGTCTTCCTTTTGCGTGCAGTTGGTGGCAATCGTGGCGAGTTCGTCGTCGGAGTAGGGATTGGTCTGTCCCGCCAGCATCGCTTTGATCAGACGCTGCGTGACGATATCGGCGAAGCGACGGTTGGGCGCGGTGGAATGCGTGTAGTCCTGAACCGCGAGGCCGAAGTGTCCCTGGGCCGTGTCGCCGGCGCGTTCGAGAACGTATTCGCCGGGGCCGACGAGCTTGATCACGGCCAGGGAGAGATCGGCGAAGTGGTCGGGATCAGCGGCTTTGCGGCGCAGGAGGAAATCGTTCAGGGCTTTGGAGTCAGGCTGGGCGGGAAGCTTCTCGCCTTTTGCCGCGGCCAGCTGCACGATGCGATCCCAGCGCCGAGGAGTACGGACGATCCGGCGCAGGGACGAAACCTTTTCGAGGAAGCGAGCGACCACGCCGTTGGCTGCGACCATGAAGTCTTCGATCAATTCGGTCGCACGATTCTTTTGTTGCTGGACCACATCCACAACTTTGTCGTTCAGTACCAGCGGATGGACTTCGTCGGTCTGCAGGTTCAGAGCCCCGTGCTGGAAACGCTGCTGCTTGAGCCGCTGCGCCACTTCACTCTGAAGCTTCAGTTGAGCCTCGAGGTCCGGGGACGCCGCGACTTTCCGAGGAGCGGCGGCTTTGCCTTCGAGCCACGCGCCGAGGGAGTTGTATTGCAATTGTGCCTGGTTACGAACCAGAGCACGGTAAACGTCCTGCGATTTCAGGTTCCCCGCCGAGTCGACGACGAATTCGATCACGATGCTCAGGCAGTCCTGGTTTTCGAGCAGTGAACTGGCTCCGTTCGAGAGTTCTTCGGGCAGCATCGGAAAGTTGCAGATCCCCGTGTAGACCGTTGTGGTCTCGCGGGATGCGTGTTGATCGATCGGAGTCTGCTTCTGGACGAAGGCATCGACGTCCGCGATGCCGACCAGGATTTTCACGTCGCCGTTGGAACCGCCATCTGCGACTTCAATCTGATCCAGGTCGCGCGAGGTGTCGTTGTCGATTGAGGACCAAAGAAGCTTGCGGAGATCGCGGACCTCGCCGCCGGAGGGCACTGGCGGCGGTCTTAGAGCCGCCAGTTGCGCCGAAACTTCGGGAGGAAAATTCGGGTCGAAGCCGTGCTGCACCATGAGTTCTCTGGCGGTGGTGTGCAGGTCGAGCTGCGAAGGAGTTCGGTCGTGCATGAAATCCCCGTGGAGTAGGATGGTTTCAGGCTATCACGAACGACCTATGTCGACAGCCCTCGACCCCGGTTGCGGCCAGGCGCTCGGCTCTCCGCCTGAGGCGGAAGCGCCCCCAGGCGGCGTTCTCGACGATTCACCAGGATGACGTAGAGCATGTACACGACAATCGCCAGGTTGCCCACCAGCAAGGCCAAACGAACGAAGGTTACCCCGCGGAACAGTTCCCGGACTTCAACTGGCAACAGCAAGGTGCCCGAGATCAAGGCCACCCATTCCGCCCAGGTGCGTTCTTTCCAGAGTCCATAGGCTTCGGTGAAACGGAGGATTGCGTAAAGGAAGGCGATGCGGGCGGCCGCCCACAGGCGCGCGTCGGTGAAGCTGTCAGCAAAATCCAGAAGCATTTGGGCCCAATGACTGTCGGTGCTGATGTGCAGCCTGGCGAGAATACTCTCGGCAATCAGCCAGGTATCCTGGTGCACCAGCGCCAGCGCGCAGACGCCCATCAGTACAACAAAGACACCTTTGAAGCACTCGAAGCTGGCGACAGCCCGGAGCATGCGCCGCTGGGCGAGGTGCCGGTCGGTCGAATTTGCAAAATGGCGCATGAAATCTGACGATTACAACTGCAGATTACCATGGCCAATGCGGATCGCCCATACGGAAGGATGACAGACATTGGCAGGATGGATACTTTCTTACCTTCGTAACTGGATGGACCCCGGCGAGCTTGCCACGATCGCGGCGAGGCGTGCATCGATGCGATCGTGGATCTCTTTTCCCCGCTGCGGTGCTGTTTGTCAGGGGCTCGACAGCACAACAAAACACGGTTCCCCAAACCGCCCGGCAAGCGCTGCTCGAAATGTTTTTCGGCAAGACTGCGGGAACGCTCGTCGAGCACCCGGATTTTCTGAAGGCCATTACGGACAAAGTGAAGCCGGCTGTGGCGACAACGAACCCCGACAAGCTTCGTCCCCCAGACTCAGGTTTCGGCTACTCCTGCCGGAAGCGATCGGATGGTAAGAAGGCGATGCGATCGCTTTTGAAGGCAGAGGGTTACCTGCGCGACGACGTTAAAATAAAACTGCGGAATTTGTTTCGCCCTTTCCGGGTGAGGATGAGTCCCGCTACAGTTTTCATCTTTCGGCTGTGCCCAGTGCGAATCCGGGCGGACGAAAACCATTCTGCGCGGATCCGGCGGCCATCTTTGACCACGGATCGCCGCTCGAGTGAAAGTCCCGACAACTTTTGACCCGGGAGGGGGCGGAGGAAAGGGCTCAGTGGGCGGTGGCCCACGCCAAACCGTCCGGTTCCGTGCCTACGTCCAAATGGCCGATGACTTCCAGAGTTTTCAGATCGATCACCGCAATGTAGTTATCGGGGGAACACGCCACAAACACCCGCGAGCCATCGGGCTGCATTTGGATGCCCGCGGCGCCGTGGCCCAGCTTGATCCGCTTGATTTCTTTTCGGGTGGCGGCATCGAGCACGATTTCGTCCTCGCCGCCCAGGCAGGAGATGAACACTCTCTTCCCATCCGGGGTGAATTTCAGGCGGTTCGCGCCTTTGGCGTTGGCAGCCACGGTCTCGGTCACTTGTTTCGTAGCCAGATCGATGACGGAGATGGTGCCATCTTGCGCGTTGGCCACCCAGAGTTCTTTGCCATCGGGCGCAACATCGAAACCTTCCGAGCCGTTGCCGACCTTGACCACGGTTTCGTCCCAATCACCGCCAGGCGGGCCCATAGGAGCGCGCTGCGGAGGCTCTGTTCCGGGCTGGCCTGGCGCCGGACTCGACCGCGGAGCGGGGCGGCCGGCGGTTTTGTCGATGATGCTTGCCGTGCCGGAACTGACGTTGGTGGTGATGATCCGCTTCAGGTCGTCGAACACATAGATCATGTGGGTGCGGTTCTGGCCGGTGCCGAGGATCCAATCTATCTTTCCGGTGAAGGGATCGTAGCTGCCGATGGCTTTGGCTGCTTCCGCGGTGAACCAGACTTTGCCGCCGGCGAAGGTCAAACCGTGCGGGCCGCGCAACGGACCGAGATCGACCGGGGGCAGCGGCTTCAGGGCGACCAGGTCGATCACCGCGAGGGTGTTGTAAGCGCCGCCGCCGTAATTGGAAACATAAGCGGTCTTGCCGTCTGCGGAGGCGATCACTTCGTGGGGGTCGTTACCGACAGGAACCTTTGCCAGCACTTGCAGGCTGGCCGGATCAACGATGGAGAGCGTGTGGTCGCGCTTGCTGAGAGCCAGCAACGCCGGCCTGGGCGCGATTTGCGCCCCGACCATTGAGGAAACCAGCATGCTTGCCAGAACCAGCCGGGAATGCGCTTTCGAGATCATGGGTCAGCCTTTCTTCTGACGAATGGCGGCGCGCAATTCGGCAACGATTTCCTGCGATGCCCGGATGGCAGCGGCGTGCTGGTCCACCGGGAAGGAGATGGCGCCGACACGGGCGTGGCCGCCTCCCCCGTAGCGTTCGCAGATGCGGGCGAGATTGACTTCGGGTTCCTCTGGCGCCCACGGATTCGATCCCACCGAGACTTTCACGCGGAAGCTGCTCTTGCTCAGACCGACGCTGT
>Ga0123356_10006469_pt1 | contig 11807 bp, 11 predicted proteins | sample TergutEmb28metaG_2_FD_92546 | JGI IMG/M metagenome (GOLD analysis project Ga0123356, IMG submission 92546) | Embiratermes neotenicus P3 segment gut microbial communities from Petit-Saut dam, French Guiana - Emb289 P3 | ecosystem: Host-associated > Arthropoda: Insects > Digestive system > Gut ... | reverse complement strand
TTTAAATACCTAAACCACTCAAGAAGAGTGAGCACCGATGAGCCTGCACCTAAACCCAGAATACGATAAACTATTACCCCGAATGTCTGAAGAAGAATTCATCGAACTCAAACACTCCATAGAAACCGAAGGCCAACACTACCCCATCATTGTCAACGAAAACCTCGAAGTCCTCGACGGCCACCACCGATTCCGCGCCTGCACCGAACTAGGCATCGAACCCGACTTTGAAGTTAAACAATTCGACGACAAACTACTCGAAAAAAAATTCGTCATAGAAGCCAACCTCAGACGACGCCACCTAAACAACTTTCAACTCGTCGAACTCGCCGTACCCCTCCTAGAAATCGAAAAAGCCATAGCAAAACAACAAAACAAAAACAACAAAACCCAACCCAACCCCCAACAAGAAGAAGAAACACCCCCTGACGATGAGACAGAGAATGCTTTTTCTGAGCCAGAATTCAAAACAAAACCTGCAGAATCAGTTGCTAAAAAAGCAGGTGTATCAACCCGAACCCTTGAGCGGGGAAAAAAAATCCTAGAAAAAGCCAGCGAAGACGACAAACAAAAACTTCGCGAAGGAAAAACAAGCATCTCCAAGGTTTATCAGGAAATTGTAAATGAAGAAAAACCACCCCAACCCGCCCAAGAAACAGCAGTTAAAGTAGACTCCGAACTGGACTTGCGCAACAAAGCCGAACTATTAACGCTTCTAGAGCGTCTGCTAAATGGCGAACTGTACTGTCCTCACTGCGGTAACACCATGCTTGAATGCAACAAATGCCACAAAACCCTAAAACAACTCCTAAAAACAAATTCCACTAAAATAGACGAAGACCCCCCATACGAAGATACAACATTTTGGACAAGCTAACGTCGTATACTGCTTCATCAGCGGTAGAGTAGTAGATAATTGGAGGAGATATATAATGCGTAATCCCGAGCAAACAATAGGTAATCTGATTGATAAACAAACAATAGCATTTATCGGTTCAATCAATGAATCGGGGTTCCCTAACATGAAAGCCATGCTTCCGCCACGCAAACGAGAGGGCATCAAAGAATTTTGGTTCACCACCAACACCGCCTCACGTCGCGTAGCACAATATCGTGCAAACCCCCAGGCATGCATATATTTTTTTGATAAGCGCTTCTTTCGCGGCGTTCAATTAATTGGTACTATGACCATTTTAGAAGATAGCGCAACTAAAGAAATGATATGGCGCGACGGCGATACATTATATTATTCCAAAGGGGCCGATGATCCAGATTATTGTGTGTTAAAATTTACGGCACAATCCGGACGCTATTATGCAAATTTCACTTCACAAGATTTTGAGGTTCCCTAATGCTGGCAAATATAATCCAGACCAGCAAAAACACAGTATTTTTCGGCGGTGCAGGGGTTTCAACTGAGAGCAATATCCCCGATTTTCGCTCCGAAAAAGGCTTATACACCACCAAAAAAGTTTACGGCCATCAACCCGAAGAACTTTTAAGTCGCACCTTTTTTGAACACAACCCCCAATTATTCTTCCAATACTATAAGGAAAATCTGATATACAAAAACGCAAAACCCAATGCGGCTCACCTAGCTCTTGCCAAACTTGAACAAAACAACCTGCTTTCCACAGTAATAACACAAAATATCGATGGACTACATCAAGCCGCAGGAAGCAAAAATGTGCTCGAACTCCACGGTTCAAACCACCGGCAATACTGCATACAATGCGGCAAAACATATGATTTAGACTATATCTTTGACGCCCAAAATTGTGAAGGGATTATTCCAAAATGCCGTGAATGCCGGGGATTAGTGCGTCCTGATGTAGTTTTATATGAAGAGCAATTAAATAAAAAAGCTCTTGATTTGGCAATAGAGGCGATTGCAACAGCGGATTGTTTGATTGTTGGCGGTACTTCACTTATGGTATATCCAGCCGCAGGCTTATTGCGCCATTTTAGCGGAACCCATCTGGTACTTATCAATAAAACAGAAACAGCCTATGACAAGTGTGCAAACCTGGTAATTCATGAGAGCATCGGAAAGATACTCTCCCAAGTTATTGAGCACATATTTGGCTGATAATCAGCACTCTGATTCGAAAGTTTTTGTTTTAGGCTAGTTAGGTTGGTTTTTTGAGTGTTGTTTCTAGGGTAGTTTGTGTTTGTCTGAACTGGGTTACTAATGTTTTTCCAAAAGTTGTCACTTCGGAGGAACCCCCGCCTTTTGCTCCGCCTCTTGTGCGAATAACAAGTGTTTCACCTAGGCGTTCTTCGGCAAGGGTTATTCGGTGAAGAGCATACCGATAGGACATGCCTAGTTGTTTAGATGCTTCTAAAACGGAGTGGTGTTTTGCTATTTCTTCGAGTAACCGGGCTAAACCGTCGCCAAAGACGGCTTGGTTTTTATCGTTTACTACCCAGAGCTTGAAGCGATAGTTTAGGGCACACATGATGTTCACTTGGTTTAGTGTAGTGTTTGAGGAATAAAGCTTTGCTTGTGCATTAGCTGTATAGTCTTTAGTGCTTTCTAAATAGTCTGGAAATTTTGTGTGTTTTGTATTTAGAGCTTTTTTATTGACAATTTTTTGCCAGATATGTGTTAAAATTTTTTATTAGGTGCAACCTATGCGTATATACTGTGAGAGGGGACCACTTTTTAGCATCTACTCCCCCAATTTAGCCCTTTCGACCCCTCTCACAACTCGAACAGAGTTATAGTTAATTGTGGCTAAAAGCCTGATCATTAGATGAGAATGGGATCCCAAAGAGATCAAAATTTATAAGGGTCTAGCCAGGTGTGCTTTGGAGAAAAATGTCCGAAACTAAATTTAAAATAAATGAAATCACGGCAAAGAAACAATTGAATCCCGTGATTAAAGAAATTACAATTTATGCACCGGATATAGCGGCGAAAGCCAAAGCAGGACAGTTCGTTATTTTCAGAGTCAATCAAGACAGCGAACGTATACCCCTCACACTTGCATCTTGGAATAAAGAGCAAGGAACAATTACTCATATTGTTCAAGAAATCGGTTTTTCCACCGCTGAACTGGGCAATCTAGAAGTAGGACAAACAATCCAAAACGTTGTTGGACCACTGGGAAATGCCACCGAGATCGAGAACTTTGGCACAACCGTTGTCATATGCGGCGGATTGGGCACAGCAGTAGCCTATCCAGTTGCTAGGGCCTTAAAAGAAGCGGGAAACAAAGTGATATCCATCATTGGTGCCCGCTCAAAAGAGCTCTTCATACTCGAAGACGAAATGAGCGCCGTTTCTGATGAAATTTACTTTACCTCAGATGATGGCACCAAGGGCCAAAAAGGCTTTGTAAGTGATGTTTTAAAGTCCCTGCTTGAAAAAAATTACCAAATCAACCGTGCCTTTGCTATTGGACCCCCCATAATGATGAGCGTTATAGCTGATATAACCAGACCCTATGGTATCAAAACCATTGCAAGTCTCAACCCCATCATGGTTGATGGAATGGGCATGTGTGGTGCCTGTCGAGTTACCATAGCCGGTAAAACCGAATTTGCCTGTGTTGATGGACCCGAATTTGATGCCCACAAAGTCGACTTTAAAGAACTCATGCTACGACTCAGAGGATATTGCAAAGAAGAAAAACAAGCCTTATCCTTCGAACCCACTAGAGGTCAGTGTAAATGTCACAACCACTAAACACCCCAAATAATCGGCTAAAAGCCGTTGAAGTTGCTAAACAAGAACCCGCGATTCGCACTAAAAACTTTGAGGAAGTCGTTTTAGGCTACACTGAAGAACAAGCAGTAGCTGAAGCACAACGATGCCTAACCTGTAAAACACCCAAATGCGTCGAGGGCTGTCCTGTGGGTGTAGATATCCCAGGCTTTATAGGGCTCATCCAGCAGAAAAATTATGACGTAGCCATAGCTAAAATCAAAGAACGCAACAGCCTCCCAGCCATTTGTGGCCGAGTCTGTCCCCAAGAAGAACAATGCCAAAAAACATGCATTTTGGGCAAACGTGGTGAACCAATTTCGATTGGACGCCTAGAGCGATTTGCAGCAGATACCGAACAGAAAAAAGGCATAGCCACCGCACCAATTAAAGAGTCAAATGGCAAAAAAGTAGCCGTTGTCGGCGCCGGACCCGCAGGGTTAACTGTTGCAGCTGATCTAGCCAAACTTGGCTATCAAATCACTCTCTTTGAGGCTCTTCACTGCGGCGGAGGCGTTTTGGTGTATGGCATACCCGAGTTCCGCTTACCCAAACGCATCGTCCAATCCGAAATCGACTACATCACAAGCCTCGGCGTAGAATTCCGACCCGACGCCCTAATTGGACGCATCTTTACAGTAGAAGAATTATTCGCTAATGGCTATCAAGCAGTCTTTATCGGCACCGGCGCAGGCTTACCTAAATTCATGGGTGTCCCCGGAGAAAACCTAAACGGCATCTATAGCGCCAACGAATTTCTCATCCGCGCAAATCTCATGAAAAGCTATGACTTCCCCAAGAGCAAAACACCCATCCGAGTCGGCAAAAAAGTAGCCGTCATAGGCGGCGGCAACGTAGCCCTAGACTCAGCACGATGCGCCATACGCCTAGGAGCCGACGAAGTCTCAATAATCTATCGACGCACACGCGACCAAATGCCCGCACGCCAAGAAGAAATCGAAAACTCTGACGAAGAAGGTATCATCTACAGATACCTAACCGCACCAACCAAATTCAACGGCGACCAAGAAGGCAACGTCAAATCCATGGAAACCATCACCATGAAACTTTGTGATGCCGACAGCTCAGGAAGACGCAATGTCGTTCCCATCGAGGGCTCACAAGCAGTACTAGAGGTAGATACAGTAATTGTTGCCATTGGACGCACACCCAACCCCATCATACAAGGCACAACCCCAGGTCTTAAAACAGAACGCGACGGCATCATAGCCAACGACGCAACACATAAAACCAGTTTGGATGGCGTCTATGTCGGCGGCGACATAGCAACCGGCGAAGCCACCGTAATCAGCGCAATGGGCACCGCCAAAATCGCAGCAAAAAGCATCCACGAATACCTCACAAACAAAAAATAGGCTCCTAAGCCTACCCTTTTATTTACTTTATTTTTGTTCCACACCTTAGAGCACAATTTTATTTGCATGAACAGTTCATGACTTACGCCAGTTTTTAAACTACCTAAAATAAGCTAAAACGGAGACTAAACAGGGATGTTTTTGGCTTCGGCTAAGATAAGATAGAAAGCGGCTAGGCCTTGCCATTTTCCCCAGGTTTTGGCGGTTTCTTGGGCTTCGGTGGTCTTTATTGGTTTACCGCCATAGTAATAGTTTGAGATGACGCGTTTTATGCCAAAGTCATCGGCAGGTAAAACATCCCAGCGTTGCATTCCTCTTAGCAAAGTGAGCTCAGCGGTCCAGGGGCCAATTCCTTTGAGCTCATCTAGCACCCTAATTACACTAGCGTGGTCGGGGTTAGTTTTCATGGCCTCTAGGTCGAGTTTGCCGGATAGAATGTGTTCTGCGGCGTTGTGTATGTACTCTGCTTTGCGTTGGCTCAATCCACATGCTTGTATGTCACTGATTGAGGCTTCGGCTATATTTTGTGCTGTTGGAAAGACACTATAGATTTCGTTGTTGATTTCTAGTTTTTTGCCGAATCGTTGGGCAAGTCGTTCTTCGATGGTACGTGCAACTTTGATGGATATTTGCTGTTCCACTATAGCATCCACTAACCCCTCAAATGCTGTGGGTGTAGTGGGAAATTTGAAGCCGCATAATTGTTGGATAATTTTGTTCATAATGGGGTCGTTTTGAACCTCACAATAAAAGGCGTTTAAGTCAAAATTTAGATTAAAGATATAGCTTAACAGGTCTTGTGCAGCTTGTTGGGTTTTAGCAGTTAAGGTTTGGTTGGATTTTAGGGTGAGCGCTAAACAGGGATTTTTAGTGCTTCTACGCTCAACCACTTTAATCAGGACTAACTCGCCGTTTATTTGTAGCACTTGGCTAAACTCACCGTTCAAATAGGTGCGTACCAAGGGTGTGCCCTCTGAGAAAACCTGGCAGCTCAACGCAAAGTCTAGGGGTGCATGGGGTTGAAGTGTACATGTTTCAGTGAAGGTCATACAGTTTTCCTTGGTGTTTTAAAGTGGTTTTTGGTATTAAAGATTTTTAACTGCCTAAACCATAACAACCAAGAGGACTCTGAATGCGTATTGTGGTTCGAATAGGGGGCAGCGTGGTTGCAAACCCCATCAACACTCAATTACTAGCTAAATATGCTGATATTATCGTTTTGCTTAAGCAACAAGGTCATGAGGTGGTTGTGGTTGTTGGTGGCGGTGCATTAGCAAGGCAGTTTATTGGGTTTGCTAAAGAGCTCGAGTTGAACATGGAGGCTCAAGATGAGGTTGCCATTTCTTGCTCAAGGTTGTTTGCGCAACTTTTCCTCAAAAAACTCGGCAAATATGCCGGAAATAAGGTTGCAGTTACCCTAGAAGAAGCTGCAGAAGGTCTCGCTTTGGGTAGTGTTGTAGTTATGGGTGGGCTAAAACCTGGAATCACAACTGACACTGTTGCCACTTTAGTTGCAGAAAAAATATCGGCGGATATGCTCTTGAAGGGTTCGGACCAGCAGGGTGTATACAATAAAGACCCCCGCAAACATGCCGATGCAGTTAAACTCGACCGTTTAAGCTTTGAGGAACTATCTGCGGTGTTTGAGCAAAATGAACACAAAGCCGGTATCCATCAAATTATCGACCCCGAAGCCGTAAAAATTCTCAAATCTAACCGTATAAAAACGGTGGTTGTAAGCGGTTTTGATCCCCAAAACATGCTAGTAGCCGTACGAGGCGAAAACGTGGGCACAATCATAAGCTAAGGATACGCATGAAATTGATTACAAAATAACCTGTGATGGCTTCTATGGTAGAACCGACATTAGGAAAATTGGAACGCACGCAGGTTAAACCGATTCTGAAATGGGTTGGTGGGAAGACACAACTGCTAAAGGATATCTTGCCAAAGGTACCCCTATCCTATGGAAGATACATTGAGCCCTTTTTAGGTGGGGGAGCTTTATTTTTTGCTTTGCAGCCTGAGAAGGGCATTATTGCGGATAGTAATCCGGAATTAATCAATATGTATCGTCAAGTTGCGGATTGTGTAGATGAAGTAATTGATTATTTAGGTAAGTATGAAAATACAAAGGAATTTTTCTATTTTGTTCGAGAACAAGATTGGTTGAGTTTGCCCAAATCAGAGGCGGCGGCGCGCACGATTTTTCTAAATAAAACTTGTTTTAATGGCTTATATCGCGTGAATAAAAATGGTCAGTTTAATGTGCCGTATGGTCGATATAGTAATCCTAAAATTTGTGATGTTGAGGTACTTTTGGCGGCATCGAAAGTTTTGAAAAAAGCCGAAATTTTATGTAGTGATTATTTGTTTGTTTTAGACCATTACGCGCAGTCAGACGATTTTGTGTTTCTTGATCCTCCGTATCTTCCAATTTCTGAATACTCTGATTTTAAACGCTATACAAAAGAGCAATTTTATGAAGAAGATCATGTTGGGTTGGCTAATCAAATTATACGTTTGCATGAGAGGGGTTGTCAGGTTATTTTGACAAATTCCAATCATCCCTTAGTACACAAGTTGTATGGTCAGTTCAATATTGAGGTTATCCAAACAAAACGCTATATTTCTTGTAATGGTAACAAAAGAAAAGGTGAAGATGTAATCGTTACAATTCCCTCTAAGAAGTGTTCTATACCTACGTTTAGGCCGGAGATGTTGCCTGCGCAGGTTTTTGCATATCCATCTACGAGGTTTATGGGTTCTAAGAGTAAATTATTACATGCTATATGGGCTGTTGCATCTCGATTTAGGGTTGATACAGTAGTTGATTTGTTTGCTGGTTCAGGCGTCGTTGGTTACATGTTTAAAGCGCAAGGGAAGAGTGTGATAAGTAATGATTATATGAAAATGTCTGCAGTTTTTGCAAAAGCGATGATTGAGAATAACTCGGTTGTTTTGTTACCCGAAGAAGCAAAGGCGTTATTGGTTACATCGGAAGAATCGGATCATTTTGTTGCAACTACATTCAAAGGTCTTTATTTTACTGATGTAGAAAATGAGTTTATTGATACGTTACGGACAAACATTGCGGCTATTGAGAATCAGTATAAGCGTGCTATTGCTATGTCTGCGTTAATTCGTGCTTGTACTAAGAAACGTCCTCGTGGTATCTTTACATATACAGGTGCGCGGTATAATGATGGCAGAAAGGATTTGCAAAAATCGTTAGAGCAACAATTTCTTGAAGCCGTGGATGCAATAAATTCTGCTGTATTTGATAATGGGCGTATTAATTGTGCAAAACATGGGGATGCTATGCAACTCCATATCGAGCAACCTGGCCTTGTATATATCGATCCACCCTATTATTCGCCCCTTTCGGATAATGAATATGTTCGTCGATACCATTTTGTAGAAGGTTTAGCGCGTGATTGGCAGGGTGTTGAAATTCAGCAGCATACCCAAACTAAGAAATTTAGGTCGTACCCCACACCGTTTTCTTCAAAAAAAGGAGCGGTAGCTGCATTTGATCTTTTGTTTAAAAAATTTGCTAAAAATATTTTAATTGTTTCATACTCGTCTAATAGTTTACCGGCACAGGATGAGTTGCTTGCAATCATGGCAAAACACAAAGAACAGGTGGAAGTAATTCCGGTTGATCATTGTTACTCTTTTGGAAACCAAAGCGATGCTAAAACTAACCGCAACCGAGTGCAGGAATATCTGTTCATTGGACATTAATTAAGTAATTAATGGGGGGGATAATAATGGTTGATATATGGCAGGTTGGGAATACGGGTGTTAGAAATCCATTACGGATACAGGCTGGGTTAAAAGTATATGCTGAATCTAATTTGATTGGACAGATTCGTGGTGTTCATGGCGCAGTTTCTTTTATGAAGCTGTTGTGTGAGAAAGGCATATTAAATAATGAAAGTGGAAAAGATGTCACTGGCAGTTATGGTCGAAAGTGGCGGCTAGTTTTTAATCTCAATGGGTTTACGTATCCTGACGTCGAACAAGAATATGGTTTCTCTCAAAAAGAACTGGGTTCGGTTGACAAAATTACCCCTTTTGGAGATACATTTCTTCAAGCTGATACTCTTTCGGCAATTCAAGAGTGTTTCTTACGTGCTATGAGCGTAAAAATGACCCAGATAAAAGATGATGCATATTTTTCGCCCCTTTGTTGGACATTGGCTGTTTTGTTAAAGATAGAAGAAAAAACTGGAAACTCGGATGTGAGTTTTTTAGAATTTGCGGTTTGTATTCAAACAACCAATCCTTCTTTTGATATTACTACAGTAGTTTCAAATATACTTAAAATTCGACAAAGAAAAGCAGATTGCACTGCCAAGAAAAAGTTTGATCGCCAAATTTATGAGGAAATAAGCCAAGATTACGCAAGAAAGTCTGAAAATTTCAAAGAATATGGCGATATGAATCTGAGATATTTGCGTGCATCAGGTATCTTTCAAAGAAAAGGACGCGGCATTGCGATTGTTCCTGAAAAACGTGCTTTGGCTATACAACTTGCAACTAATTTGATAAGCAAGGTACCTTTGTTAGAGCGCTATAAAGCTCTGTGTAGTGGTCCAAGTTTGCCAACCGATGATCTTGCTTTGGCAAAAGCGGTTCTGGATGATTTAATAAAGCAACTAGATACACGCCATATTAAGTATGATATTTCTGGATTATCTTTGGATACTGCGATAGCTATCAACAATACCCGACGCAATTTAGAAGAAAAATTATCGCAGTTTAATGAACTGCGATATGCAGAAAATCAGCGGAAACAGTGGAAGGAAATCTATGACTACATGGAACTCATCATGAAGCGCGGCGGAACTAAACACTACGATGATGATACCGAAATAGTTGTTCCAAAAGAAGAAGCCGCCGCTTACTTTGAGTGGGTTATTTGGAGAGCATTTTTAGCGATAGATCATCTCACAAATAAAGCCTATGAAGTCAGACGCTTTAGTGTAGATCAAGATTTTTATCCAGTTAACACTGCACCCGGAAATGGTCCAGATCTAATTGCAGAATTTGATGACTGTGTCGTTGTAGTAGAGGTTACCCTATCTGAGAACTCCCGACAAGAAGCTATGGAAGGCGAACCGGTACGTCGCCATGTAGCAGATTTAATACAAAGATACGATAAGCCGGTGTATGGCTTATTTATTGCAAACCGCATTGACTCAAATACAGCTGAGACGTTTAGAATCGGCGTTTGGTATACACAAGAAGATAAACGACTGGAACTACATATTATTCCATTTACCTTAGCTCAGTTCAGCACAGTTTTCAAATCAATTTTCACAACACAAAACGCTGCACCACAGGCAATAATTCACCTTATGGACGAATGTGAACAACATCGCAAAAACTGCGAATCACCTGAATGGAAAAAAATCATTGCAAAAATAATCCAAACAAAAACAACAACAAACGGTCAACAGAATAACGGTATAAAAAATGAGCCATTATCAATGACTTTTACACTGGACTAAACATATACAAATAGGTCAAAACACTATATACAAGTGAACAAAAGAAGCCCCCTCTCAAATATATTGTTCATATAGTAAATAGTTACACGATATTTTTGAGAAATATTTCTGCTGGTGTTAAATAGTTCCGCCAAAGATAGAACTTTTTCCTATCCAACGTGCTTAAGAACATATTTCAGTAACAGCGATCCCTTCCACTCCTCTTAACTAACCACACCTTGAGTTTTTCCCAAGCTCCAATCAACAAAAGACCCACTCCGTTAATCTTGAAAAGTTGCCTCATTTAAAAAATAGAACCTACGATTTTTGGACAGAATAACACATAAAAGCAGTGTTGGATTACATTTGATTTTGTGCTAAATATGAACCTAAAAATATTTACTGCCGGCGTTATAGTCGGTGTTGCACTGCTCGCCATAATTAGTGTCGCATGCATATTTTATTTTGATACAAATTTGAATCCTTTAGAGCAACAAGATGAAATATCGCGCACTCTTGACTCACCTGTACCTTACATACCTGCACCAGATTTTTCAGAGACAACTGATGTTTATGATTTTCTGTTCCAAATGGAATACTATCTGCTTACTGAACCGGAAATAAAATTGGGTGAAGAAAATAACCGAATAATGTGTGGGGAGTACGGAACAGATTTAACTATTCGTGAATTCTTGCAACTATATGTTGAATATTTCGACTTAACCGATAGCTCTTAATTTTTTTCTTTATTTTCTTTTAGGTTACTTTCTCTATAATTAGCTTAGTTTCTTGGCCTATTTTACGTGGACTTTATCGTTTGGTTTAAAGGGAAACGCACTGTCACGTGCCACCTCTATGGGGATATAGATAAAGAATTTATCATACTTTTTTTACGAGTTGTGGTTGGGCGATTAATCAGTTTACCAGTTTCCTCTAACATGTTGTGAACCTAAAGGGGTAGCTCTTAAAAACCTAAACCCCCGCTTTATGTACGCTAAAAAACTGCAAAATTCAGGTTTAAAACCTTTTTTCACTTTCACCAAAAAAAGAGCACGCTAAAGCGATGATAAAATCAACCTGTCTAATTATACGTTTAGAATGCAGACTGCGTAATTTCTGTCGTGTGAAATGATACGTCGTATTGTGGTTTGCAGCATGTATAAATGCATGACATACTAAAGTGGCAGGGAGTCCAGTGTCATGAGCTACAAACAGGGTCTAGAC
>Ga0123356_10006468_pt1 | contig 11808 bp, 12 predicted proteins | sample TergutEmb28metaG_2_FD_92546 | JGI IMG/M metagenome (GOLD analysis project Ga0123356, IMG submission 92546) | Embiratermes neotenicus P3 segment gut microbial communities from Petit-Saut dam, French Guiana - Emb289 P3 | ecosystem: Host-associated > Arthropoda: Insects > Digestive system > Gut ... | reverse complement strand
GCCTATGGCATGGAGCGAAGAGGGAAGCCGGTGTGAAGCCGGTGCTGCCCCCGCAACTGTATGCGGCGAGCGGCGGTCCATCAGCGCCACTGGGGTTTGCCCTGGGAAGGCCGGACAGCCGCACTGACCCGCGAGCCAGGAGACCTGCCTCGACACATAACGTCCCCCGGCGGGTGGCCGGCCGGTCGCATGTTCGCCGACACGGACGAAGTCCGTGCGGACGGCCGCGCAGCCGGCTGCTGCCTTGCCATTTCATTGGCTGGAGGCTGCCGCCATGACTGTCAGTGTCGCTACACTCGGCTTTCCCCGTATCGGACCCCGTCGTGAATTGAAAACAGCACTCGAGAGCTACTGGTCAGGAAAGTCCGACCAGGCAGCCCTCCTCACCGTCGCCGCGGGTCTGCGCAGCGAGATCTGGACACGTCAGCGGAATCTCGGGGCCGGCATCATCCCGTCGAATGATTTCTCGCTCTACGACCATGTGCTCGATACGACCGCCATGGTGGGGGCCATTCCACCCGTTTATCGCTGGACAGGTGGTGAGGTCAGCTTAGAGACCTATTTTGCGATCGCGCGGGGCGCCCAAGGCGAGGCAACCCAGGAAGGCTGCACGCACGGTCACGCGCATGATGGCGAAGGCGCGCCTGCCGCTGAGATGACCAAATGGTTCGATACGAACTACCACTATCTCGTGCCGGAGTTTACGGCAGACCAGGCTTTCCGGCTGGCGTCTACGAAAGCCGTGCAGGAATATCGTGAGGCAAAGGCGCAAGGCATCGAGACACGACCAGTTCTGCTCGGGCCGGTGAGCTACCTGCTGCTCGGGAAAACACGGGGTGCAGACTTCGAGCCCCTCTCCCTCCTGTCACGTCTGCTGCCGGTGTATGCCGAAACGCTGCGGCTGCTTTGCGAGGCAGGCGCCTCCTGGGTGCAGATCGACGAGCCGTGCCTCGTCCTGGATCTCAGCGACGCGGCGCGCGCCGCGTGTGGTGATGCCTATGCCGCTCTGACCAATGAGACCCCCGCGCCCAGGATCATGCTGACGACCTATTTCGGCAGCCTCGCCGATAATTTGCCGACAGCTCTGGCGCTCCCCGTGCATGGGCTGCATGTCGACCTGGTGCGTGCACCGGAACAACTTGATGCCGTCGTTGCCGGCGCCCGGACGGATCTTGTTTTGTCGCTGGGTGTGATTGACGGCCGCAACATCTGGGCCGCAGACCTCAACGCCATCCTCGACCGTCTCGAACCGGTTGTTGCATCGGGGCGTGAGGTCGTCGTCGCGCCATCATGCTCGCTCCTTCATACGCCGATCGATCTGGAGCGGGAAACCGATCTCGATCCCGCGGTACGAAGCTGGTTTTCGTTCGCCGTGCAAAAGATCGCCGAGCTTGTGGTGCTGGCACGCGCCCTCAACGAAGGACGTGACAGCGTACGTGCCTCGCTCGATGCGGCATCTGCGGTGATCGCCTCGCGCCGCACGTCGCGGCGGATCAACGATCCCGCGGTCCAGGCACGAACCGCTGCTTCCGACCCCTCGCTCTCACGACGTGTCTCCGGTTTCGAGACCAGGCGACGGATCCAGCGCGGCAAGCTGAAGCTGCCACCCTATCCAACCACCACCATCGGATCCTTCCCGCAAACCTCCGAAGTGCGCAAAGCGCGTGCCGACTACGGAAAGAAAGCTATCGATGCTGCCGCCTATGATCGATTCCTGCGGCAGGAGACTGCACGCGCCGTGCGGTGGCAGGAGGACGTCGGCCTCGACGTGCTGGTCCATGGCGAATTTGAGCGCAACGACATGGTTCAGTATTTCGGCGAGCAGCTCTCCGGCTTTGCCTTTACGAAGCATGCCTGGGTTCAGTCTTACGGATCCCGCTGCGTGCGTCCGCCGATCATCTACGGCGACGTCTCTCGCCCCAGGCCCATGACGGTCGAATGGTGGCGTTATGCACAGTCACTCACCGACCGGCCGATGAAGGGCATGCTAACCGGCCCGGTCACCATCCTCAATTGGTCCTTCGTCCGCGACGACCAGCCGCGCAGTGCCACCTGCCGCCAGATCGCCTTCGCAATGCGCGCCGAGGTTGTCGAGCTGGAGAAGGCGGGAGCGGCGATCATCCAGATCGACGAGGCGGCGCTTCGCGAAGGTCTGCCGCTGCGGCAGGGTGAATGGAAAGCCTATCTCGACTGGGCGGTCGAGTGCTTCCGCATTACGTCCTCGGGCGTTGACGATGCGACCCAGATCCACACCCACATGTGCTACTCGGAGTTCAACGACATCATCGGCTCAATTGCGGCGATGGATGCCGACGTTATTTCCATCGAGACAGCGCGCTCACAGATGGAACTGCTGGACGCTTTTGCCGGGTTCCACTACCCGGCGGAAATTGGCCCTGGCGTATATGACATCCATTCTCCCCGGGTGCCGACTGTGGATGAAATGGCCTCGCTGCTGAAGTCGGCGGCACAGCGTCTCGCGGCCGATCAGCTCTGGGTGAATCCGGATTGTGGCCTGAAAACTCGTAACTGGCCCGAGGTACGACTGGCTGTCGAGAACATGGTCGCCGCGGCCCAAACCGTGCGCGCATACGCTTGAAGGGAACTGGACGAGAAGTCGTGGGGGATTTCCTCCACGACATCTCTTTCGAGAAGGGGCGAGCAATGCCGCACCGCTGCTGATCAAGGCGAGGATGACGGTCATGAGTGTCTATACTCGGTTGACAGCCTGGAAAGCAGCTTTTATCGCTAAATTGGCGCAGTTGTGGAAAGCCGGTGAGGCTCTGGCGTGGACGCAGTGACCCCAGGTACAGGCAATAATGTCCGACAGTTCAACCGTTCATGGTAGTCTCTCGAAGCCAATCCCCTGGCATGAAATCCTTCCTTGGGCTGTGTTCGCGGCTTTGGCGCTGCTGGCGATCTACTTCGTTGGAGCGGAGGAAGGTGCCACGTCGATTATTCCCGGAATGTATGTGCACGAGTTTGTGCATGATGGGCGCCACCTACTCGGGTTCCCGTGCCACTGACGACGAGGCATCGCCATGGTCCGTGGCCTTTTGATTCGCGGGATGCTCGTCGGGCTTCTCGCAGGTCTACTTGTTTTCTCGTTCGGGAAGCTGTTTGGTGAACCGCAGGTCGATCGTGCCATTCGCTTCGAGACCGCCCTCGACAACGCCAAGGCGAAGGCCCAAGCGGCGAATGGCATGCATGTGGAGGAAATGCCGGAGCTGGTGAGCCGCCCCGTGCAGGCGGGATGGGGCCTGTTCACCGGCGTCATGGTCTACTCCACTGCCTTCGGTGGATTGTTCGCGTTGGTGTTCGCCTCCATCTATCGGCGTGCCGTGGATCTCGGCCCCCGTGCGACCTCGGCGCTATTAGCTACAGTCGGGTTTGTTTCGGTTTATGTAATACCGAACTTGAAATATCCGGCCAATCCTCCGTCGGTCGGCAACCCGGAGACGATCGGTTTCCGCACCGCCCTGTACTTTTCGATGCTCGGCCTTTCGGTCGCTGGCATGGTCCTTGCCTCCGTGCTGCGAAAGCGTTTTGCCGCTCGGTACGACGGATGGACGGCTGCCCTCACCGGAATCGCGTGTTACGTCGTCGCGATCATTGGCGTAGCGAGCATTTTACCCGCGGTCAACGAAGTGCCCGAGGCGTTTCCTGCGGTGGTTCTCTGGCGCTTCCGTGTTGCGTCGTTCGGCATGCAGCTTGTCATGTGGACAACGCTTGGGTTGATTTTCGGTGCTTTGGTCGAGCGCGGCGTGGGTCAAAGGCCAAGTTGGGGTGAGCGTGGCCACGCAATTTGAGGGTGGAACCGGTATTTTCTGATCCCGGTAAGCGATGGTTGTGACCGGGCTCCGTCGGATATTGTGAAGTTTGAGCGGCCGGACGGCGGGGGGATTCGTGCTGGCGCGGGGTCAGTGCGCGGCGGGATCGAGCCTGTCGACGAGTTCGACGAACACCCGGTCGAAGCCGTCGTCGTAGTTGTCGGGGTAGGCACGAATGAAGTCGATGACCTTTGCGGTAGCACTCGGCGGCATTTTCTTGTCGCCCCTCGCCTCGCAGGCCATGCCGAGGCGGTCCCATCCGTCGTGGACCTCGAGGAAGCGTTCGAGGAGGTCGTGCGCAGCGCGTTCGGCCTCGTCGAGCTTGCCGCCGTGGACGAGGTCGGCGGCGGCGTTGGAGGCGGCAGTCAGTTCGTAGGCGGGGTCATCTCCGGGGTCGATCGGCCTGCGGGCGAGGGCGTCGAACAGGCTGCCGCGCGGTACGGCGGCGCGCTGAGCGGCCGCGCGTTCCTTGCGCTCGGCCTGCTGCTGGAGCGCCTGGTCACGCTGCTGCGCCATGTCCTGGGGCAGGCAGCATTTCTTGTATTTCTTGCCGCTGCCGCACGGGCAGACGGCCCGCGCGTACAATGGCCGATAGAACCGCGTTTGCCTGATGATAGCCCAGCTAGAAGGTCACCCGAACGCCTCCAAATCCAGCGACGGGTGCGGCGATGTTAAAAGCACGTGGATTGCTCGTGCCCGGTGCCCGCAGGAATGTTATGGACGAGGTCGGAGAGAAAGTTCCGTAGAGGTAGTACTTCGTATCGAGTGCATTCTGTACGGTGCCGAACAACTGGATGTTGGGCGTCACCTGATAGCTGGTGTTGAAGTTGAGCACGAAATATCCGGGTAGCGGCTTCGTCAGGTTCGCCTCGTCGCCGAACAGGTATTGGCTGCTGGACGCGAATGCAGTCAGGCCGATGGTCCAGGCCTTGGTTGCCCTGTATTGGACGCCGAACTTGAGCAGGTGCAGAGGAACGCCGGGAAGTCGATTGCCAGGCTGCACCTGGATGTTGCCATTCTCGTCGGCGCCAGGATTGTTGGAACTTGATTCAGTAAAGGCACTCTGGAATGTTGCGTCCGTGAGGGTGTAATCGGCCCAGGCGAGCCAACGGCTGCTCCTGAATTGCAGCCCGGCATCAAAGCCCTGACGACGGGTTGCGCCGACGTTCTGGAAGAACCCGCGGCCCGCAACGACACTCTGCACGAATTCGATATCGTCATCCAAATTCGAACGGTACAGACCGAGGTTCCAGTCTAGCCGCGCGTCCGAGGCAGGCCTCAACGTGCCCCGCACTCCAGCCTCGATCGTGTGGGCCACGACCTGCTTGAGGTTAGGATCGCCGGTGAAGAAGTTCGCCAGGCTGCAGGGACTTGCCGGACTCGCGCAACTCAGTTCCGCCGGCGTCGGCGCGCGGTTCGATTCCGAATAGGAGGCGTAAAAGTTGAGGGCGGGCGAGAACCGGTAGGTCAGGCCGACCCCGGGATTGAACCGCGTATAGCTGTGGTTACCTGAGAGGCCTGTTCCCAGCATATCGTTCAGGTCGATTTGCTCTGCGTTGAACCGTCCGGAGACATTGGCTGAAAGCTGCTTGGTGATGTCGAACGTATCGGTGAGATAGACTCCGTAGTACGCCGTTGTGACCCCGACGCGCACGGGTGCATCTGTCCCGTCAGCCTGGTCGACGATGACGCCTTGCGGGAAGCCGGCAGGTCCAAGGAAGTTCAGCGAAACCGGGTCGAGCCCGCCAACGCCCGTAGTGGCGCCGAACAGCGTGCTGGACCCGTCGTAGCTCACGCCCGCCACAAAATGGTTGCCATGCCCAAACAAGGGTGTCTGGTTGGAAACTTGCAGCGCGACACCGTAGCCGTTCGTGTTGGTCGTCTCAGTGTCCCAATCCGAGTAAGGCCCGCCGTTCAGGAAATCCGGGATCGGGTTGCCGTTGCGGTCGGTAGCAAGCACGTCGGTGCCATCTTCACACAGGAAACCCGATAGCGTGTTGCATGAGCCGAAATCGGCGACATTGCCATTGCCCACGCGCTGCAGGAAGTAGTTGTAATACGTAACCGCCTGGATGGAGGTTGTGTCACTAACCTGAAAATTGCCGTTCAGACTAATCTGCGCATAGGCGTTGTCGATTGGGCTCGGCCCGGTGAACTGGGCGCGCGGATCGACGGCAAGCCACTCGACCGGCGTGGTCCCCGGGGCCTGCAATGACGTCTGTGCCAGGTCGATGTTCAGGTGCACTTCGGCGTGGTCGCCGCGCCAGCCGATGTCGCTGTAGAGTTGTTTCAGCGAGGATGACTGGAAGTCGCGCCATCCGTCCTCTTTCAGTCCAGAGGTGGCAATATAGAACGAGGTGTTGCCAGATTGCTTGCCGTACTGAAACGAGCCACCGAACTGGCCAAAGGACCCGCCATACAGGTCGAGCTCGCCGCCGTGATAGGTGAAGCCGTTCTTCATTTGGATCGCGATCGAGCCACCAAGCGCATTCAGGCCGAATACCGGATTGGCGCCTTCTATGTTCATCGTTTGGATGGCAACATCGGGAATGAGGTCGAAGTTCACCGTGTCGCCGAATGGCGAGTTGAAGCGCACACCGTTCATGTAGACCGCCAGACCCTGGGGTGTACCTTGCAGCGGCGCTGCCTGGAATCCGTGATAGAACACGTTCGGTTGAAACGGTCCCCCGGCGGCGCTGTTCAGTTGCACGCCCTGCGCCTGGTTTTGCAGCGCGTTCAGGTAGCTCGGCGGTCCCTGAAGCGTCACCGCCTGGTTGGTGAGCACCTGGTTTGCCGACGGCACCTTGTTGCGGTCCATGCCGGAACCGAGCAATGGTGTCGATCCGATCACGTCGACCGGCGGAAGTTCGAGCTGTGGTGCGGCAGATGAGGGTGGGGTGGGTGTTGGCGAGGACTGCGTGTTAGCCTGCGCGAGCGCCAGCCGCGGCAGGAGGAACGCCAGCGCACCCAGCGTTGCAATATGCTTCATTTGGGCCTTCCCACCGCAACCACTTTGCTTCTTTGACACCTCGCAAGCCCTTGGCGCCGGACACCGTGACTGCTCGGGAGTCAGTGTGATTTATCGCATCCTAACAGCGGTCGAGGGCGGTTCGTCTATTGCAAAAAGTGAAAATCGGTTTGCAGAAAGTGAATCTACAACCGCGAAAGTTGCGGACCACAGCCGAAGAAGCGAGTCCGTCCGTTGTGCCGAGCGGATTGCCCATCAGACCCCAGTCGCGCACCGCAACCGGGTTGCACTGAGACCACACCCGAGCAATGATTGATGAGAACATGCCGCGTGAGCGGGGGGATTAATGACAGCCGAACAGGGCTGGCAGTCGCGAATAACACAAGGCGTCGGACAGACGTTCTGGCCACGCTCGCTGCATGGGCGTCTTGTACTCATCCCATCCACGTTGTTGCTGCTCGGCCTTCTCGGCACGATCGGCCTCGTATTTTTGCACGCGAGGAGTCGTATCGGCGCAGAGGTAACCTCGAGTGTGCAGCTCGGCCATGACCTAGCTGTTGCCGCACTGCGTAACGTAGCTGACGCACACAACAAATCCGCTGCATTCATCTCGCTGGGTAGGGATCTGCCGCGAGTGCGACATGTTGAGTTCGGCCTCGCAGAGGCCGACGGCACGGTGCGATCCGCAATCCAGCCAGGGACAGACCAGATCATTTTCCAGCATATGTCAGTCCTGGCCTCGCTGCTGGCGCCCCCTCCAATTGTACAGAGCTTTCCGATTGTCGTACGCGGTGACGTCGTCGGCAATCTCATCGTTCAGTCCAACCCAGCAGACGAGATCAAGGAAATTATCGGCGAGGTGGAGCTGTTTTCGCTCGTGCTGCTGGGTCTGTGCCTGTTGACCGTCGGCGGTCTTCTGCTGACAGTGCGACGATCGCTGCGTCCGCTCCAGTTGCTGACAAATAACTTTGACCGCTTGGAGCGTGGTGATTATCGGCCGATAGCGGACATTCCCCTCACCGATCTCGCACCCCTTGTCCGTCAGTTCAATCTATTTGCGGCATCGCTGCAGCGTATGACCTCGGACAATCGGCTGTTGATCGACCGACTTTTATCGATGCAGGACCGCGAGCGGAAGGAAGTTGCGGCGGAACTCCACGACGAGATCGGCCCGGTGCTGTTTGGCATCCGCGCGGAAGCTGCTTGCATCATGAGGGATGTGCCGCACCACACCCACAGCTTCGCACGTGCCCAGTCCATCTCGAAACTCACCGATGGCATCCAGCGCGTGAACTATCGCATGCTGGAGCGCCTGCGCCCCCTGGTCCTGGAACAAATGGGGCTAGCCCAGGCGTTGCGGCAATTACTGTCGACATGGCAGACCCACAGCCCGTGTATTGCATGGTCACTCGACGTTACCGCCGACTTGGATAGACCGGACGAAGTTGTCGCTCTTGCGCTCTACCGGGCAGCGCAGGAAGCCATAACCAATGCAGTGCGCCACGCCAAAGCCACGAATATCGAAATACGGCTCGAACGCGAACCGGCGAACGGGCTCATACTCACGATACGTGACAATGGATGTGGTCTCGCCGAGTCGTCCCGCTATGGGTTTGGCCTGTTGGGCATGGCGGAGCGAGTACGCCAAGTGGGCGGCGCGCTGTCCGTCAGCAACGCATGGCCCGGCGTTCTTGTTGCTGTCGCGGTGCCCAGCCCTGGGCAGTATTCAGTCGAGATGGTGCATGCGGGTTCTGCTGATTGACGACCATCCGATCGTGCGCACCGCCTGTCGCATCGTCCTACAGGCTAGGCCAGGTATGGAATTGGCCGAAGCCAGCACCGCTGCTGCCGGCCTGCAAATGGCGGGCAGCTTCTCACCTGATGTCGTCATCCTGGATTTGCGGTTGCCTGATGGCAACGGCCTCGATTTGATCGCAAGGCTGATCTCAGCGAAGCCACCCTGCAAGATCATAGTGTTCAGCATGTACGAGGACCCAGTCTTCGCCGCCCGTGCATTGGAGGCCGGCGCCCACGGCTACATCACCAAGAACGACGATCCCGATCTCATTTTGCAGGCGATCGACAGGACCTCCGACGGCGCCATCTTTTTGACGCCTACTATGGCTGAAAAGCTCGCGCTGGTCACGGCGGGCGTGGTCACCAACGCGCCGCTGAGCCTGTCACCGCGAGAGCGTCGGGTGTTGGAGTCGCTCGGGAGCGGCAAGACCCTCGCTGAGGTCGCAGAGGAATTGAATCTTAGCTACCGAACCATCGCCCAAGCGACGGCACAGATCAAGGAAAAGCTGCAGGTTCAGAGCACCGCTGCGCTGATCAGATGGGCCGTGGATCATTTACCACTGCCGCGAACTACCGAGTGACAGTCTGGCGAAATCCGAAGAATATCCGACCGATACCAATGACTCCGCTGCCGTCTCCAGAAGGTTCGTCGCGCAAGAATCGGCTCCGGGCAGTCGTTCAGTACTCGGCACTATTGCTGCCGCCGCCGGCGCAGCTTGCGCGTCACACAGCCGCGCCGAGCCCGCATTGGCACCGACGCTCACCATCGGCTATTTGCACTGGCAGCATAGTGTCGCTACGATTTCGTACGTCTTGTAGCGGGCTTCGGATACTGGCCGCGCAGGTGCTGAGGTCGCCATTGGCGACAACAACACAACCGGGAATCGCCCTGATTGTCGGCGCACACGGGGGTGCGCTCACAGAGCACACCACACCAGCCCACGGAAAAGCGTGCGTCAGCATGCGCTGGCGGCCCGCGCATGTCCTTGCGCGCCGTGGCGTACAATAAGCGTGTCAAGCCGATACCGGCCACGGTTTGCGGCGCAGACGCACGCAGCCACGCGGAGTAAAACTCGGGCATTCAAGGAGCAGATGGAGCGGGGCGAAGCGCCGAAGTGGCGGTTGGCTCCTGGAGCAACCTCCACAAAATCAGATCAACATGTTGACACAACAAGACTTTCTGTAAGGCTCTTTCGGCCGGTCCACAATCTAACCCACAACTCTGACGCGGGTGCGCGGGTGGAAGGCGCCATGCGAAGGCTGGCGCAGCGCGCGACGCAGGGCGAACAAAGGCACCGGCAAAATCAGGCAACGCGCCATAGGCGGTGGCGTGCTCGGCGCGGGTACCGGCGGTGCGATCGGCGGCTTGGCCGGTGGCGGCCGGGGCGCAGCCGCAGGCGCGTTGATCGGCGGTGCGGTCGGTGCAGTTGGTGGCGCAGCGACGACGCCGCAACCACCGCCAGCGGGCTATTACGGGCCGCCTCCCGGGTATTACGACCAGGGCCCCCACGTTGTTCACCTGCCGTAGATGAACCTGATGTGATCGCATCGAGCAACTGCTCGCAGGAGCTAATCCAAACTGAAGGGCAGGTTGCGGGGAACGCCTAGGCGATCTGCAACAGTCCCCGCACGGGATCGCCGCCGTCACTGGCCATCGCACGCTCAGGAAGTCGAGCGTTATACGAAGCGCTTCGACCAACGCCGCCTCATCGATTACGCTACGCCCACCCCGGTGCCGTATTTTGTCGGTGCAACACCTGAGGCGGGCGGCTCCGGGCCCGGGGACCGATGGGAGCAGTGGAGGGCACCGAAGGGGTTGTCATTGGATGCGGAGCAAGCGGGCGGCACCGGGACACACCGTCGAGCCCGAAATCCGCATCTCAAACTTGTATTGCAAACACCAGCCCAAACTATACGGATCAGTCTGGAACGTAACGGGCGAGCGGCGAACGATCATGCAGGCTTGCTGCCAGTCGCCGAAAGGGCTGGGGGTCGCGCCTGGCGCGACGTCGGGCATGTTCGGCACTATCCTGACGGGACCGCCGGCGATCGTAAATTTGCCCTGACGCGCGTCACCTCCCGGCATCATCGTCCAGATCGACCTGCCAACGGCATCCGTCATTGTGAGCACCAGCGATAAAGTTTGCCAGTTCATAAGAAAGGCGGCGCTCGGCGCGTCTGCTCAAGGCTCATCAACCTGATACTTCAAGGCGACAAGATCCTGCCACGCGAATTCACCCGGCGTCATGCTCGGCGAAGTGTCGCAAATGGGGATGCCTGAATTCGGATGTAGAATTCCGACCGGTCGTTCCATGCCATTGCCGCTAATTACCGCAGCGACGACCTTCAAACGCATCGCCCGCTCAGCCTTTCGCATCACCCAGTTCTCGATCGAGAAGCTAGCGTCGGCGACGATGTCCGGGGTCGCACACACACGGGCGCGGAGCGGTTCTGGTTTAATCTCACTCATGCCGGGCGGCAGGATTGTCCCCGAAGGGCCGGCGCAGTCCGTGTGCCCACTCCGCCCCTTCAAACTCGCTGTTGTCGATAGGAACCTGTATGTTGCCCGCGGAAATCTCCTCCTGACCGAATAATGACAAAAAGTCTGCCGGGTTCATTAAACATGACAAGATGCTCGACGAAACCTGCGGGGGCGTAATCCAACCTGCACTCGAAGACACAAAGCTGCCGAGCGACTTCCGTTCGATGAGGTCGTCAAGCCGTTGCAGGTTGTCGTGGCGCAGCATGGAGCGCCAAGCCTGCATCGCATTGGTCGCCTCGTCGATCTCATCGCTGCCAGGCTGGTCCTCGGTCCAGCGACCTTCATTCTTCGGTGTCTGCCAGGCGTGCCGTTCGATGCACATCAGCGCCGCGGCATTACGTTCAAGGCTGCGGTCATCGTCGTAACAGCCGCTGCCAGCCGACCGGCGCGCTTGTATAGCTCGTTAGCGCTCTCTTCGAGCGTCTGGTATTTATCTTCGAAATCTTTCATGCCTGCGGCGCGGTCCCTGAGCAGCTCGCGCGCCTTCCTCATCTCAGACAGAAGCTGTCTGTAATCTGTTTCCGCGCCCATAATGGTGATGCTCCCACGCAGCGATGAGGTGTCCGCATCAGCGTCATCGCATTGATGCAGCACAATAGCGCCGAAATCCGCACCACGTATACGTTTGCAGCGCTGTCAAGCGCAGCTTGGCAACTAGGAGGCTGTGGCGG
>Ga0123356_10006467_pt1 | contig 11809 bp, 6 predicted proteins | sample TergutEmb28metaG_2_FD_92546 | JGI IMG/M metagenome (GOLD analysis project Ga0123356, IMG submission 92546) | Embiratermes neotenicus P3 segment gut microbial communities from Petit-Saut dam, French Guiana - Emb289 P3 | ecosystem: Host-associated > Arthropoda: Insects > Digestive system > Gut ... | reverse complement strand
CAATAAAATACAAAAACATTAATGTAAGCATTTATAAGTAATTCAATGAAAATTGTTAAAAATTATGCGAAGCACTATAATTCATAATTTTCTCTGCACAAACTAACTCACCATCTTTTTGATCCAAAATCCTAAGAACAAATAATCATTTAGAGAGTAAATTCTGCAGTTTTCAGCAAAAATCTGACAAAAAAAGATTTAAAACAATGAAAGAATGTTTATCATATTTAAAACCAATTACAAAACGATGAATTAAAAAAATGAAAACAAAAACAGCATAATTAATATAAAAATAGAAAAAATTAATACTTGTGTCTTAAGAGGTAAAACTTTTGGTATGCCACATAAATCAATATTTAAAAATCTTCATTCATTGAAAAGATATTTTTCAATTTGTTCAAAAGAATGCATATTACCTGCTGATGCAAAGTCCATTAATATAGGCATTCTTCTTTTTTCTATACTGTATGGATCATTTTCAAATATTTCAATAAAAGTTTTCACATGAGGATATGGGCTTTTTTTCTTAACTTTCAATAAATCCTTCACAACTTTAGGTATTTTACTTTTTTTCTGCCTATATTCTAGTATGATTGGGAAGATGTTTTGATTCAAGAAAAAATCTAATTCATTTAAACCTATTATTTTTAAAAGTAATTTTCCCTTAATCCCAATTTTTTTTTCAATATTTTCTCTTAATATATTAGATAATCCTTTTTTGATAATTTGTGGATCCCATAAAAAAGGTTCTTTTGGATGAAAGTTTGATGCTGTTCCTGTGGAGTATGGCTTAATATTTGTGTTTGGTATGATATCTCCAACAATAGGAATTTCTAACAATTTTGGTTCTGATCTTTTTAATACTTCATACACAAAATCTTTCCAATCATTACAGACGTTTTCATTATTACAGTAAGAAAAAGCAAAAAATACTTCATGTTCCGTATAAAAAAGGGGGTAAAAAAAAGAATAATTTCTCAAAACTCGTTTTGCAAACCATCTATTTCCAGAATATAAAAGGTTCATATTATATCTTTTATAGGCATCCATTCCATGTTGGAAAAATATGTCTAATTCAGTATCTTTTCGCACGATAGGTTGCCAATCATTAGAGTTGTAGTCTCCTTGAGATTTATAAAATGTTCCTAAATATTCTGAAATATTTTGGGGGTAGTGTGATTTGTTATTTGGTGGTTGAATGTGTTCATGTTTAATATTAAGAGTTTTTGCAATTTCTTTTGCAATGACAATATCTGGATGTTCATCATTTCCCGCAGTAAAACATTCCAATGTTATATCTAATTTATCACATATATTATGTAAAATTGATAAAGCTAATCTTGAATCATAACCTCCAGTTAGACCTAATCTTATTTTTGATAAATTCGGTTTTAAATAATTCAGAGTTTCTTCTACAAATTTCTCTAAATTATTGAAATATTCATCATATAATGATTTTTTATCGTTTTTAAATTTGTATTTAAAAGAATTCGGAATTTTGATGTAATTATTCATTTTCACAATGATTTCGCCATTTTTAAAGATTACTTCATCATGAGGAGATATTCTTTTAATGTTTTTAAATATGGTGAATCTAGGAAATTCTCTCAAACCCCATTCATTGAAAACAGAATCATGAATAAAGTTTAAATCATAATTTTCTTGAAATTTTTTATCTTTGAACTTATTTACACCATCAACAATCAATTTCAGTTCAGTTGCTATAGCAGTGCAATTTTCATCATCATAATAAAATAACTGCCTTACACTAAATAAAGGAGTTTTGAAGAATCCATTACCTTTATTATCTAAATGCATTAATTGATAATCTCCGTAAAAATCATCATTATCATCATCATTCAATGTTTTGAAAAAGTTTTTTATATTTTTGCTTCGAATTTTATTATTTATAGTCACCAACCCATTGGATAAATAAAAATTTTCACTATCTATATAGAAAGAATATCCTTCTTTTTCATTGACAATTTTATTATATATATATCAAAATTACTTATTGATAATTTAAAAGATTCATCAGCTTTAGTTCCTGATGCCTTATTTGATTTTAAATATTTATCATTAATTTGGCTTTGCGAAAATCCTTCTTTTTTTGAAATAATTAAAAAATTCATATCAAATTACCTCATTGTATTTTAAAACATTTTTTATCTTTTTATAGGATTCCATTTAACTTGTTTAACCTTTTATGACTTCATTTAAATTATAAGTTTATGATTTATATTTTTTTACTCTTAGAATTGAGTGAAAGAATAATTTTTTGAAAATTATGAAAAGATTTTTTGTCGATATCTTCAACAATTTTACTTAAATTAATTTGTAGTTTTTCATATTCTTCTGTATTCATTAAAATAGCTTTTTCCATAGCTTCTTTTAAATTTTCATTTTTTTCATATATAATACTATTATCATCACTAATTCTGTACTTTTCAATAAACTTTTCATTAACAATAGCTGGTTTTTTGAAACCATATACTAATAAAAAACTACCACTTTGCGATGTGGTTAAATATCTATCATGTTCTGGGTTTTCAGGATTTAACATTGGTAAGATGAAATCTGCTCTTTCAACTTCACTATACATATCAGGATAATCGACTCTACCTCTAAGTTCAAAGTATTTTCTAATTTTTGAAGGTATATCTCCGAAGTCTCCACTACCCACCACTACAACTTTAAAATTACTATATCCTTTTTGATCCAACTCTTCAACTGACTGAACAAGCAAATCCCAATTGCGTCTTTTTGATTCTAAGTTTCCAACCATTATAAAAACAGTTTTATCAATATTTTTATTAGTTACTTCAACATCACCATAATAAACATTAGTCACCACAATATCTTCATATCCTAGGTTACTTAAGGTTAAAATGTGATTATTATTTAAAAGTTCTTCTAAATGTTTTGTCATTATGAAATTGTGTTCAATTGCAATTGTTTTATTTTTGATTTTAGGAATATTTAATACTGGAAATATTTTAAACACTGACATATTATCTATTTCATCAGTATAATTGTAATCTTTATGACTAGTAAATAGAATAATATCATATGTTTGTAAATTATGCGGGGACGATAAAAATTCTGTAAGCTTTTCATGGCTAATTGAATGTATATGGATTCTATCAGAGTTATACCTTTCAAGAGGTTCCATTTCATGATTTTTTTTCATCATGATTATATCTAAGTCATAGTTTAAATCTATGAAATATTTAGCATATGTTGTAATGACTTCACCATGAAAATTATTAGGCTCTATAATTAAAGCTTTTTTTCTTCTTTGTTGTGATGAGGATAAATCTGTTTTTTTAATATAATTATTCTTCACATCTTTTAACTCAGAGTCAGTAATTTTTAAATAAAATTCTAAATTTTTTTTATTTAGATTTTCAATATATTCATTATTTGTTGTAGTGTCACCATTTATCTTAATAAAATCTTTTTTTATCAGATTAAAATATTCATCTTTATGTTTTTTTGATATTTTATAGTAAGATTTTCTAATCTTTTCAATTTTATAATTTAGTAATTCTTTCAAGTGTTTATGATAGGCATTGTTATTTTTAAAGATACTTATCATTTGGTTTGCTTTTTCAATTGTCTTTGTATAATTCAAACCAATGCTATCTTTATTATAATCAAGGTCTAAATTTTTATCAATTCTATGGAAGTATAGTTCTTTTTCCACCAATGATACTTTGCTCGTGTTTAGAAATACCTTATAATTAAAGCAATTATTTGTTAAATTATCATTTTTGTAGAACTTTGCCTTTATATTTTTTAGGAGAGATGTTTTGTAAAATTTATCATATACATTAGTAGAAATTTTGAATAAATTTTTTTCAATTATTTTGTTATTTATAATCTTTTTTTTATACATATTTTCTATTTCTGGTGTTTTATAGTAATCCCAATTAGTTATTCTTTTTTCTTCATCATTAAAACACTGAGTTTTGAAAAAAACAATATCACTATCATTTTCCACAGCATTCAAATAAAAAATTTCCAATGTTTTAACATCAAGCCAGTCGTTAGAGTTTAAGAAAATTGTATACTCTCCATTAGCATGTTTTATTCCATTATTACAAGCAATGCTCATCTTTTGTTTTTCTTGATTTATGATATCCATTCTTTTATCTTTGTCTGAAAATTTCTTTAAAATATTTAAGGAATTGTCATCAGATCCATTATTTACACATATAACTTCAATTTCATTTAAAGTTTGATTTAAAACACTGAATAAACATTGCTCAATATATTTTTCACTATTGTAAACAGGAATAATCACTGAAATTTTTGGAGCAATTATTTTTTTAATTTTTTCTAAAATTTCTGGATAATGATTCAATAAGGTTTTAATAGAACTATCATCCTCATTATCTATATTCTCAGTATTAGTATTGTGGTTATTTTTATTTTCTAATTTTTCTTCATTATTAACACACTTTTCAGGAAGATCAACATAATTTAACTCAGAATACCCATTAGGAACAGCTTTAATTTTTCTGTTGTTAATTATTGCCATTGCCCAAAACCAAAGGTCACTACTATCTATTTCTGCAAATATTGATTGGTTGAAAATATCCGAAGATAGAGAATTTGGAGGATATAATACTCCACCATCTCCATCAGGAAAGCTCATAATTGAAATATCTTCCTCTTTAACACATGTTTTAAGTTTCCATGAGGATGGAGTAAGTTTTCCATATTCATTGGTTTTTATTTCTTTAATTCTATGAGCAATGATGTTTTTTTCATCATATTCATTGTATAATTGTTCTAACCAACTTTCTGGATAAAAAATATTATCATTTGCTGTGATTATTATATCATTTGGATATTTTTTTAATGTGGGAATTAATTTTTTGTAATCTTTTATATTTTCACACCATTCTATACTTAATCCCTGTTTTTTTAGATTTTTCAAATTTTTAGGAAGGTCTTCTTCAAAATTAGGAAATTCTTCTCTTGCCAACCATAAAATTATTCTATCAGCTTTCATTGTTTGTTTTAATAGAGAATATATTGTGTAGTGGAGTTTATATATTTTTTTAGAAGATGTTGTTAATGATATTATTAATTCATGGGTTCTTTTTTCTTTTGTAATACCACAATCTTTGAATATTTCTATTTCATGGGATATTTGTTCTTTATTTATATGTTGTATTTCATCTTGTTCTGATTTTTCAATCTGATTTTGTAATTTTTTTATTTTTTTATTTTGTTCCTTTATCTGTTTGAGTAATTTTTCTGGGGATTCATTTTCTTCTTTTTTTCTTGGATATTTTCCTTCTTTTTTACCATAAAGTAAGTAATGGACTAATGGATTCATTCCACTTTTTTTTATCTGTCCATATTTTATTGTGTAGTATTCTGTATTGAATTTTTTACTTGGATTTTTGTTTTCTTTATAACCATGGTAAAGATAATGAATAATAGGATTCATAGGATTATTTTTTAAGGTGGGGGTCTTTTCAAGATAATATTTTTCATCAAATAACTTTGCATGTTTTATAAGAGAATATGCTCTTAAATTTCCATATATCTCTTTAAAATTTAGTTTTGATTTTAATAAAATATAGATATAGGGAATATTTATTAAATTAAACATAGTTTTTTTGATTGTTCCTTCAGGGGATGGATTTTTATCTTTAAAGTCCAATTCATTCATAATAATCACCTTATTGAAATTAAAGGATATTCATGCTTATATAAGAGATCCGTTTATAAACATGTTTATTTGAATGTACTTTTAATGGGATACTAATTAGCAAAGGTTACAAAGAAATTGAATAACCAAGCTTGTTGAATGCACACAAATTAGACACATTGTTATTTATAATTAAATTAAGTATAGTTTATTTATATTAGTTAAAATCAATATAAATTTTGTTGTATATTAAAAATTTATTAATTTTTATAATTATATTTTTATTTAGAGTACTTATTATAATATGGAGTACATATTTTTTATATAAAAGAATATTATAAATTAAAACGACATTATAAAATTAAAATCATTTCTATAATAAAAAAAGTTATTCTTGGGTTATTATGAATATAACAGTTATTGGCACTGGATATGTTGGATTAGTCACAGGGACTTGTTTTTCAGAAATGGGCAACAATGTTTACTGTGTAGATATTGATGAAAAAAAGATAAAATCTCTTAAAAATGGAATAATGCCTATTTATGAAAAAGATTTAGATTCTATGGTTCTTAAAAACTATAAGAATGGGAATTTAATTTTTACAACTAATTTAGAAGAGGGTTTATCTAATTCTGGCATTTGTTTTATAGCTGTAGGTACTCCTATGGCTCGGGATGGTTGTGCTGACTTAAGTATAGTTTTCCAAGTAGCTAAAAATATTGGAAAATTGATGGTTAATGATTTGATAATAGTTACTAAATCTACTGTTCCTGTGGGAACTGGAGATAAAATTAAAAAAATTATTCAAGAAGAATTGGATAAAAGAAAAGCTAATTATAATTTTGAAATGGTTTCAAACCCTGAGTTTTTAAAAGAAGGCACTGCTGTTGAAGATTCTATGAGGCCTGATAGGGTCATAATTGGTTCAAATGATGAAAAAACTATAAATACAATTAAAAAGCTTTATGCACCTTATGTTAAAAATCATGATAGATTTATTGTGATGGATATAAGAAGTGCAGAAATGTCTAAATATGCATCTAATGCAATGTTAGCTACTAGAATATCTTTTATGAATGAAATAGCTAATATTTGTGAGAGAGTTGGAGCAGATGTTAACCAAGTTCGTTTAGGTGTTGGAAGCGATAATAGAATAGGTTATAGTTTTTTATATGCTGGTTGTGGATATGGTGGAAGTTGTTTTCCAAAAGATGTAAGTGCACTTATAAAAACAGGAGAACATATGGGATACAGCCCTAAAATTTTAACTGAAGTAGAAAATGTTAACAAGAGACAAAAAAAAGTACTTGTTAATAAAATAAAGAGAAGATTTGGTGAAGATCTTTCAAATCTTACGTTTGGTCTTTGGGGACTATCTTTTAAACCCGGAACAGATGATATGAGAGAAGCTCCTTCTATTGTTACAATTAATGAATTATTTAAATTTGGTGCAAATATAAGAGCTTATGACCCTAAAGCTAAAGATGTTGCTCAAAATATTTTTAAAAATAATGATAATGTTGAATTTTTTGATAATAAGTATGATGCTTTAAATGAATGTGATGGATTAATAATTGTAACTGAATGGAATGAGTTTAGAAGCCCAGATTTTAACGAAATTTCTAAAAAAATGAATAATAAAATTATTTTCGATGGTAGAAATCAATTTGACAAAAATATATTGGCTAACATTGGATTTGAATATTATCAGATTGGGGTATAAACATAAAATGATACTGACTGATAACCTAGTAATTGGTTGATAATTTCTTTACTTATAATATTGTGGAATAAAGAGGGTGTAAATTTTCGCGATTCATATGTTTTATTTAGTTTTTTTATTCAAGAGAGGTAAATTTTTGACACATTAGAAATTGTCATAAAATTTTTTTCACTCGAATAGACCTATTAAATCAACCAAGAAACCAAATACTAAATCTTAAAAATCTGGCACATTCAAAAATTCTACTGATATGAGCAATTCTATATAAATAAAACATCTAAATCAGTAAAGTTTTTGGCACTGCCAAAAATCTTCGAAAAAACGCATCACTAACACTTCAATAGTAAAAACATAAAATCATACAAAAAAAGATATAAGTAATAAACTACAAATTTATCAGTAGAGTTCAATGCTGTCAAATTAAGGAATATATTATTTTGATTTTTCATGAAAATTAAATTCATTTAAATATAAATTTAAAAAAATTAATTAAATTTATTCAAATTTTTAGAAAATCAAGATTTTCTAACATTGCAAAATCAAAGATTTTGCAAAGTTTAAGAAAATTTTCTTAAATTGACAGCATTGCAGTAGAGTTCTAATAATTTGGTCTTACAGATGATGATTTAAAATAAGAAATATCCTCATGTTTTTAAATTTCAAAAATGTTAAAATCTTAATAAAGTGATTTTATGGAAAATTTTTTAAAAATGAAAAATTACTTAAAACATCATTTAGCAAAACAAAAAATGACTATTTACTCTACAAATAATTCTATTATATTTAACATTAAAAATACCATTCCTTTTTTTCAAAATAATCTAATAATCAAGCATAGAAAAAGTGGTAAAAGAATTTCGAAAAAAATAAAAAATAAAAAAGCAGAACTATTCAAAGACGAAATAGTGAATCTTTTTAATTTAGCCAATATCATTGAAATGGATAATTTAGTAAAAGATATTGATAAAAATGAAATTTTTGATATATTTTTAAAGTACAAGTTTTTAAATTTTGAATATATTAAAAGAGTCCAATCTCCAGGGGTAGATAAAACTATTACTTTGGTAAGTGAAGAATATAAAGCTATTTTAAGAGCATATACAACTATCAAATCTAATCTTTCATTTTCACTAACAAAATCGTTATTTAATCAAAAAATCGAATATATAAAAAATATAGATGATTATATGTTATTGAAAGGAAGTTTAAATCTTTTTGAAATATTAGAATTTGATGAACTAGAAATATGTGCACAAAACAAAGAAACTTTTGAAAAAAAGTATTTTAAGTGTATTTATACTGAAAATCAAAAAATAGTTAATTTTAAAACGAAAATAGATTTTAAAATCAGTACTAATGACATGAATTCTCTTTGGAAACTGAGTATTAGGATAAAAAACAATGAATTGATCATCGATGAATCTCTTCTTCATGGAGATATATTAATCAAAAAAGCATCATGAGTATTGGTCAAATTTTAATAACCTATTACGATCATATTTTCTGATTATACACACTTAAAAAACCTGACACTCTTTTTAATCCATGATTTAAAAGATTATAGGGACGATATAAGGGAATTATATTTGGATACTAATAAAAACATATTAAAATCTATTTTCGAATGAACATGGACAAATAAATGGACTTAAAAATTTTTTAAAAATAAAAAAGACTTTAAAGACAGATATAACAAGCTTTATATTATACTGTGATTTAAGGCATGGAAATGCATCGGAAATTATAAAAATGTTTTTAAGGATTAAAAATGATTCAAAGCTATAAATACAACGTTAGTGCAATTGTATTAGTATATAATGCTGAAAAGTACTTAAGGGATTGTATAGACTCTTTAATAAATCAAACTTTAGATAATATTGAAATTATACTTGTAAATGATTTTAGTACTGATGATAGTCTAAGTATATGTAAAGAATATGAAAAAAGATTTAAAAATGTCAAAATAATAAACAAAGAAAAAAATGAAGGTCTTGCGGTTTCAGGAAATATAGGGATAGCTGCTTCAAAGGGAGAATATATTACGTTAGTAGATAATGATGATTATGTTCCAAATGATGCCTATGAAAAATTATATAAAAAAGCTAAAAACACGAAATCCGATGTTGTAATAGGTAAAGCAAATAGAATATATGGCCAATTCCAGATGGAAATGTCAAACAGAGAAAGGAGTGTTTGGGACAAAGAACAAATTATAACAAACTATAATGATTTTCCTTCTTTATTTTACGATGCTTTTTATTGGAATAAATTATTTAAAAAGTCTATAATTATCGAAAATAATATTAAACTTCCCAAAGGCAAAATATACGCTGACAGAATATTTACTCATACTGTATATGTATATTCTAAAAAGATAGCTATAATTCCAGATGTTGTGTATATATGGAGAAAAAGAAACAAAAGGAATGACATTTCGCTATCACAGAAAATGCACGAAATCAATAATTTAAATAACCGTTTAGACTCTCTTGAATATAATTTAAGTTTTCTTAGTGAAAACTTGATTTCTGAATATGTAAAAATGATAATGTGGAGAGTTTTAATCCCTATAAATGGAATTAGATATAATGAAAAATTCAAAAACTTATTTATAAAAAGATCAAAAAATATATTTGAAAAAATAAATAATATTTATGATAATGAGTGGACAGTTGATGAAAAATTATATGTTTATCTTATTTTAAATAATCTTAAAGAAGAATTAGTGTATATATTAAATTCTCAAAACTTATTAAAAGGTGATTTTATTGAGGAAAATAATGATAGTCTTTATGACTTTAATTATTTTAGAAATAACAATTTAAAAATCCCTACTACTATATTCAAAATAAATACACTACAAAGTAAGTTCATTTCAATTGAAAAAATAGAATTGAAAGATAAGAAAATATTTTTAAGAAATATTAAAATTCCAAACAGTTTTTTTATAGAAGAAGCAAGCATTTTACTAATAAAAAGAACGTACATAAATGAAATACTAAAAGACAATGAATTAGAGTTTAAACTTAAAAAAATGGAAAATAATTCTTTTAATGGAGTTATTTGTACAGATCAGATGGAATCTTTCATAAAATATGATGTCTTTTTAAAATTTAAACATTCTCAAAAAATAGATAAGTTTCGCATCAACAGGAATAATTTTAATAATACTTATAATCATGGTGCTAACTTAGAACATTTTTTTACAAAAAATTCAAATTTGAGTATTAGTAGTGTAAATCCTCAAAAGAATCTTAGTATTGAAATTCATGACAAAAAATTAAAAATTACTAGAATAAATAAAAAAATAAGTTTTAAAATAAGAATTTACCTAAAAAATATGAAGACTAGAGAAAAAACTTATTTTGATAAAATAAATGAAGATTTTGAATTGGAATTCAAATATTTTCTAGATGAAAATTCTGTGTATGGTTTTTACATTGACTCATTTAAAAAAAATGTTAGAATAAATATGGAATTCATTTCAAAATATGATAAAAAAGAATTTAAATACAAAAAACAAATAGTTAAACTTTATGATAACAATAATAATAATGTTTTATTAAAATCAAAGCGAAAAAATATTATTCGATCTGCTCTGAATTATATTAAAAATGTTAAAACATAAATTATTATTTATTGAATCAGGTCTTGTACTCTTGGTTTCATGAATTCTTTAATACTCAGATATAATGTCATATACTAAAAAAATCATCAGGAATGTAGTTATTTTTTTCTATAAACTCATTTTTCATTTATTGCCTTCAAAAAAAAATATTATTTTTTTTGATAGTAGTAATGGTCGAAACTATGGTGGAAATCCAAAATATATTTATGAGTATTTTATAAATAGCTCAAAAAAAGATGAATTTAAATATGTATGGTCAGTGGAAGATACCTCATTAGATATTCCCGGTAATCCTATAAAAGTGAGGAGAACTAGGTTAAAGTATCTCTATTATTCCATAGTAAGTAATTTTTGGATATTTGACTCAAGGCATCCAAAATATCTTCTAAAAAAAAATGACTGTGTTTATATCCAAACATGGCATGGAACTCCTCTTAAAAAATTAGCTTTAGATATGGATAAATTAAATATGGGTGGAAAGACTGATATTAAAGAGTATAAATCTAATTTTAGATTGAATACTTCTTTTTGGGATTATTTAATAGCTCAAAATGATTTTTCATCAAATGTTTTTAAAAGAGCATTCGATTTTAAAGGGACTGTTCTAAAAATTGGATATCCAAGAAATGATATTTTAATAAATAAAAAAAACGATACTAAATTAGCACATGAAATAAAAAAAAGATTAAAAATAGCTGAAAATAAAAAAATTGTATTGTATGCTCCTACATGGAGAGACAATGAGTTCTACAGAGAAGGTTTATACAAATTTTCAAGTAAGATGGATTT
>Ga0123356_10006465_pt1 | contig 11813 bp, 10 predicted proteins | sample TergutEmb28metaG_2_FD_92546 | JGI IMG/M metagenome (GOLD analysis project Ga0123356, IMG submission 92546) | Embiratermes neotenicus P3 segment gut microbial communities from Petit-Saut dam, French Guiana - Emb289 P3 | ecosystem: Host-associated > Arthropoda: Insects > Digestive system > Gut ... | reverse complement strand
CACAGATCGACGTTGTCGGTCTGCGTTCCGACGGCTGGGTAGACCTGGGCGAGTGCCGCTGGCCGGCGGATGCCTCGGTGGCCGGTGCCGCGCGGGAGCTCGCCACCCGCGCGGCACACTATCCGGCGGAAGGACTTACGACCGGCCTGCGTTTGTTTGTCCGCTCAAAGCCGCGAGACACGCCGCCGGGGATACGGGTACATGCCTTGCGCGATCTGCACGCGCTGGCGGCTGCGACTGCGCCGCCTGACTCCTGTTAAGCGGTGGAGATCATCATTCGAACAGTCTTGTACTTGAAGCCCGCGGCGACGAGTTGGCGCACAGGCCGCAGATGTCTTCTCCGATTGAACGCATCGAGGCGATGCGCACTTAAGGATTGCAGCAAGCGGGACGTGCTCCCTACTCGTGAGGGCGAGACACCCCCGTTCGAGGACGGCCAAGCCATTTGTGCTAGACGGCGATGCCAAGTCGTGGGAAAACTGCACACATTATTAATTACGCTGCAAGCAGCCGGGTGCCGGTCAATGCGCAGCTGCAATTCCCGCAAGTATTTATGGACGATTCCATGACCCGACCTTGGTCGCAAGTCATCAAATTTCACGAGGGCTATGGTGGCCGGCACGAATCGCGCACAGGATTACAGCCGCTGCGCGGTTCATCAACGAGTAGCAGGGTGCGCCTGTGAGCACGGAACATCGACACTCAAGTTCAGCGCCGATGTCGGGCGCGGCAGCGCCCGTACCGGTGCGGCGATCCTGGCTGCGGGGGCTCTTGCAGGGGATGAACCTCGGCACGTTCGAAGCGCTCGAGGGATGGACGTCACGCCAGAAGCATGTCGTCACGGCGAGCTATCTGGGCTGGACACTGGACGCGCTCGATTTCTTTCTACTGGTCTTCGTCCTCAGGGACATCGCTGCGGAGTTTCGCACCGACATCTCGACCATCTCGCTGGCCGTCACGCTGACTCTGGCCGCGCGGCCGGTCGGGGCCTTCCTGTTTGGGCGGCTGGCCGATCGCTACGGGCGGCGGCCGATCTTGATGCTCAACATTGCGGTGTACTCGCTCCTGAGCTTTTGCACCGCGTTCGTGCCCAATCTGTCAATCTTCCTGCTGGTGCGTGCGGCCTTCGGGATCGGGATGGGCGGGGTCTGGGGGATCGGCTCCTCTCTGGCGATGGAGACGATCCGGCCGCAGTCGCGCGGTCTAGTCTCGGGGCTGCTGCAGTCAGGCTACGCGAGCGGCTATCTGCTGGCCTCGATTGTGTTCGGCCTGCTCTATGTCCACGTCGGCTGGCGCGGCATGTTCATGGTCGGGCTCCTGCCCTCGTTGCTGCTGCTTCCCTACATCTACGCCAAGGTCCCCGAATCCCCCACCTTCGACCCTTCGCCAAGCACCAAGCCCACGAGCTTCTCGATCCTCAGGGTGCACTGGAAGCTGACTCTGTACGCGATCATCCTGATGACGGCCATGAACTTCTTCAGCCACGGTACCCAGGATTTCTATCCAACGTTCCTGCAGAAGCAGCACGGCCTTGCGCCTGTGACCGTGAGCAGCATCGCGATCGTCTACAATGTCGGCGCGGTGCTCGGTTCTTTCCTGTTTGGCTCTCTCTCGCAGCGCTTTGGCCGGCGGCGGATGATGGTGGCGGCCGCGCTACTTGCGCTTGTGACGGTCTGGCTCTGGGCCTATTCGCCGAGACTGGGTCTCTTGACACTCGGCGCCTTCCTCATCAACTTCTTCGTCCAGGGCTGCTGGAGCATCATCCCGGCCCATCTGAATGAGCTCTCGCCCGCAGGGGCGCGGGGCACCTTCCCGGGCACCGTCTACCAGCTGGGCAACCTGATCGCCTCCAGTAACCTGACACTGCAGGCGCTGATCGTGGAGAGGGGGGGCAGCTACAGCGTGGCGCTGGCTTCCGTCGCGATCGCCGCAAGTGTCGCCATTGCCGTCCTCGTCAGTCTCGGCCCCGAGGCGCACAGCGTGAAGATGAGCACGTAGACGAAGCTCCCAGCCGATGCTGTCGCCCCCGTGCCGCCTGCTACCTCATCGAGGCTCAAGCCCGGGTAGATCTCGGCGCCAGGGATCTCGATGTCTACCTCGTTGATGCGAAGCAAATCCTCGCCGGTCAGTGTGCTCGTGCGCCGGACCTCGTCCGACCTGCCTGGCAACGCTTGCCACGCAGCCGGTTGCCAATGGCCCGCCGAAGATTGCTAACGTTGCAGTACAGAATCAGTCGTCACAGGCTGTCACAGGCCACTGGTTTGCGGGAGGACGAGATGTTGCCAGCGCAGCCCGTGCCGCTCGAACTGGGCAAAGCCGCTGTCCCGCGTCACCCAGGTACAGCCCTCTGATATTGCGAGCGCTGCGTGCTGCGCATCTGCGACCAATTTGCCGGCGGCTGAGGCAGCTCGGCAAAGCCGCATCACTGTGCCGAGGTGCGTCTCGGAAGGGATCGCAACACGACAGCGCGGATGCGCCACCAGCTGTTCCACGAACGCGAGGGCAAGCGGCAGCGGTGTCGGGTCGTCATAGATGCGGCGGCTGGTCACGATTCGAACGAAGCCGACCACGACGAGCACGCTGAGCGCAAACGGCTCGGCGCCATCCACGAGAGCCTTCAGCCACGCGGCATAGAGCTCGTGGTGCTGCTCGTCCTCCCTGTGCGCGTAGACAAGGATGTTGATATCGGGCATCAACATCACTGCCGCAGCCGATCGTGGTCCTCGTGCTCGAGAGCCGCCTCGAGATCCGACGGTTCATGGTGAACACGCTTCCCCGAGCGGCCATAGGTAATCAACGAAAACGGTGGTGCCGGCTCTGGCGGGCGTGCGAAGGACTCTCGCAGAGCGTTATTCACAACATCGCTCACGGTCAGGTTCCATTCGGCGGCGCGGCGCTTGGCTTGCCGCAGGAGCTCGTCATCGATGATGAGAGTGGTCCGCATATGGATGAGCATATGTATGCGCGGCGCTGCCGTCAACCAGGCGGCCATCCCTGCTTGCAGGTTTGGAGCGTGGTCAACGAGTCCCGCTGGCCTTCCTGGGAGCTCGCGGCGGCCCTGAGTAGTCCTGCTCCGTTTCTGGGCTCAGATGTAGGGATTGGGCCGTCGGAGTGCGTGCTGTTGTAGGTTTCCAGCATCACACAGGGCGTGACGCTGATCGCTCGCATGTGATGCCCGGAGGTGTCGGACCTCACGGTTGTGACGGTCGCGGCCCACTCCTTCACCTCAGAGCGGAGGTGATCGGGAAGACCTGGGCTTCGCACGATCCCTAAGGATGCGAGGTGTGCAGCCCCGCCAGGGTCGGTAGCTGCTACAGCCAAGCTCGCGGTGCGACGGCCAGCGCAAAATGAGCGCAGCCGGTGGCCGTCGCCGCAAGCTGAATGCTACCGTTCTTCCGATGTCCCAGGCCGAACTACCAGCCGCCTCCGCGAGCGCTCCCCCGGAGCCCCCGCGCGCCGAGAAGCTCAATACCCGGGCGGCCAGCATCGTGGGCTTGGCCGTGCTGTGCAGCCGCGTGCTCGGTCTGGCGCGCGAGCAGATATTCGCTGCCCTGTTCGGCGGCGGACGGCTGATGGATGCGTTCACCATCGCGTTTCGCATCCCGAACCTGCTGCGCGACCTGTTTGCCGAAGGGGCGCTGTCCACGGCTTTCGTCACGGTGTTCAGCAAGACCACCGCGCTCGAGGGGGACCGGGCCGCCTGGCGGCTCGCCAACAAGGTGGCGACCGCGACGGTCATCGTCCTGGGGGCGATCACAATCGCTGGCATCGTTTTCGCGCACTGGCTGGTGGCGCTGCTGGCCCCGGGATTCGATCCTGCCAAGGCGGCTCTCACCGTCAGCCTGACGCAGATCATGTATCCCTTCATCCTGCTGGTGTCGCTCGCGGCGCTGGTGATGGGGATGCTGAATGCGCGGAATGTGTTCGGCGTGCCTGCCATGGCCTCGAGCTTCTTCAATCTGGGCTCGATCATCGCCGGGGTGAGCATCGGCTGGCTGCTCGATCCAGGCTTTGGCCCGCGGGCGCTCCTCGGACTGGCCGTCGGGACGCTCGTGGGAGGCAGCTTGCAGTTCCTGGTGCAGCTGCCATCCCTGCACCGCCTGGGCTATGCATACCGCCCGGACTTCGCCTGGCGGGACCCAGGAGTGAAGGCGATCCTGCGCCTGATGGGCCCTTCGGTCGTGGCGGCCAGCACGACGCAGGTGAACGTGCTCATCAACTCGGTGTTCGCCTCCGAGCTGGGCGATGGTCCGACCTTCTGGCTGTCGGTGGCCTTCCGCCTGATGCAGCTGCCGCTCGGGGTGTTCGGGGTCGCGCTGGGGACCGTCTCCTTGCCGCTGCTCGCGAGGATGGCGGCGGCCGGTCACACGGGGGCTTTTCGCAGCGAGCTCGCGCGCGGCATGCGGCTCGCCTTCCTGATGACCATACCGGCCAGCGTCGGCCTGATGATGCTGGCCGAGCCGATCATCTCTGTGCTCTACCAGCACGGCAAGTTTGGCGCACACGAGACGGCGGAGGCCGCCGGCGCGCTGCGCTTCTACGCCATCGGCCTGAGTGGCTATGCCGCGCTCAAGGTGCTGGTCAACGCCTTCTACGCGGTCGATCACCGCAAGACGCCGATGCTGGTGAGTTTTGTCGCGGTCGCGCTCAACCTGCTGCTCAACTGGGTATTCACCCGGCATCTGGGCTGGGGGCACCGCGGGCTCGCCCTGTCGACCGCCTGCGTCGCGACGAGCAATTTCCTGATCCTCTACTACCTCATGCACCGGCATTTAGGCAGCCTCGAGTCGCGCGCGATGGCAGCCCTCCTGGGCAAGGTGGCCCTCGCCTCGGCCGTGCTCGCGGGCATCTGCTGGCTGGGTGAGCATCTGCTGCTGTCCGGGTGGGCCGTCGAGCCCTTCGGACCGAAGCTCGCGGCGCTCACGGCCGTGATCGCCGCGGCGCTCGCGGGATATGTGCTGTGCGCCAGCGCGCTCGGCCTGTCGGAAATACAGGGAATCGCGGCGGCCGTGAAGCGCAGGCTCAAGCGCGCCCCTCGCTGAAAGCCCCGCAGGCACCAGCCTTCCGGTCTCAGCCGCCGCGGAACCCCACCTGCGGCTAATACTTACTGCCTGGTCGCTCGTACGTACGCGCCGCCCGCACCCGAGCGCCTATCATCTTCGTGGTGTTGGAAGCCAAGAGGGCGCTGCCCCGGGGAGGTTGCGATGAACATCAGCCAGCTGTGCGAGCACAAGGTGGTCACGATCGGCGAGAGCGAGGAGCTGACGGCCGCGGCGCAGCTTATGCGCGCCCGTCACGTGGGCTTCCTGGTCGTGGTCGCCCCGGCGACCGCGAGCGGCAAGAGGAAGGTGGCGGGCGTGCTCACCGACCGGGACATCGTCGTGGCCGTCCTGGCGCGCGAGGTGGAGACGCGCCAGCTCAAGGTAGGCGATGTCATGACCCGCGAGCCGTTGCTGGTTGAGGAGAGCCATCCCATGGAGTCGGCGCTGTGCCTGATGCGTGAGGTCGGCGTGCGCCGTGTGCCGGTCGTCGATCGCGAGGGCTACCTCGTGGGGGTGCTCTCCTTGGATGACGTGTTGGAAGCCATGGCTGAGCAGCTGGTGAACATCGCGGCATCCATCCGCAGCGAGCACCGAGCCGAGCGCGCGCTGCGACAGTGACTTCGGTTCTGTCATCGCAACGTCGCGAGCTGCGTTGTGCTTTGAATGCGGCGTGCGTGCTGCGAGCCGGTTTGGGCCTCAGCCCGCTGTCGCGAACAAGCTACAGCGCACCGCGTCGACGGCGCAGGAGTTGAGGTTCTGCGGACGCGTCGGGCGGGACTCGCCAGCGAGGCGCGAGCGCCTGCGTATGGTAGACGATTCGCTCGTGCCGCCCTTGCGTTCTAGGTAAAAAGGTGCCAATATGACATAACTGCCGCGCTGAAGCTTCCGGAATGTTTTCGCCAGCAGGCGACCCGGAACAGAAGGCGTGCGCATGACGTTGATCGCGTGCTGTGGTGTCTGAGACGGCACGTTGTAACGGACCCGTTATAGGGGCCGGCGCCCAGGTGTCCGAGCTGGTAAGCGGTTCGGTAAGCTCTGAACGAGCTGCGGTGCGTCCGTCTGCAGAAACGAGCCCAGCACGGGTTGTGCGTGTCGAGCCAGGCATTTCGCCTGCGCGAGACAGGTAAAAGCACGGCCCAGGCGGCATGAGCACCGGTGGTGGGTATGCGGGACCGCGGACTTCGCGCACCGCATGTGGTCGCGAGGAACTCGACGACCAAGTTTGCCTGGAACGCGGGCGGCGGGGTGGATTTCGCGCTCGGCGGCTGGCAGTCCTACACGCCGCAGCTGATCACCTCCGTGCCGCGGCGTGTGGGTTTCCGGTTCTAGTCTGGCAAACCGTTCCGGGGCGCCGGCACCAAGTGCCGGCGCCCCGAGCGCGGGGCCGCTGAGGCGGCTCGCGCTGGACGCACCCGCGTGTCTGTCGCTCACGCCTGTATCGAGCTGAGCCGCGCCTTGTGCGGTTTTTGCGCGGCAAAGCCGCGTCCTTCAATGCGGGGTTCGAGCGGTCTTTCGGTGCTAAGATGGCTGCGACGACGCTTCGGCCGCGTGCGTAGCAAGTACAGTCGAGATAGCCAGTGAAGAGTGAGACCTGGCGGAGTGTCGGCTGCGGCGCAAGCTGCGCAACACTCCCCTGGCGGGAGAAATATGCGACTAGAACCAAGCCAACTCTAAACAACCTCTACAACGGCAGGAACCCACCGAAGAGATGTTCATGGTACGTGAGCACTCCGCAGGAATTCCCTCGATTGAGGGCAGGGAGGATGTCAGAGACCTTTGGTTCGAGTCGGCGCTGCTGCCTCAAGGCTGGGCGTCACGCGTGCGGCTGACGGCACTCAAGGGCCGCATCGCTGGTGTCCAGGTCGATACCGCACCGACCGCGACCGATGAGCGCCACGCGCTCGGTGTTGCGGGCTTGCCTGATGTCCACAGCCACGCCTTCCAGCGCGGGCTCGCCGGGCTGACCGAGCGGCGCGGACCGCTCGGGGACAACTTCTGGAGCTGGCGCGAGCTCATGTACCAGTTCGTTGAGCGCATCAGCCCCGATGAGCTCGAGGCCGTAGCGGCGCTCGCCTTTGCCGAGATGCTCGAGGGCGGATTCACGCGGGTCGAGGAGTTTCACTACGTCCATCATGACCTGGACGGGACCCCCTACGGGGATGTGGGCGAGCTCACCCGCCGCATCGCGGCGGCAGCCGCCGAGACGGGTATCGGCCTCACCTTGCTGCCGGTGTTCTACGCGCACAGCGGCTTCGGCGGCGCGCCGCCCGCGGCGCGGCAGCGGCGCTTCGTCACCGATCTGGACACCTTCGCCCGCATCCTCGAGGCGGCACGGGAGGCCGTGCGGGCGCTCCCGGGGGCCGTGGTGGGTGTTGCCCCCCATAGCCTGCGCGCCGTCACGCCGGGCGAGCTCACCCCGCTCGTACAGTTGGCCGGCGTGAGTCCGCTGCACCTGCACATCGCCGAGCAGACCCAGGAGGTCCTCGACTGCCTCGCCTGGTCAGGCCTGCGGCCGCTCACCTGGCTGCTTGAGGCCCAGCCGGTCAATCAGCGCTGGTGCCTGGTTCACGCCACGCACGCCACTCGCGAGGAGCTGCAGGCCCTCGCCAGCACGGGCGCGGTCGTGGGCCTGTGCCCGGTCACCGAATCCAACCTGGGGGACGGCATCTTCGGCGCCGACGCCTGGCAAGCCCTGTGCGGGCGCTTCGCCATCGGCAGCGATTCAAATGTTCTCATCGATGCGGCCGAGGAGCTGCGGACGCTCGAGTACTCGCAGCGCCTGGCGCACCGCAGCCGCAACGTGCTCGCAAGCGGACCAGGATGCTCCACTGCACGCACTCTCTACGATGCGGCGCTCGCCGGGGGTGCGCAGGCCCTGGGGGACGAGCAGGCCGGCCTCGCAGTGGGGGCCTGGCTGGATGTTGTGAGCCTCTCACCCGAGCACCCCGCGCTCGCCGAGCGCCACGGCGATGCGATCCTGGACAGCTGGGTGTTCGTGGCCGGCCGCTCGGCGATCGATTGCGTCTGGTGTCGCGGCGAGAAGGTGGTCTCGGGGGGCCGACACCGGCTCCGCGATGCCTTGGTCGCACGCTACCGTCGCGCCCTGAGGAAGCTTTTGACCTGAAGCGAGCTGACCTGAAGGGCTCTGGAGTATACGTTCCAGATCAGCGGCCGCTTCAGTGGACCCGCATGTTGCGGATGAGCCGCCGGTCGATATACATGCGGGCATCCAGCACCAGCCGGTCCTGCGCCTGCTGCAGCTGGTGCAGGAAGAACATGACCGTGATGCAGGAGATCAGCGCGGTCAGGGTCGCGTTGAAGGTGACTCCGAGCCCAAGCGTCACCCCCGAGATATCACCGTGCAGCGCCCCCTGCGCCTCCTGCAGCGCCCGGCCGATGCCGCGCACCGTGCCCACGAAGCCAACGGCCGGGATGGCCCAGGCGGTGAAGCGGACCATGGACAGCTGCGCATCGAGGCGATCGAGCTCGTTCTCGCACTCCGCCCGGACCGCCTCCGCGGAGTCCTGCACGCTGCGCGTCGCGCCAAAGCGATTCAGGGCAACGAGCAGCGCCCGCGGCAGCAGCATCTCCTGCTCCTGCCTGGGCAGGCTCTCGATGGGCCGCCCGTAGGCACGTGCATCATCGGGAAGGACCACGTGACCGTCGGGGAGCTCGATATAGTCCTTCAGCAGCAGGCGGCGGTTGCGCGCCACCGCCACCCCCTGGTAGCCGATCAGGGCGAGGGCCCAGGTGCCCAGGATCAGCGCGATCTCCTGCTCGTAGTCCTTCAGGATCACGAACACGGAGCGCAGATTGTGGCGCACCGGCTCCCCGGGCTTGATCTGGCTCTGCGGGATGGCCGGCTCGGCGAGGATGGCCTCGGCTCGCGGGCGTATGACCGTGGCGTAGAGCGTTTGCACCAGGATCGCGGCCAGCAGGAGCGCTGCGAGGCTGAACACCCCCTGATGGCCGAGCGCAGCGCGCAGCAGCTCCCCCCCTTTCTTGCCCTGGCCCTGGCTCACAGTTCTCGGCACTGGCACGCTCAAAGTCTTCTCCACAGTGGTTGGCCGCCGGCTGAAGTGCCAGTAGGCTAGCGTGTGCCGCCCGCGGCTGAAAGTAATCTAGTGAGCGGAAGAATGAGCAGACTTGCCGGCAAGATCCAGGCGCACCAGTTTCTGGTCACGAGCGAGCTGAACCCTCCCAAGGGGATCGATCTGACCGAGCTCCTCGCCAAGGCGCAGGCGCTCAAGGACTGGGTTGACGCTTTCAACCTCACCGAGTCACCCCGGGCACGCATGGCGGTGGAGCCCAAGTCCGTCGGCCGCCTGCTGCTCGAGCGCGGCATCGAGCCGATCGTGCAGATCACCGCGCGCGATCGCAACCGGATCGCCATCCAGGCGGATCTGCTGGGCGGTGCGCTGCTCGGCGTGCATAACTTCGTGTTCATGTCGGGCGATCCGCCGGGCAAGGGCGATCACCCCGACGCCAAGCCCGTCTTCGATCTCAACAGCAACGAGATGCTGCGTGCAGCGCTCGCGCTGGCTGGCGGGCATGACATGACGGGGCATGAGCTCAAGGGTGCGCCCGAGCTGTGCCTCGGGGCGACCGCCAATCCCGGTGCCCCGGATCTCGAGGCTGAGGCCATCAACACGCATCGCAAGATCGACGCCGGGGCGCAGTTCCTGCAGACCCAGGCGGTGTACGATGCCACAACGCTCGAGCGCTTCCTCGAGGCGGTCAAGCCGCCGCCGGGCCTCGCCATCATCGCCGGCATCATCCCGCTCAAGTCGGCGAAGATGGCCGCGTGGCTCAACGCCAATGTGCCGGGGATCCGGGTTCCGGAGCCGCTCATCGGGGAGATGGAGAGCGCGGGGGCAGCTGGGGCGGAGGGCGAGCTGCGCACCAGCATCGATATCGCGGCCCGCACCATCCGTTCCGTGCGTAATCTGTGCGCCGGGGTGCACCTCATGGCGCTCGGCTGGGAGAGCCACATCCCGGCGATCCTCACCGCAGCCGAGGTGGGCGCGGCGCGCTAGTGGCAGTGGGGCAGGGGGTGTTTTTCACTGCAGGGGATCTTCCTCGAGGATCGTCCTGCTGATTGTTTAAGAGAGCGAGCAGCCGGCGTCAGGGTCGATCTGTCTTGCCAGTGTGAAGCTCAAGTTGCGCACCCAGGTTGCCATCATCGGGGCGGGTCCGGCGGGGCTGCTGCTGGGTCAGCTGCTGCAGCGGCGCGGCATCGACTCGGTGGTGCTCGAGGCCCGCGATCGCCAGTATGTGGAGAACCGGGTGCGCGCGGGCGTGCTCGAGCAGCAGAGCCTGGACATCCTGGTGCGCGCCGGGGTGGGCGAGCGGATGATGCGCGAGGGCCTCTTGCACCACGGCATCCAGCTGCGCTTCGGCGGTCGCACCCACCGCATAGATTTCCAGGAGCTCACCGGCCGGGCCGTCATGATCTACGGCCAGCAGGAGGTGGTGCGCGATCTGATCGCCGCGCGCCTGGCGGCGCAGCAGCCGCTGCACTTCGAGGTCGAGAGCGTCTCGATCCACGACTTCATGACCGAGCGGCCCGAGGTGCGCTACCGGCAGGGCGGGGAGCAGCACACCCTGCGCTGCGACTTCATCGCCGGTTGCGATGGCTTTCATGGGATCTGCCGCGACAGCATCCCTCCGGGGCAGCTCACCGTATACGAGCGCCTCTACCCCTTCGCCTGGCTCGGCATCCTCGCCCAGGCGGCGCCGGCGTCGCACGAGCTGATCTACGCCAACGACTCCCACGGCTTCGCCTTGCTCAGCATGCGCTCCCCGACGGTGAGCCGGCTCTACCTGCAGTGCAAGCCCGATGAGGACCTCGGCGCGTGGCCGGATGAGCGTCTCTGGAGCGAGCTGACGCACCGTCTCGGGGCTCTCACCACGGGGCCAGTGTTGCAGAAGAGCGTGGCACCGCTGCGCAGCTTCGTGGCCGAGCCGATGAGCATCGGACGGCTGTTTCTGGCCGGGGATGCGGCACACATCGTCCCGCCCACCGGCGCCAAGGGCATGAACCTCGCCCTCGCGGACGTGCAGGTGCTCGCGCAGGCGCTGGGCGAGCTCTACGGCACGGGCAGGCGCGCTGGGCTCGACTCGTACTCGGAGACTTGCCTGCGCCGGGTCTGGCAGGTACAGCGCTTCTCGTGGTGGATGACGAGCCTCCTGCACCGCTTCGAGGACGACAGCGCATTCGACCGGCGCCGCCAGCTCGCCGAGCTTGAGTATCTGGTTGCCTCGCGCGCCGCCGCGCAGATGCTGGCGGAAAACTATGTCGGGTTGCCGCTGTCAACCTAGCGTTTTACCGTCACGGACTGCGTTCGGACCCGCAAGGCCCGCTGGTGCGGGAGTTCAGCCGCGGGTCAGCTCGCCACGGCGAAGATAGATGGTAGACTTGTAAAATTTCCCTGTGATCTTGGGGGCGTTTGAAGGACTCGCGATGGCACTGAAGGTGATGATTCTTGGGGCGAACGGCTTCATCGGCAGCGCGCTCACCGCGGCCATCCTGCGCGAGCGCGACTGGGAGGTCTACGCCATGGACCTCGCCGACAACAAGTTGAACGGCCTGCCGCAGACCCGGCGCTTTCACTTCGTCGAGGGCGACATCACGATCAACAGGGAGTGGGTCGAGTACCACGTCAAGAAGTGCGATGCCATCGTGCCGCTGGTCGCGATCGCCAATCCTGCGCAGTACGTGACGCATCCTCTGCGCGTCTTCGAGCTCGACTTCGAGGCGAACCTCTCCGT
>Ga0123356_10006464_pt1 | contig 11814 bp, 12 predicted proteins | sample TergutEmb28metaG_2_FD_92546 | JGI IMG/M metagenome (GOLD analysis project Ga0123356, IMG submission 92546) | Embiratermes neotenicus P3 segment gut microbial communities from Petit-Saut dam, French Guiana - Emb289 P3 | ecosystem: Host-associated > Arthropoda: Insects > Digestive system > Gut ... | reverse complement strand
TTAACGCCCTGTTTTTCCGCCTCGGCAATGAGGTTTTGGCAAATCTCAATGCCTTTATTGGATTCACAGGCAGTACCGGCGCAAATAAGAATAAAGTGTTTATACGCCATCTTTTCCCCCTTTATGCATTGACAATATCTATGGCAGGACGGTCAATAATGCGGCCATCAAGAAGCTCCTTGCCAATAATGTGCTTTTGAATAATTTCCTTTGCGACCGCTGCATTCACATTGCTGTAAATAACTGCCGGCATACCGGGAACAATTATCTCTACTGTCGGCTCTGAATGGCAGAGACCCATGCAGCCAGTTTGCCGCACAATAACGTTGTCGACAAGCTTATGTTCATCCAACCCGGCAATAAACGCGTCCAGAACCTGCTTACCCCCCGCTGCAATACCGCAAGTTCCCATGCCCACAATAATCTGAACTTCCTTGCCTTCGACATCCCGCTTGCGCAGATCATCTTTTTTTGAATCCCGCAATTTCCGCAGATCTTCCAAACTCATCTTTGCCATGTCCATATCCTCCTAAAATATCTATTCATTCCAATGAACGTAAATATTCGCCCAGTAACACCAGCGAGCCGGCGTCTTCAAGACCGCCTAACGCTTCCACAAGTTCCGACTTACGAACCTCGTAATTTTCATCTTCCTGCTGTCGGAAGCGCCGTATCAGTATATCCTCCGGCCCCTCAAACATCAGGATGGTTCTAAACATACCCGGCACATCTCCCACGGGAGGCATATCCACATTGCCGGTATCGAACCACGCCGTTACCGTAGTCCCCTTCCCTTTTTCAGACTGGATATCCCAGCCCCCACCGGACTGTTCGGCAGTCTGGATCAAAAAGGGAAGCCCCAGCCCCACCTTCCGGTGCGGATGTTTTATCCCATCGGTTACAAAAGGATCAATGACCTTCTGCAACTCCTCCGTAGTCATGCCCTTGCCATTATCCCGCACGATAAACCGAAATTCCCTGTCGGCAGCCCGTAATTCAAGTTCAATCAGCGCCGCCCCCGACTCACAGGCATTCTGGGTAATATCAGTTACCAGATCCGCCAGCGTGAAATGCATTATACATTCTGGTATTGGGCGATAATGCCGGGGATCATGTCCACGGTCAGTTTGCCGAATGTATCGGTACCCACAGTCAACAACGGCGCAAGGCCGCAGCAGCCAACACAGCGAACCGGGTCAATGGAGAATTGACCATCCGCGGTAACTTCATCCGGCGCAAGCCCCAATATTTTGCGTGTTTCGTCGAGCAAATCCTGCGCGCCTTTGAGGTAACATGCCGTTCCCATGCACACGGAAATGCGGTGTTTGCCCGGCTTGGTGGTTTTGAAAAAGTGGTAAAAAGTGACAACCCCGTATATCCGGGCAAGGGGTATTCCGGTAAGCCGGGAAATCTGCTCCGCCGCCGGTCTTGCAATATAACCAAAGGTTTCCTGGGTTTTATGGAGAATCATGATGAGACTCCCCTGTTTTTCCTTCCATTCATCAATAAAAGAGAGCAATTCCTGAGGAAATGTATAGTCCCCAGCCTGTGCAACTGCCATGTAAACCCCCGTTCAGTTTGAGTTATACCATACTACCTTTTTTCCGGGAAATTGGCAAGGGGGCCTTTTGTCAGTATATGCTGCCGGAGGTATTTTCGATATAAACCCTTCTTATATCGCTGGAAAGAAGGCTCTCTATTGTATCTGATCCGATATGCTGTAGTTGAACTCCGGTACTATCAATCGTAAAGGAAAATGCATGGGAGTAGTAATCGTATGTTCCCGGCAGCGGGCTTAAAGTAGGAACCAGCCAATTAAAATGGCCAGTGATAGATGTTATCCCTTCATTATCCATATAACTTATTATTCCGGCGGGGACAGGATCCCAGCTCATAAAACTGGGGTTCGTTATTGGGTTAAAAGTGAATGGATATGAATAAATGCTTTTTTCGGCAATTTCCCAGGTATTATTGGGAAGCAGGTAGAATTTCCCAATACGCCCCGGTGTGGTAGCGGAACTATAAGTACTTGAGGTAGAACCAGTATTTATATCAATTGAACCAATATTCGGAATTTGCGGCACCGTTTGACCGGAAGTATATTCAACTCTAATTATATGCTTTATTCTGGGCGAAAGATTATCTTCTTCCGTTGTTATTCCTGTATAATTACAATAATAAGCCCCGGTACTGGTCATGGTAAAATAAAATTCATATCGATAATGGATGGCATGCGATGCAAATAGAACAGGAACCCATAAATAAAAATTACCGGATATATCATCAATATTGTTTTGAATCATATACGTTGCTATTTCAGGAGAAAAAGGACTCAAATGCACATTCTCCGGGTTAGCGCTGGAGAGAGGGTAAGAATAAATATTCTTTTCGATAATTTCCCATGCCCCATTGGGATGCAAAAAAAATTTTCCGACATTTCCCAGTCCTATTCCGGAAAAAATGATTTCCATTGACCCTATAGGCGGCGTTTGCGTTACCGCATTATATGCGTTCAGTTTCCCGCCGGTTCTGCACAAGCCGCTTAACTGCGGCACCTGTTCGACACTAGCTAAAAGGATATCCTTTAATTCCGGACCGGTTAAACCCGGGTGTATTGATTTAACCAGTGCCGCAACGCCAGTGACAAAAGGTGCTGCCATAGAAGTGCCAGACATAGTCTCATAATCAAACACCATGGTATATGCACTCCAAATATCAGTACCGGGAGCGAAAAGGTCAACACTATAGGCACCATAATTGGAAAGCCCAGCACGATAATTATTGTTGTCTAATGCACCGACCGAGATAAGATTAGAAAGCCTGGGAAGATAGGGCACATATTGAGAATTGGGAAAAGTATATCCAAATTGGCGAAAATGTAAATCAGTAGTCCAATTGGCAGGGAAAATAGGAGCTTCATCATTATCACTGCCTTGATTATGGGCAGCACAGACAAAAAAACCCGGATAATTCTGGATTGCACTATATAGGACAATATCATGATGTTGCGCTCTATATCCACCGCTAAGATTGAGAATAGGAATAAGTTGACTATTAGCATAATCTGTAGCATTTGTAACATTTGAAGTAGGGCCACTACCTAAGTGATTCCATACCCGTAGTGAAACCATCGCTATATCCCAACATACACCGATCATGTCATCTCCGGTGGCACCAATTATACCTGCTACATGCGTCCCATGCCCGTATAGCCCAAAATCATCTTGGAAAATATGTGGGCCCATCCCGTTTGGGTCACCCATTTGATTTGAGATATCGTTGGAAAAATCACGGCTTAAAGCATTAATTAATCGCCCCTCAAATGCCGGATGATCCGCTTGAATACCAGTATCTATTACTCCAACTGTTATATTACTGACGTTAATAATGTCCCAAGCTGCTGGCAAAGAAATACTGTTAAACGCACCCATCTGGTTAGAGAGATTGGTGGGAGGTGGATTTGGAAGCGCACAGAGCTCCATAATATAATCGGGACCAACATACCAAATGTCTTCTCGTTGTTCAAGCAGTTTAATTGCCTGTAGCACATTTTCTTTGCTTTTTACCGGTAATTCAAGATACAATATTCTTCTGAATCTTTCCTTATTAACCAACATACCCAATTCACTCCGAGCTTGAAGCATACTCCAATCGCCTGTTTTTTCCGCATTAAGCTGTTCCTGTACCACTTTCATGGTCCTTTTTGAAGCATCAACAACACGCACTATATCTGGAACCTCAGAAAAATCTTCCGGTGTATAGGTTCTAAAATCCATACTTGCCGTTTTGTTTAATACAACAGCCACCTGGCATCCCGAAAAATCGTCTTCCAAAGTAGCATTGGAATATATTTTCCCTCCGTCAAACCCGTATATAACGCTACGGTTGGTATTTTTCGCGGTACCGGCTCCCGAAGGTTCAAATCGGCATCGCACCGTTGTCAAAACAAGAAGCGGCAGAAGTAATGCAAAAAAAACAATTAAAGCTCTTTTCTTCATCATTTATCCCATTTTCATTTAATCAAAAAATGAAGATTTCTTAGTATCGTCCTGACTGATGCAATTCATATATGTTTTTTATATCATCCTGATTCAAAAAGCCCAAATCAAAAGCTTCATTCAGCTTATAAAAGCGACCTGCTTCCGTTCCGTCACCCGGTTTCCATACAAGAGTGACATTTGAACTATTCCAAATAAATTTCATACCAGCTACAGTGATTGTAGTAACCACACCTAAAAGCCCTGTTACAGGAGTTTCTAAGAATACTGGCACACAATCGTTGTAAGTGCCGAAATATCCTTTTATATCAACCCAGTCAAAAGGCATACAAAGCCAATGCGCATAGTCGTATTTTATCAGTCTTTCTGTTGCCGCATCCAAACCTTTGAAAGTGCCTGGTCCATCGATCGCGTTAGTAGGAGGAGCATATGGTATTATTATAGTTTCAAGGAATGTATATGCAATATCTCCTCTTGCCATAAGAATATCAGCAGCCCCCCTTAAAATGAATTCCTCATTTTCACCCGAAAAAGAAAGAAACAATGTTCTATTAGCAAGATTCGGTGACAGCCCTGCTGCAATCCTATTTCTCGCTACTTCTATAAGGACACTCTCCATAACCTCGTCGCAGTTAATCTCAGAAAAATCTTCGGGAGTGTAATCCTTATCCATGGTTTGTATAGTCGCTACACCGGTTAGCATAACCGTCATTTTGCCTTTTACGGGAAATATTACTGGTGTATCCATATCATCGACCAAGACGGTGGAGGTATCGTATGATATATTCAAGTCGTCGCTTTCACCTCCCAAACAGCCATTAAACAACAATAGGCTCAATAGTACCACTACCGAACTCACACATATTGTACCAATATGCTTAGTTTTCATACTCTACCTCCAAACAAACTTATTATACACATAATATTATACCATATGGGCTTGATTTATACCACAAATAAATTACCATAATTCAATAAACCCGGTTTCAATGCTACGATTGCTGTGTTTTCCGGTGCCGACTGCCGGAGGTTCAAACCGGCATTGCACCGTCAAAACGCTGAGCAGAAGCAGTGCTCCAAAAACAGTAATTATTCTTTTATGCATCATTTTATATTCCAGAATGAATCATATTGCTTATCATGTAAGCTTCTTATGTCATCAATGCTTAGTAATCCCAATTCGTATGCCTCATCAAAACGGTAACAATGACCATTTCTCGTTTCGTCATCTGGTTTCCAAACAATCAGGGTATGTATGGAAGACCCCTGAAATTGCATATCGGCAATGGCAAAACTTGCGTCTACACTCCAGCCCCAAACACTCATATGTTGCACTAATACTGCTTCACAACCATTATAAGTACCAAAATATTTATGTATAGAAACCGTCTCAAAATGCCAAGGGAACCAATCGGCAAAGTCACGCCTAATCTGCTCTTCAATTTCCGCACTTAAATATTGGGGAATTTCTGGTTCATTGGTTTGATTAGAGGGATCTTTGCCACTCTGATTGCTATCATTTTTCCCTTGGTCGTTTTTGCCTTGGTCATTATCATCTTCACCCTGATCGTTGCCGTCATTTTGCTGGCTTATACTATTGTCAATTCCGCCATTGCGATCATCGCCCATGAACGATTCTGTGCAGCCTGAAAAAACGGTAAAACTAAACAGAAGTACTACAATTACCCAAAAAATCGTGTTTTTTGCCATTGTCGGCCTCCTTAGGGGGGGTGTATGGACACCTACCTGATGATAGTTTAACGTATATATCACCCATTATCAATTAGTCCACAAAATATTGTAGGCTACATATCGTTTATACATACTGCTTATATTGTCATCTGTCAGGAATCCCAAATCATACGCCTCTTGAGTAGTATGAAAATAGCCGCTTTTAGAGTTTCCGCTCTGTTTCCAGACAAGCATGGCAACCGAACAAGGAAAAATGAATGTCGTACCGGCGGCCGTAATATTCGTTGTCTCACCTGTATCACCCAAAAATGCTACTACTGCACAGTCATTGTAAACACCAAAATTATAGTCAAATCGAATCTCATTATTATGCATATACTGATTCGGCTCAGGTATCTGAAGATATTTATCCACATAATCATACCTAATCATGCCTAATGATTCCAAACTCAAGCCTTCGAAAATATCGCCATTACACAGTTCAAATAACCTTTTTATATCGACCAAATTTAAGAATCCCAAATTATAAGCCTCGTCAATATAATAAAAACGACCTCCGCCAAACCGACCAATTCCCATTTGGTCATCCGCTTTCCAGACAAGAATACGCCTCGAACTCGCAAGGAATTCAATACCGGCGACTGTTATTCCAACTAAAGAAGGCGGAAACATATAGCATGAGGCCTCCATATTTGCCACGACCCAACCATTGTATGTACCATAATATCTGGTTATAGTAGCATAATCAACAATTGGATCCATAACAAAGTCATCTTTCATTTGCCTTTCTGTTTCCGCATCCAATCCTTCAAAAGCTCCGCCGTAATGCCGTTCACTTATACTTTGTATATTACCCGCGGTAAGCAGGCCTAATGTATGTGCGTTTTGCACATCGTAAAAACTGTTGTTTTCGGAATTCCAGGCAAGCATTTGCACCAAACGGGGGAAATAAAAGACCTTACCGGCAACAGTAATATCCTTTGACACACCCGTGCCACCCAGAATGCCGATGACCTCATATCCATTGTATTTGCCGAAATAGTACTCAACCTGAATATCATCAACCGTCAGGTACGGCTGCGCTTGTGGAGCGAGATAGTTATATAAATAGTCACGCTTAATCTGCCATTCAGTTTTTGCGCTTAAACCATCGAAAGTTCCTGGCTCGTTGTCCGAAAAGGGGTTAACCTGATGATCCCGGGTACTGCTACTGCGATTTTCGTTCATAGCGCCCTCTGTACAACCGCATATCAATAGACACAGCACTGCTGCCAAAAACACGCACAATGCGTTATTTGTTCTGTTTTTTGCCATTGTCGAATTTCCTTAGAGGTTTATCTAGAAACCTATATACATATAATCAGAGGGATGAAAAAAAGGAGTATTCACAACTTCGACATTTACGCTATCACCATTGAAATTATTCTTTTTTATGGGGATAAAAATATGCCAGGATGCCATATCAGCAGTCATGCCTCTGGCATCTCTCTTTATTACAATGTGTAACGCATTATTTTTTACATCGACTGTTTCAACCTCATGCCTGTTTCCGCCACTCGGTTCCGAAAACAAAACCATCACAAGATTATAGTCTTGAAAAAAGACCTCGTCATATGCATCTACAGCTGCGGCTAAACGAAATCTGCTAGATCCATCACCAAAATAAGTATATTCAAAACGACTTTCCATCATTGGATTTATATAATCTTCCCACTCTGCTTTATTTTTAAAAATATGACGCGGCGGAAGTACATCAGATATATATGCACGGTTAAAATCGAGAGAACGAAGATACTTTATATCAGATTTTACAATCTCAATCTGGTTTTCAACCTGGTTTAATGTATGTATAACCGCAGATTTTGAACCAATGATTAAATTACCGGCAATATCCGTTTTTGCTTTCATTTCATCCAATTTTTCTTCATTAAGTGTTACGGTTATGGGAAGATGATTACTAAAATTTTGTGCTATTTGCGTTTCCGGAATTACTAAAGCAATATGCATGTATCCATGAGTAAACCTTAAAGTCAGCACTTTTGGATTTACGCTTACACGATTTTTGCTGTTATCCAGCGGTGAAGTTCGTATATCGAGATAGTCATACCCGCCACCCACAAACGTAAGCACCGGATAGTAATCTATGCCAGAAGAAGAAAATGATAAATTTATCCAATCTAAGATAGCAGCCTTTTCCAAAACCATGGCAGGATTAGACATATTTCCATAATTAGGCCACAAAACGAAATTGTCCCAAGCGCCTTCAGAAAGTGTTAACCTTACAAGAATATCACCATCCCAACTGTTAAGTTCATAATCTATGCTGACAGATACGGTAACATCTTCAGGCAGATTTACCACTGGCGGGACTACAACGGGCGGTTTTTTCCCATTTCCTTCATCTTCCCCCTGATCATTGTTATTATTAAGTCCAACTGGGGCAGTAATGCTAGAATCCAATTCCGAAACATCTGTTTGTCCACAGGCAGTAAAAAGAAGAGCACATACAACAACAGAAATTAACATTAAAAGCATTTTTTTCATAAAAATCTCCTTGAAAATATAATTATACTCTAATATTACGCCCTATTTTACCTTTTTGTCAATTAAAATGTTTAGCGCCAGGCAACTTCGTAGTGTAATGGTGCCTCCAGTACCAGGATATCCAGCAAGGGGATTGCGAATTCTGCTTTTTTACCGAAAAAAGTGCCGCCTTTGATGCTGGTTACCGGACCGGGGAAGTCGATGGCGGCGCGTATTCTTGAGCCGGCAATTTCATCGCTTATGGCCTTATTATAGATGGAACCGACAAGATCAAGGTATTCGGTTTTGCTGAGTTTATCCCCGGTTGCCAGAGGGGCCATGAGGGCGGTTACATAATCGCCTATTTCAGGCGCCAGATAATTGAGCATTTCAGGACCGTTTTCGCGGTTTATGTTGATGCTGCACTTTCCGCCAGCAGGCCCTTGCTCAAAACTGATAAAGCCTTCGTGGCCGCCGGCAGCCAGAAATTCGCTGATTTTGGAAATACGGATGGGGCCTTCTATCGCAGCCGGGGCTGTATTTCTGAACGATACCGAGGCGATGCCCGGGGCATTGGCCATAGACCGGGCTATTGCATTACCATCCAGTATCTGGCCGCCCGTCTGCCCTCCCGCGGCGGCAAACATCAAAATAAGGGATGTTATCCGCGGTTCCAAAGCAATACTGGCAGAAAGCTCGGCGGAACCGTTTTCTGCCAACGAGCCGCTGATCCGGGCGGAACAGGACATACAGAAAGGCGCAATCAACAAGAGAAAAAACCATATGTTGGTGTGTTTTACCATTGTTTTCACTATAGCACTTCTGTACTTAAATGACAATAACATGGCAAAAGTTACAGCAATAATGCAACCAAAGTACCTTTTGAGTGTCGTAACTCATGGAAAAATATACATAATTTGGAGGAATAATTATGGGCGTCCCCTACACTGAAAAACCCTGGGCTTTTTTGAATGAGTACCGGGGAAAGGCATTTCAAGGCGAATGGCCGACATTGCCGGAAATGTTCAAAATTACCGTTTCCCGCTATCCTGAGCGGGCCTGTTTTACCGTTTTTGAGCCTGACCGTATCAGTCTAAACTACACCGAATCGCTTACACTTATTGAGGCAGTCGCCCGCTGGCTGTACAGCAAGGGTATACGGCATGGGGACAGGGTTGCGGTAACCGGGAAAAACGCCCCGGAATGGACAATCGCCTACCTTGGCATCCTTTTTGCCGGCGCCGTGGTAGTTCCCATTGATTACCAGCTTAAGCTGGAAGAAACCGACCTTCTCATTAAGACCGCCGACGCAAAAATTCTTTTTGTTGATGAAGAAAAACATGAATATTACACAAAAACTCCGGGCAGTCTGGCCAATGTAATATCTCTCAAAAAAGGCATTGGAACATATATTTACGACCTAAATGGCCCCGAAGCGAAAATGGAACAGTCTGTTGAGGAAGATTTGGCGGCAATTCTGTTTACCTCAGGGACCACAGGGAATCCCAAGGGCGTTATGCTTACTCATCAAAACCTTGTTGCGGATTGTTATCTGGCTCAGGGAACTCCTCTTGTTATTCTGCATACCGATGTGTTTTACGCGATCCTTCCCATCCACCATTCCTACACCATGCTGGCAGTCTTTATCGAGGCTATCTCCGTTGGCGCCGAAGTGGTTTTTGGCAAGCGCATGGTAACCAGCCAAATTCTCAAGGAACTGAAAGAAGGACAGGTCACCATGTTGTTGGGCGTACCCATGCTGTTCAATAAAGTTTTGGCCGGCATCATTCGGGGGCTTAAAGCAAAAGGTCCTGTTGTATACGGAATACTTTCTTTCTTAATGGGCGTTTCGGGATTCATCAAAAAAGTGTTTAAGGTAAATCCCGGCAAAAAGATGTTTGGATTTGTTTTGAAGAAAGCCAGTCTGAGTACTATACGAATTTGTATTAGCGGCGGCGGTCCTCTTGCTCCCAGTGTATTCAGAAAATACAACCAGCTTGGTATTGACTTTGTGCAGGGATACGGCCTTACCGAAACTTCTCCCATTATTACCATTAACCCTGTGGAGCAATACAAAGAAACCAGCGTTGGCAGGATTTGTCCCCGCGTTGATATGAAGATAATGGATCCCGATGATCGCGGCATTGGCGAAGTAATCGTCAAAGGCCCCATGGTGATGAAGGGCTACTTCAATATGCCGGCGGAAACCGCTGAGTCTTTTACTGCCGATGGTTATTTGAAAACCGGCGACTTGGGTTACATGGATAACGAGAATTATCTGTACCTGACCGGCAGGGCGAAAAACATGATCGTTACCGAGGGCGGCAAAAATGTCTACCCCGAAGAAATTGAAAACGAATTCCAGCTTTTTGAGGAAGTCGAACAAATTCTGGTACGGGGTTTTGTATCGGACAAAGCAACAAGGTCTGAAAACATTGAAGCCCTGGTGTACCCCAACCCGGAATTCAAAGACGAAACCGGAAATGCGCCATCCAAAGAACAGATGCAGGCTCGCATTGACAAAATCATTGTCGAAGTGAATCAGCGGCTCCTCCCCTATCAGCGGATTGAACGAACAACGATTCTGGATCAGGCAATGGAGATGACCACCACCAAGAAAATTAAACGAGGCGGAGTATAGGGGAAATGAGGAATGAGGAGTGAGAAATGAGTAATTTCTAATTCCTCATTTCTTAATACACTTCTACTGGTGTTGTTATTCCCTGTGCTGTGAATGCGCGGCGCAGGGAGGCAGCTCGTTCTTCAAGATAATCGGCGGGCAGTTCTTCAGCGATTGGGTCTTCCGGTGCGGGGCGGGCTTTGCCGTAGATTTGCACTGTGCGGATGCCGCCGCCCGTTCCATTTTTTGCAATTGCAGCTAACTCGCATACCAATGTTTCCCAGGCCTGCGCTTCTTCCGGCGGCGGGGCTGCGCCGTCTACCGCACAGAGCATCGTTTGTATGGTTACCGGAGCGCAGGCGGCAAATGCTTTTATGGGTGTTATGCGTTCTGCAAAGGGAATTGCCGAACGGTTTATTTTTTGGTACCAGGCAGGAGTCCCCGCATCAAGTTTAAGCCAAATGTTGAGCGCGGCTTTTCCGGTCGCCGCATCCTGCAGCAAAGAAAAAATCGGCGGCTGCAAAAGCCCGGCGCCGTTGGTGATAAGCACCAGTTCCGCAGAGGGAACCAGTTCACTGCGCTTGCTGGCTGCCACTTGCAGCGCTGCGGGAAAATGGGGGGACAGTGAGGGCTCGCCATTGCCGGAAAAGCAAATATCTTTAACCGGAATGTTCCGCTCCTGCACATCAGCGATAACGGCGCGCAGATCGCGCTCCATTTGTTCCGGGGAAAACACGGCGTTAGTTGAAAAAGGAAACACTTCGCAGTAGGGGCAGTCAAAGGGGCAGCTTTTTGTATCGGGATACAGGTTAATGCCCACCGAAAGGCCGCCGGAACGCCGGGAATACACGGGATACACAAGAACACCCCTTTCCCGGCTTCTATGGTTTTCTACTGGTTGGATGGGATCGTACAGCACTATACCTTAAACAATTCCATGATCCAGCATGGCCTTGGCGACTTTTTTGAAGCCCGCGATAT
>Ga0123356_10006463_pt1 | contig 11814 bp, 11 predicted proteins | sample TergutEmb28metaG_2_FD_92546 | JGI IMG/M metagenome (GOLD analysis project Ga0123356, IMG submission 92546) | Embiratermes neotenicus P3 segment gut microbial communities from Petit-Saut dam, French Guiana - Emb289 P3 | ecosystem: Host-associated > Arthropoda: Insects > Digestive system > Gut ... | reverse complement strand
CGCTCGTCCTGGGCGGTACACATGGTGGCCGTGACGCTCCAGTATTCGGCCGCGTTGAACGCCATGCGTTCGCGTTCACGCTCCACCACCAACCGCGTGGCCACCGACTGGACCCGGCCGGCCGAAAGCCCGGCTTTCACCTTGCGCCACAGCACCGGGCTGACCTCATAGCCAAACAGCCGGTCCAAGATGCGCCTGGTCTCTTGGGCGTCTACCAGGTCGGTGTCCACCTCGCGCGGGTTGGCCAAAGCGTGGGCTATGGCATCTTTGGTGATCTCGTGGAAGACCATCCGCCGGACCGGAACCTTGGGTTTAAGGACCTGCAAGAGGTGCCAGGCAATGGCCTCGCCTTCCCGGTCTTCGTCTGTAGCCAGATAGAGTTCGCTGGCTCCGGCTAAAGCCTTTTTCAGCTCGGCCACAGTCTTCTTTTTGTTCGCCTCAACCACGTAATAGGGCTCGAAATTGTCTTCCACGTTGACGGCGAATTTGGCGAAAGGCCCCTTCTTCATTGACTGGGGCAGTTCGGAGGGTTGGGGTAGATCACGCACGTGGCCCACCGAGGCAGCCACGGCGAAACCATAGCCCAGGTAGCTCTCAATGGTCCTGGCTTTGGTGGGGGATTCCACAATCACCAACTTGTGGGCGTTGGCCACTACTCCTCCTTCCTGCCTAGCTCACGTGGGCTGACCGTCCGGGCCACCCCGGCTTTGTGCCAGGTGACCCTCGGGCCATGACGCTACCTCATCTTGAACCGGTTGTGCCCGGCAAGCCAGGTGGGACCGGTGCTGGCACTACCTTCTTAGTGCCCACCTGATCCCTAGCCAAGATGGCCAAGCGGTCAATGTTGACGTGCGCGGGACGGGCGGCCACCCAGCGCACCGCCTCTGCCACATCGGCCGCGCTCAGCGGGGTAATGCCCTGATAAACCGCGTCAGCCCGGGCTTGATCGCCGTTGAAACGCACCAGTGAGAATTCGGTCTGAACAAGACCGGGGTCAATCTGGCAAACCGTGACTGGCTGGCCGGCTAACTCCCTGCGCAACACTTGGGTAATTGCACTTTGACCAAACTTGGCGGCGTTGTAGCCCGCACCACCTTCGTAGGGAATGTAGCTGGCTATTGACACAATGTTGATGACCCCGCCCGCGCCGCTGGCCACCAGCTTGGGCAGCAGGGCCCTAGTCACACGCAAGGTGCCCATCACGTTGGTCTGGTACATCCACTCCCAATCGGCCAGGTTGGCTTCAACCATTGGGGCCACGCCCTTGGCGCCACCAGCGTTGTTGACCAGCAAATCCACGCGGTCCAGGCCGGCGGCCAGTTGGTCTACTGAGGCCTGGTCTGTCACGTCTAGGCGCACGGCCTGGGCTTGGTCGCCGCAGCGCCGGGCTATGTCTTGCAGCCGGTCCAGGCGCCGCGCCCCTAGCACCACGCGCCAGCCGTCCTTTGCCAGCGCCTCAGCCGTGGCTGCACCAATGCCGCTGGATGCGCCCGTAATCACTGCAACTCTCATGCCTACCTTCTTTTCGCCGAGCGTCTAGCTGCCAATTGAGGATAACTGTAAAGGCCTGGTAACAACTCCCCGGATAGGTTTGCGCATTGCCGCTTGGCCAGTCACACTGATAGCCACAGCCCAGGCCGGCGAAAGGTAAGTCCATGACCACTCCACCGGAACAACCGTTCGATCCAAACCAGCCCGCACCGGGATACGGGCCGCCTCCTCAGGCGCCCCCTGGGTATGGGCCGCCGATGGCGCCACCACCCGGGCAAGCCCCCCAAGCCTACGGTGGACCCCCAGCCGGTCCGCCGGCATCGCCACCCCCTGGGTATGGCCCGCCGCCACAGGCGCCCCCTGGGTATGGGCCGCCGATGGCGCCACCACCTGGGTACGGCCCGCCACCTCAGGCGCCCCTTGGGTATGGCCCGCCGCCACAGGCGCCCCCTGGGTATGGCCCGCCACCTGGGTATGGGCAACCGGCGCCCTTCGGCGCACCGCCGCCACGCAAGCGCTCCAAGCGGATTGCAGTGCTGGCCGGAGCCCTGGCAGTGGCTCTGCTGGTGGTGGGCGCCGGCGCCTTCGCTTGGGTGAAGCTTTCTTCTGCCACCGGCGGTTCGAAGTCCGCCGATGAGGCCGCCATGGCCTTCATTGAGGGCGTGGTGACACTGGACTTTGGTATGGCCGGGGCCGCCATAGCCCCGTCCGAACGGATCTGGGTCAGTGAATTGATGGACGCCGGTTTCGGCTCGGAGGCTTGGTTTAGCCAGGACATGGATCGGTCACTTGGCTTGGTCAAGGATTCCTTCGAAATCACTATCAACGACTTGGAGGTCTCTTCGACCACCTTGGTGGACTCGGTCAGCCGCTCGGTGGTGACCGGCGGCTCGGTGCGCATCGAGGTGCCCGATCCTGAAGCCCTGGTTGAAGCGGTGATGGACTCTGCCGCAACCTTGCTAGACCAGGTGTTGGCAGGCATGGGAGATTCCCCCATTTGGGGTGAGCTTGGCATGCCAGGCGGCCTCAGTTCGGCTGACCTAGACCAGATTGACAAAGACGCCATGGTTCAAGAGCTCAAAGACACTTTCCCCATGGAAGTGACGGTGGCTATGGCACTGGACTCCATGGGTGTGGACGAGTTGTTCGTGGTCACCGTGGAAGAGGGCGGCGAGTGGTTCACCTCGGTGTCCATGACCGCGGCGCAGTACGCCTGGGAAGACGCCGGCTGGAGCAACACCGACCTAGGTAAGGTCATCCCAGCCGACCAAATGGCCCAAGCCGACTCCCCAGAAGCCGCCGCCGAGCAGTTTGTCAAAGCGCTAGACGCCTTCTTGTCTAACCCCGACCCAGCTGAATTCGCCAAGTACCTGGCACCGGCCGAATCCCGCCTCTTGTCTGTCTACGGCGCGGCCATGTTGGATGAGGTTTCGGGTACCGATTTAGTCACCTTGAAGGGCTTCACCGGCAAGGAGGTCTGGCAGTCCGGCGGTGTGGCCGACGTGGCCATTGAGCAGTTCGAACTGGTGTGGGACGACGGCATGGGTGATTACACCCTCGGCATAGACAACCAAGACGGCCGGTGGGCGCTGACGCTGGATGGGCCGGACGTGGAGTTCGAATTGGTCTGGCTGACGCTGGACGCCAAAGAAGCTGAGTTTTCTCTGAAGATTACTGGGGAAGACCTTGGCCTTGACATGGAGGGCACGGGCAAAATTACCCTGGATGACGACTCTCTCAGCCTCACCATGGAGGCTTCCAACTACGACCCCTACTACGACGACACCGAAACCGCCAGCATGACAATGACCCTCAAAGGCGACAAAGTGGTCATGGAGATGACCGACCCGTGGGGCGACACCCAGACCGAGACAGTTCCCGTGCCGGGTCTGGGGGATGCCTTCTCCCAGAAAACAGCCCTACCCACCCCTGAGGCCTTCGCAGCTTTGACCACCGTCAAGTCAGAAGGCAACTGGTACGTCTCGCCGGTGGCTTCCCTGCTGGGAATGGGCCAAATGCACTGACATGAACCGGCTGGTGGGGGCCCTCGGCTCGGCCGAGGAACGCGCCCACTGCCTGGCTCACTGCCACCTCACACCAGGCCGCCCCGGCCAGGTGGCCCCCTGGCCCGCCTGGCTGGCCCCTGAGGTGGTGGCTGCCTACCAGACCCTGGGGGTTGACCAGCCATGGCGCCATCAGGTGAGCGCCATGGAGACCATCCACGCCGGGCGGCACACGGTGGTGGCCACGGGCACTGGCTCGGGCAAGTCGCTAGCCGTTTGGGCACCAGTGCTGAGCGATCTGTCTGATGCCGGACCCTTGGGTGTGGTCAGCGCGCTGCGGGAAAGGCCCTGTGCCCTGTACCTAGCCCCGACCAAGGCCCTGGCGGCGGATCAGTTGGCGGCCCTGCGGGCAGTGCTACGGACTGGTGACCTGGACCAAGGCCTTGTGGCCACCTGCGATGGTGATGCCTCCTTCGAGGCGCGCGATTATGCCGCGAACCAGGCGGCCGCAGTATTGACCAACCCCGACTACCTGCACTTTGCTTTACTTCCCCACCACCGCCGGTGGTCGCGCTTGCTGCGCTCGCTGCGCTACGTCATTGTCGATGAGCTGCACGCCTACCGTGGTCTGGATGGCGCCCACGTGGCCATGGTGCTGCGCCGCCTACGCCGGCTGGCCAAGCACTATGGATCCGAACCGGTGTTTGTCCTAGCCAGCGCCACCTTGGCTGATCCGGTTGGGGGCGCCGCCCGGCTGGTGGGGCTACCGGAGAGTGCAATGGCGGCTGTGGTGGATGACTGGGCCGCAGCCGGCGAGCGCACCCAGGTGGTGTATAAGCCCATGGTGGTCAGCCAGACCGGGGAGTGGACCAGGGGTTCAGCCAGCGGGGCGGCGGCGCGGCTAGCGGCCGATTTGGCAGAGGTGGGCGCCCGCACAGTGGTGTTTGTGCGCTCCCGTTTTGCCGCCGAGGCCGTGGCCGAGGCGACCCGCCGCCTAGTGGAGGGTCCCGCGAAGCACCGAATTGCCACCTATCGGGGCGGCTACTTGGCAGAGGAACGCCGGGCGCTGGAAGCCCAATTGCGTGACGGTACTTTGCGGGTGGTGGTGGCCACTTCTGCCCTGGAACTGGGGATTGACGTGGCTGGGCTAGATGCCGTCATCACGGTGGGCTGGCCGGGCACCCGCGTGGCCTTGGCCCAGCAAGCCGGGCGTGCCGGACGGGCCGGGACCGATGGCCTGTCCATCTGGGTGGCTGGCAACGACCCGCTGGATTCCTACCTGGTGGACCACCCCGAGGCGCTCCACGGGGCGCCGCTGGAAGCCAGCGTGTTTGACCCAGCCAATCCCTACGTGTTGGGCCCACATCTATGCGCCGCAGCTCGTGAGCTGCCGTTGACCAACGCAGACCAAGCCCTATTCGGGTCAGCCATGGACGCGGTGGTACAGGAGCTTGCCAAGACCGGCGCTCTACGGCGCCGCGCTAGCGGTTGGCATTGGGTGCTACCTGACCGGCCTGCCAATCTGACCGATCTACGCGGGGCGGGCGGTACGCCAGTCCAGCTAGTGGAAAGCGCCACCGGCCGCGTTGTAGGCACAGTGGATCAGACCCGTGCTCCGGCCACGGTGCACCCCGGCGCGGTGTACCTGCACCAGGGCGAATCTTTCCTGGTGGAGGCCTTAGATCTGGCTGACGGCGTGGCCACCGTCAAGACCGCTAGCCCGCCCTACACCACAATGGCGATCAGCCAAGCCAGTGTCCGGGTGATTGAGCCATTGGACAGCCAAGCCGACTCGACCGCCACCTGGCATTACGGCCGGGTCGAGGTGGTCCGCCAAGTCACCGGCTACCAGCGGCTCAGCTCCAGCGGTCAAGGCAAACTGGGCAGCTTCCCCCTGGATCTGCCAGCCCAGACGCTCCAAACCACCGGCGCCTGGTGTCTACCGGGGACCGAGGCGCTAGCCAGGGTACCGGCGGACCTACTACCCGGTGCGCTGCACGCCGCCGAGCACGCCGCCATTGGCCTATTGCCCTTACTTGCCGCCTGTGACCGCTGGGACCTGGGCGGCTTGTCTACCTTGGACCACCCACAGACTGGTGGGCCCACCATCTTTATCCACGATGGGGTACCTGGTGGGGCTGGGCTGGCCCGACGAGGCTTCGAGCGGCGGTTGGAGCTGATCCAAGCCACCCACTCCCGGCTAGTGGCCTGCCCGTGTGAAGACGGCTGTCCCAGCTGTATCCAGTCGCCCAAGTGCGGCAACGCCAACCAGATACTGTCTAAGGCCGGCGCCACCGACTTGCTGGCAGGCCTGCTCAACCTGCCCACTCAGGCTAGTTAGAAGCGGCCGGCCCACGGTGTGGTGCCGGCCCACCGGATGGGTACCCGGCGGATCAGCTGACCGCTGGACGGCGCTTCGACCATGAAGCCCTGTCCGGCGTTGAGCGCCACGTGGTGAACACCGGTTTGGTCAACCCAGAAGATCAAGTCACCAGGCCGCATCTGCCCGAAGGGCACCTTGATGGCGGCGTTGTACTGGTCCTGTGCCACTCGGGGAAGGTCCCGGCCAGCGCCGTGCCGGTAGGCCTGCTGGACCAGGCCCGAGCAATCAAACCCGGCCGGTCCGGTGCCGCCCCACACATAAGGTAAGCCAATCTGCTGGCTAGCCCAGGCCAGCGCCGCTTGGGCTGCGGCGTCGGTCGAAGCGCCCGCCACGGTTGGTTCACTGGCACTGGCGGGTGGTCCAGCTACGGCTGTGGCGTTGCCAGTTCCCCACAGCCACGCCGGAGTCTCACGCCGAGTGGTCACCGCCACCCGACCGCCAGGCAGCGGCAGGCAAGTTACCACCTGGGCCCCGTTGGCCTTAGCCACCTCGCCACCGTGAGTGCAGGCAGCGGACAGACCTTGGCCATAAATCAGGTCCTGGGCCGCCGCCAAGGCGGCTAAATCGGCTGAACTCTGGGCGGCCCAGCGGGTTTGAGCGGCCCCAGCCAGCAGGGCTACCGCCGTCATAGAGAACACCAGAACAAACCCAACGGCCACAGCGAGCAAGGTGCCTGAGCCGCGCTCATCGCTCAGGTGACGGCTGTGGCCACCGTTGGCTTGCCAAGACCGGCCACAGCCGCCGCTCACCAGCTTCATTGCCTAGCAGCCATCCAGGCCCAGCTGCTGCCTGCCGTTGGGTAGCAGGTACCAGACACCACCGCAGAAAGCTGCGGCCGGCCCGGGAAGTGGCCATCCAAGCGAGCCACCCGGGGGAAATTCACCGGCAACCCCGATCTGGTTCGCAGGCGGCAGTGGCCGCCGCGCTAGCGGTCAGCACTCGGCCCGGCAGGGGCACCTGGCGCTCCACCCGTACGGTCACCCAGCTGTCCTGGCGGTCTATGGTGACCCGCGTGTCCTGACCGGCTAGTAACCGAACAGTGGCGCTGATCCCAGCATTGTCACTGCCCAATGCGGCCTCGCGGGCCCCTGCCCTGGCAGCGTCGGCACAACGCATTTGGCTCAGTGCCGCCGCCCCCAGGGACAACAGGAGGGCAGCTAGGGCTACCACCGCCGGTAGGGCCAGGGCCAACTCGACCGTGACACCACCACGCTCGGACTTCACAGCGACAAAGCCCGTTCCACAATCCCCATCAGCCAGCCCCGCACGGCGCTGGACTGCAAAATGGCTAGCAACAACCCGGCAAAGCCAGCCGCCGCCAAGATGGCAATGGCGTATTCGGCGGTGACCCCACCAGTCTGGTCGCGCCAGTCCAGCCACCAAGGCTGATCAAGGTTCTGCAAACGATTCATGTCCTCTCCTTCGGTTGGGTTTCCTACCAGCCTGCCGGGTTGGGATGAAGCCGGTTGGCCAGGTCACCAGGGACTGTGGATAACTCCAAGCGCGGGCATTATCGAAGGGCTATCGGGCGGCTGGATGCGGCAGGTACCAGGCGGCGCGGGTCACAGGTTCAACGACAAGCCACCAGCCAGCGAAATGACCACTGGCGCCAAGCCCAAAGCCATGAAGGCTGGCAGGTAACACAGGCCCAGCGGTGCCATCAAGCTGACCCCCAGCCGCCCCGCCGCTTTCAGGCCGCGTAACCGCTCGGCCCGCAGCACCGCCGCCTTGACCGCAACCAGCAAAGGCCCGCAACGCACCCCACTGCGCCAACCCAACCCAAGCGCCCGCTCAATGCCAGCCAGCACCAGGCCCTGTGGCGCCGGTTGCCAGGCTTGTTCCCAGGCCTGACCAGCCGCCAGCGACCGGCCTACCCGTGACAGCACCTCGCCAGAAGGCCCAGGCCAGGCCTGGGCCGTGGCTTGCAAGGCCGCCGGAATGGGCAAGCCAGCCCTGAGCGCGGCGGCCAGTATGTCCACCGCCACCAACCCGGCCACGTCCACGCAGCCCTGGGCCCGGCGCAACAACGCCCCACTCCATGCCCGGCCTAACGCCATCAGGCCAAGACCCAGCACCAGGGCGCAGGTGCCAATGCCGCCATCGCACAGCACCGCCACCACGTTGGTGCCCATCACCAAACCCAAGGCCAATCCCGCCAGGGGCAAATACTGCAACAGGCGGGCGCTGGCCCGTGGCCCGGCAATGGCACCCGCCAAAGCCTCGGTGGTGTCCAAGTGGCCCTGAATGGTATCCACCAAGCCGTCCAGTAAGTCGCCAGCCGAAGCTCCCACCGCACCAGCCAGGTGTTCTATGCCGCAGGTCGCCTTGGCGTAGGGCTCCACCTCGGTGCCGGACACCCGCTGCGCCCACGCCGCCAGACCCGCCCCTACCTGGTCGGTCGGCTCGGCCAACACCGGCTCCCATAGGGCCGCCCCGGTCAGGCCTGCCCGCGACAGCTCGGCTACCTCTGCCAGTGCCCTGGCCAGTGCCTCTAGCTCGGTGGGGCTGGCCTGGCCCATCCGAACGGCGTCAGCCGGTCCAGGCTGCACCGGCCCACCACCGCGACCGGTCACGGTGGCCACCGGTCAGCCTGCCACAGGCAGTCCCAGCCCGGTCCGCGTGCTACCGCGCTGGTGGTCAAGCGCAGGGCCGGCACCGCCACCAACCCGCTACCATCCAGATGCAGCGCCGCCACCTCGGTCAACCGCCGGTTAGAGGAGTGGGGCTGGCGCGCCACGTGCAGCACCGCGGTCAGGGCCGCGGCCGCTTGAGTGGCCACGGTGATCTGGTCCATCCCAGCCAACGACCCCAGGGCTGCCAGGCGAGCTGGCACGTCGGCCGGTGAGTTGGCGTGGATAGTGCCGCATGAGCCCTGATGCCCAGTGTTGAGGGCGGTCAGCAACTCGCGGACCTCTGCCCCGCGACACTCACCGACCACAATCCGGTCTGGGCGCATCCGTAACGCCTGGCGCACCAGATCCGTCAGTGTGAAAGCGCCCCGGCCTTCGGCGTTGGCGGCTTTGGCCTCCAACCTGACGCAGTGGGGATGACTAGTGGCAATTTCGGACGCCTCTTCAATCAGCACAATGCGTTCAGCGGGCCCTACCATGCCCAACAGGGCCGCCAACAAGGTGGTCTTACCGGCACCGGTGGCCCCGGATACCAAGAAATTGATTCGCCCCTGAATCAGGTCAGTCACCAATGGGGCCGCCGCCGCCGGGATGGTGCCGCACGCCACCAGCTGATCCAGGTCAAAGGCTCGGCGCCGCAGCACCCGGAAACTCAGCAGCGGTCCATCCGGAGCCACCGGCGGCAGCACGGCGTGTAGCCGCAGGCCCCCGGGTAGGTGCACATCCACAGCAGGGCACGAGTCATCCAGCCGCTGGCCACCTTGCGCCGCCAACCTGGTGGCAAGGCCTCTCAGCTGGGCCGCATCCCCCAAGTGCAGGGCCACCCGGCGCAGGCCGTTAGACCCGTCCACCCACACCACCCCTGGCCCATTAACCAGCACATCGCTTACCCCAGGCTGGTCCAGCAGCTGAACCAGCGCCGCCGGAGCCGCCAGAGCGCTCACCAATCTTCCGCCATGGCGGCGGCATTCATCTGCGGCAAGGTGCGCCTGGCCGGCGGTTTGACGCGCCGGCGCCGTCCCTCACCGCCCGCCAAACCCAAATGCTCCTTCAGGTAGTTGGCAGCCCACCGGTTGATGGCCCCACCAGGCCGGTCGCCCGGCGCCAGACCGTGGGTTGAATCGGCCGCCACATTGCGCTCAAACCCAAGCGCCAACACCTGCGTGGCCGGTGTCAGCCGGCTAGCGCCATGCACACCAGCGCCACCCTTGACACCGCGCAAGGCCAAGACTGGCTTGGCCCCTACCTCAATCACTTCCTCCAGCACGGCTTTGGCACTAGCCAAACCGGCCGGGTCATCGCGCGCCACCACCACCACCTGGTCACACCAGGTGGCCACCCGCCAGGCACCCGGGTTGCCACCCGGAGCCACATCCAGCACAGTCACGCCGTCACCAGTGGCCTGTTCCCATTGCTCAATGGCGTCCCTCAAGCGGTGAGCCGGTTCGCGGCGGACCACCGCCTGCAAGCCAGCCAGCACGCTAACACCGCTCCAACCAGGCAGGGTGTTCCAGGCCACGCCCCACTTGGTCATAGCTTGGGACCAATCACCGCCACCCGCCAAGCCCAGCAAGGGAGGCAGTGGTGCCCCTGCCCCATCCAGATCTGCCAACCGGCTGAACCGGCCGGCGCCAGCCACCCGCCGCGCCAGCACGGCTGCCAGGCTGGAGGCACCCACCCCACCATGAGCGCCGCACACCATTAGGCGGGTCGAAGTGGGCCGGCTAACCATGACCTCCTCTACCACCCTGACCAACGCCGCGGCGTCCCGAGGCAGCACCAAACCCTGCCCGGGGCTCCCCCAAGTGCCAGCCGGGCTGCCAAGCCAACCTGCGGCATCGCCCGTTTCCCCCAGTGCCGCCCGCACCTGACGCACCGGCCACAGCCGGGCAAGCGCCTCACTGATCTGTCCACCCAGGTCTGCCCCGCAGATCACCAGCTTGGGCACCGCCTGGTAGCGGTCCAAGTCATCCAAACTGGACGCGAAATGGGACGCGGCACCGGCCTCAAGGACCGCGGCGTGGGCGGCGGCAGCCAGATTCGGATCGGCACTGACAACAACAATTGGGGCAATTCCGTCTACTTCCATCCCTCCAGGGTGCCGCTTACCGCGGCCGCCCGCTTGACCACCGCCCAGGGACTGTGGATAACCACCCTGCGGCGCCATCTGAGACAATCAGTTGACTCACCTTGGAGGCACCATGAGCCGGTCTGCGGCATTCTTCGACCTGGACAAGACCATCTTGGCCACGGCTTCTTCGGCTGCCCTGACCGGTCGATTTGTCCGGGCTGGCCTGGCTACCAGGCGAAACGCGCTGCGCTCGGCCTACGCTCGCTTGGCCTACCAATTTGGACAAGCCACCGCTGGACAGACCGAACGCCTGGGCAGTGCCATGGGCCGGACCGCCACCGGTTGGGACGTTGGCCTGGTTGGCTCCACCACCCAAACGGCCCTGGACAAGGTAATAGCGCCCCAGGTCTTTGCCGGGGCTACCCAACTGATGGAGGCTCACCACACTGCAGGCACCGAAGTGGTGATCTGTACCGCGGCGGCGCAAGAGGTGGCCCAGCCCATAGCCGACATGCTGGGGGCCAACCACCTACTGGCCACCACCATGGAGATCAAGGACGGCTGCTACACCGGCCGGATTGCCCAGTTCAACTACGGTCCAGCCAAGGCCGAAGCCATGCGCCGGCTGGCGGACAGCCAAGGCTACGACTTGGCGGCTAGCTTTGCCTACTCCGATTCGATCACCGACCTGCCCATGTTGGAAGCGGTGGGACACCCTGTGGTGGTCAACCCTTCAACCGCGCTGCGCCTGGAAGCCGAGAAGCGCGGCTGGGCGGTGATGCGTTTTGCCACACCTAGACCAATCAAGCGCCGCTGGGCCTGGACCGGGGCAGCCTGGGTTGGCGCAATGCTAGCCCCAGCCGCCTTGACGTGGCTGGCGGTCTGGTGGACCGGCCGGCGCCGGAGCGCCGTTTGCCCCACCGCTGGCACGTAATTCGGCGTTACTTAGCCGTTTTTGCTTGGCTCTCTCCCAGACGGTGGATATTGCCAACCAGAGCCACACAAACTGTGCTTTAATCAGTATGTCTGTGTGCCCATTTCGGGCGGCTCCCCACTAAGCTGCGCAAAGCGTTTTGGCTTGTCAAACCCGGTTAGCTGTGGTAGAAAAGAGCTACAACACAGCGGACGAACAGGAACCCACGCACGTATTACCCTGCGTTATGGGTTTGCTGACGGGTTTCCCGCATCAGCAATTGGATTGCGCGATTGATAACCTGTTCGTCCGCTGTTTTCATG
>Ga0123356_10006462_pt1 | contig 11816 bp, 15 predicted proteins | sample TergutEmb28metaG_2_FD_92546 | JGI IMG/M metagenome (GOLD analysis project Ga0123356, IMG submission 92546) | Embiratermes neotenicus P3 segment gut microbial communities from Petit-Saut dam, French Guiana - Emb289 P3 | ecosystem: Host-associated > Arthropoda: Insects > Digestive system > Gut ... | reverse complement strand
TTTTTTAAAATTAATTATTCTATAGACATTTATGTAATTTTTATAATTTTTATGAATAATTTTTTTATAATTTTATAATTATTTTATAAACAAAAAAATATATAATGATAATATATAATAAAAAAATTAAACAATGAAATTAGATATAATGGTCGGTATTATGAAGTATAAGGTTGAAATTGAAAGGGATTTATGCATAGCTTGTGGAAATTGTGTCAATGAATGTGAAGAAATGTTCGTGATGATTGATGATAAATCTACTTTAATTGGTGGGGAAATTGATGAAGATAACTTTTCAATTAAAGAATACGATGATATATCTTGTTGGATTGCTGCTTCTGAAATGTGTCCTGTTGAATGTATAATTGTTTTTAAAGATGGTTTAGCTATTAGATAGCTTGACACTATTAGTATAATGCCACTATTGAAATTATTGAAGGAGGGATAAATATCAACCAAAATTACAAAACAGCAGTAACTGAAGAAGATTTCATAGGAGAATATTACAAACTAGAATCATTTGAATTTTTATCTGGAGAAAAATTAAAAGATCTATCTGTTGAATATATTGCTTTTGGAACACCAATTACTGATGATGAAGGATGTATAGCTAATTGTGTTCTTTATTGTCATGGTTGGGGAGGAGACTTTGGGTCTCTTCGACGAATTCTTGATGTTGTTGGTCCAGGTAAACCAATTGATACAGAAAAATTCTTTGTTGTAGCTATTACTACACTTGGATCTCCAAATTCTCCAAGTCCTTCAACTACAAAACTAGGAGTCAAGTTCCCGAAATATACTATTGAAGATATGGTTAGATTTCAAATGGAATTTTTACAAGCTAAATTCAATATCAAACATCTTAAAGGAATTATTGGAAATTCAATGGGAGGTTTTGAAGTTTTGACATGGGGAGCTAAATATCCTGATTACTCAGATTTTATAATATCTCTTGTAAGTAGCTATAAAGTAGCTGGTCATAATTATGCTCTTTTTAAGCTAATGACTAATTTTATTGAAAGTGATTCTAACTATAATAATGGAAATTACACTAAACAGCTAACTAACTCCTTTAAATTAGCTAACGAGTCTATGTATTCATTTGGACTTTCAAGAGAATATTATAGGACTCTTTCTAATAATGAAATTGACATAGGGATGAAAGCTATGGCTGAGGAAACTATTGAAGAAAATTGGGATGCTAATGATATAGTTTATAGAAACAATGCTTCAACCTCTTATGATATTGAAAATATTATTTCGAATATTAAAGCAAAAACATTGATAGTAGCTATAAACCAAGATCAATATTTCCCTCCAGAACTTGATGCTATTCCAATGGTAGATATGATTGATAATTCCAAATTAGTTATTTATGATTCTCTTATGGGTCATGTTGGAACTCATGAAATAATAAAAATAGAAAAAGAATTAGAAGAATTTTTAAAAGATTTTAAGTAAAAATGAATTAGTTCGGTATTATATTTGTTAGAGGGATGGTTGTATGAAAGTAAAGGTAGAAAATTATGGATCAGCTGAAAAAATAGATTCTGAAGATAAAAACATGAGTTTTGTGACTTATAAAGTTTCGGGCCTTGATTCAAGTTCACTAAATTTTTTAAAAGAAAATTTAGAGGGGGAAACAACTATCAAAGACGATTCTTTATATGTAAAAATCTTTTATGATGAAGAAATGGCACCATTTCACAGTGATGAAGCTAAAACTAAAATCGATGATTTCATAGCTAGAGAAGAAATAGAAATGGCTGTGTTTTTATCTAGTTTTTTAGAAGATATGTGAAAAAATATAATTATTTTCTAATACTTTTCGCTTGGTCTTTTAGAAGAATAAGAGTGAATAAAACATGGTGGTGGAGAAGATTATTAAATAGTTATTAATTATAACTAAATTTTTCTATTGGATGAAAAATATATGGGTTTTCCATTAACCTTATGAAAAAACAATTAAATTAAGAAAAAATATAATATTTAGTATTTATTGAATTTAACAGTTTTATATTTATGAAATATTAAATAATTCGTGTTAATCTTATAAGAATTAAAAAGAATTAAAAATAAGAGTATTTTTCAGTTGACAAGATTGGATATATTAGAGAAACATTTAAATATCATGAAATGGAATATTATAGTATCCTATAACTGTATGATTGAAGAATATTGTTAAACCAGCACATTATTCATGATATTTATCTTTATAGTATTTTTCTATTTGATATAGTATATGAGGCATGCGTTCATAATATTTTTTGATATATATACGAGGGATCTTTTTATTAAATGAACAATGGGAGGTGAAGTTATGGCTAATCCGATTCTTGCAGCGATATTGTCTTTTTTTATCCCAGGTTTAGGTCAAATATACGGTGGACAAGGAATAACAAAAGGAATAATTTTCTTTGTAATAGCAATTGTTTTAGGCGCATTAACTGGTGTTATAATTTTCGCTGGTATTGCATCACTACTTTTTGCAATATATGCGGCATATGATGCTTATAAATTTTTAAGCTAACAACTTTAATAGGCAAAAATCTACTTTTTATAATTATTTTTTTATCTTTTATTTTTCTATTTTTATTATTTTCATATCTATTTTTATATTTTATTTAGTTGTTTTATTTGTTTAGATTTCCAAGGTAAGATCTAGGCTCATATCTAAACTTTTAGATGAATGGGTTAAGGATCCTAATGAAATTATATCCACTCCAGTTTCTGCAAATTTTATCATATTTTCAGAGTTAATCCCTCCTGAAACTTCAATAAGGACATTTTCTCTAAGTTTGAAATCATTCAAAATTCCTATAGTTTCTTTTACTTTTTCAGGATTCATATTGTCTAACATGATAATGTCTACACCATTTTTTGAAGCTATGGCTGCATCTTTGCTATTTTCAACTTCGATTTCTATTTTTTTAGTAAAACTAACTTTTTCTTTTGTTTGCTTTATAGCATCAGCTACAGATCCTATAACCTTGATATGATTGTCTTTAATTAGAACCATATCATCAAGACAAAATCTATGAGGATCTCCTCCTCCTATTTTTATAGCTAAATTATCGAATTTAGCTAGTCCTGGAGCAGTTTTACGAGTTCCTGCTATTTTAATATTTGGATTGAAATTTTTAGCTTTTTTAACAAGTTCATTAGTTTCAGTAGCTATTCCACTCATTCTCATAAGTATGTTAAGTGCAGTTCGCTCAAGAGCTAATATGTCCTTAGCTTTACCTCTTATTTCAATAATAGTTCTTCCAGGATATGTTTCTGAACCGTCATCTTTTAATACAGCTGCCATTAAGTCTTTACTTTGGAATATTTCTTTAGCTATTTGAGAACCAGCTACAATTCCTTGTTTTTTAGCTATTATTCTGGCATTGGCTATTGTATCATCTGGAATTAATGTTTCACTAGTAATATCTCCAAATCCAATGTCTTCTTCAATCCAATTTTCTATTATTTTTTTCATAAAATCACCAAATAGCTATATTTTTATTTAATTACTATTTAAGTAATAAATTATATATAATTTATTAAACAAATAATATTAAATATTACTTATATTTATACTAAAAATTATAACTCTAAATAGAATTAATTATAGAGAAATATATAAAAATATAAAATTTATGAGATATTATCATAAAAATTATATAAAATATATAAAAATATATTAAAATATAATATAAAAATAAAAAAATTTTATTTTCTTTTAATAGATTTTAACTAATTAATCAATAACTATTATTTTGTGATTTAATGGAAATTACATTCTTAGGAACTTCTTCTGCAGTTCCTTCAAAATATAGGAATCATCCGGCCATAGCTTTGAAAGCTTTTGGAGAGGTCATGCTCTTGGACTGTGGTGAAGGAACTCAACGCCAATTAGCTAATGTAAAGATAAGTCCAATGAAAATTGACAAAATATTCATCACCCATTTGCATGGAGATCATATATTAGGTCTTCCAGGACTTATTCAATCTATGGCTTTTAGAGGGAGATCATCAGATAATCCTCTTCACATATATGGGCCGATTGGCCTTTTAAATGTAAAAAAAGCCGTGTTTAACCTTGGTTACTTCGCTATCGATTTTCCAATTATAATTCATGAAATTGATAATAATGGAAGTGGGATTGAAATTGTTGTTGATAGTGAAGAATATATTATAGAATGTATAAAAACCCTACATAATGTGACTAATATCTCTTATTCAATTTATGAAAAGAAAAAACCTAGATTTTTAAGAGAAAAAGCTATTGAACTTGGAGTTAAACCTGGCCCTGACTTTGGTAAACTTCATAAAGGTAATGTTGTTGAAGTTGATGGAAGGATAATCAAACCAGAAGAAGTTTTAGGACCTCCTCGCTCAGGATCAAAGATTGTTTATTCTGGAGATACTACTCCTTGTGAGGAAATGATAGAATTAGCTAAAAATGCAGATATTTTGATTCATGAAGCTACTTATAATGATGAAGACATTGATAAAGCTATTAACAATGCTCATTCAACATCATCACAAGTAGCTGAAATAGCGAATGTTGCTAATGTTTCCAAACTTATACTTACTCATATAAGTACAAGATATACTAATGTCGATGATTTAAAAGAAGAAACTTTGAAAATATTTAAAAATACAGAAGTAGCTTATGATTTTATGAGTTTAGAAATTTAATGTTATTGTTGATAGAACCATTTAATGTTATTTTTAATATAATATTTATGTTATTTTTATAACATTATTATATGTTATTTTTAATATAACAATATAACAATGTTTTTCTAATCCTAGCTACTTGAAAATTATGGACTCTCGTGATAAAATGAATTTAAACATTATTAATCAATTTTTCCAACCATCTACCTTAAATTTTTTATTATATGTAGCAATTACCTTGATTATTTCAGCTATTTTAATTAAATTATTTTCATTTTTAATGAATAAAGCTACAAAAAAGTTTGATATTGAAATAACTCTTAATTACTTATTAAAAGATCTTGTAAAGTACTTAATTTATATAATAGCTGTTATTATAATTTTAAATTTAGTTGGAATTGATATTAGTGGATTAGTTGTTAGTTTAGGTATTGTTGGTATTATCATTGGTTTTGCAGCTAGAGATATTATTTCTAGTTTTGTTTCTGGAATGTTTATCCTTGCTGATAAAACTGTTAAGGTAGGGGAGATTATTGAAGTTAATAATATTAAAGGTGAAGTTAAAAAACTTGGATTTAGAACAACTACCTTAGTTACTACAGATAATTTAATTGTCACTATTCCTAATGCAGTTCTTGCTAAGAATCCTTATATTAATCATACTTTTTTTGATAAGCAGAGAATTGATTTAGAAGTGATAATGCCATTTAATGTTGATATAAATGAATTTAAAAATGTTTTTAATCAAAAAATCTCTAATTTAGAATGGGTTTTAGAAGATTCTTCTCCAAGAGTTGTTGTAAAAGAAATGATTGATAATGGAATGAGGTTAAAAATCAGTGCATGGGGTCAAGATTATTCTAAAATGGAAATTTATCGTCTAGATCTTGGTGATGAAGTTAGAAAAATAATAAATGAAATGGGGGAATGAGTATTAATTTATTTAATATAAAAATATTGTTTTTTTAATTTTCTGTATCAGTTTTATTTAATAGAAATTTAATTAAGATTTTATTAAAATATTTATATAAGTTAATACCATATATAATAAATAATAATTTTTTAGTCAAATTCATAATATATTTAGTTAAATTATAATAATTATTTAGCTAAATAATTTTTAGATAATAATTTATAGGTAATTTTCATGTTAACAGACTTGCAAAAAGAAATAATTGATTTAAAGAATGAAAAAAATGCAATTATCCTTGCACATAACTATCAACCAAATGAAATTCAAGAAATCGCTGACTTTCTAGGAGATTCGTTAGAACTCTGTATAAAAGCTTCTGAAATTAAAGATAAAGATTTAGTTGTTTTTTGTGGTGTTGATTTTATGGCTGAAACAGCTTATATATTAAATCCTGATAAAAAAATTCTAATACCTGATATAGAAGCTGAATGTCCAATGGCACATATGTTGAGTTCTAAGCAAGTAAGAGAAGCGAAAGAAAAACATCCTGATGCAGGGGTTGTTCTTTATGTAAACTCTTTAGCTGATGCAAAAGCTGAAGCGGATATTCTTGTTACATCTGCAAATACTTTTAAAGTTGTAGAAAGTTTAGATCAGGATAAAATCCTTTTTGGACCAGATAATAATTTAGCTAACTTTGTTGCAAAACAAACAAAAAAAGAAATTATTCCAATTCCAGAAGGGGGGCATTGTTATGTACATAAAATGTTTCATAAAGGAGATATTGCTTTTGTAAAAGAAAAATATCCTAATGCTGAGATTATCGTTCATCCAGAATGTAATATGGAGGTTCAATCTCTTGCAGACTATGTTTTAAGTACTGGTGGAATGATTGCCCATGTGAAAGAATCTGATAATGATGAATTTATTATTGGAACTGAAATAGACTTAATAACAAGATTAAATAGAGAAATTCCAAATAAAAAATTTTATCCTCTTCTAGATGAAGCTATTTGTAAAACTATGAAGCTACATTCTCTTGAAAAAGTTAAAAATACATTGATAAATGAAGGATTTGAAATATATGTTCCTGAGGATATAGCTAAAAAATCTTTAAAAGCTGTTCAAAGAATGATTGATGTTTCCAAATCTTAAATAAAATAGAAAGTATTATTTCGCTGGTTATTTTTGATAAATGAGGGTTATTTTTGATAAAAACAAAATATAAACATTATATATGCGACTTATAGTATATTATTATATATAAATATATAAAACAATTAATGGGAATACTATAATAGAATAAGGTGTAATAATGAATGACAATGAAGATTTAGGGATTGTTCTTAACTTAATAGTACCGAACAGTTTAGAAGCAATTGAATTCTATAAAAAAGCTTTTTCTGCAGAAGAAATATCAAAATACATGACTCCTGATGGAAGTGTTATGCATGCATCAATAAAAATTATTGGCGAAGATGTGTATTTAAATGATTCTTTTGATAATTCTGGAACTTTTTCTCCTTCGCAATTAGGAGGATGCCCATTAAACATTTGGCTTAGGGTTGTTGATCCTGATAAATTATATAAACAAGCCATAGATGCAGGATGTGAAGTTACTATGGAAATTGATGATATGTTTTGGGGAGATAGAATGGGTTGTGTTGTTGATCCCTATGGATATATGTGGACAATAGCTAAAACCATAGAAGATGTAGATGAAGAAGAATTAGAAAGAAGAACAAAAGAGTTTTTCAAAGAAATGGAAAGTATGTAAAATATAATTTTAAAATTTTTCTATTTTTTATTTTTAGCTATTTTCTATTTTTTTATTTTTTCCCATTATTCCAATGAGTTTTCTTCAATTATAGTAAAGCCTGTTTTCAAATGTTTTAATTCTTCATCAGTTAGTGTTTCTTTTTTTGCATTTATGTCCATTATATTACTTTGACCAAATGGATCTTCTATGATTAATGTAGCATTTATTTCACCATTAGTTAATAATGTGAGCTTTTTGAGAATAGCTAAACCATTTTTTTGAGATTTTTCATCATCAAAAACAGTTAAAGCTTGTTTAACTCCTTGCTCAAAACGAACAATCACACCTTCTACATTAGATACGTATCCAAGGGATTTTGGTCCAGGTTCTACTTTTAAACCAAGTTCTGGAATAGAAACAGTAGCTGATTGAGATTTAACAACACGAGATTGTAGGGTATCTTTGTTGATAGCTAATGTGTATTTTGCAGGTTCTTTTTGTTCTAAACAAATAACATCATTGTGTTTATATCCACATGCACTACATATAGTGGATGTTTCAAGGATTTCTCCAAAATGAGGTATGTTTGATGTTTTTGTTGTAGATTCGGCTGTTTGTCCACCATTACAAACAGGACAGTCTATCACCATTTTTGCCAATTTATCACCTGATTAAGCTTCATTATCTTTTTGATTAAACTTAATCGTATTATTGATTAATATTTATTATCTTTTTGATTAAGCTTTATTATATTTCATTTTTATCATGTTTCACTAAATTTCAGTAACTTATGTTATATGGCCTTTAATTTTTTTCAGATTCTAGGTATAGATAACCTTTTGAATCCAAATCTTTGACTATATTTTCAAGCGTTTTTTTATTAGGGGCGCAAATCTTATTTCCTCTAACATTATCTGATAGGTCATAGAGATGTTCAAAGTTTTCTTTTATTTCTGGGCTGTTTTTTAAGGATTCAATGAATTTTTTAGCTTTGGTAGGATCAGAAGCATCAACTTTTCTTTTTAAAGGTTCTCTAAACCCTGGAAGTAAATAGGTAACATCTTCTATAATTCCTCCATGTTTATTTATGATAATATTTATAACATCAGCTAACTCATCAACAGTATTTTTAAGCATCACTACTTTGCAAGTTTCAGTAATACTTGTAAGCATGTTTTGAACAGTTCCTTCAATACTTTGAGTATTAACTACTCTAGCATCATTTTCACTAGCTGTTTTCACTAAAAAATCATGAATGACTCTATTTTCAGCGAAGTACTCTAGCTGTTTTCCACCTCTATGGATTTGCACAGCTCTTTTAACAAAACGGTTTTTATGGCTTTCTTCATCAGATTCTAAAATAAAAAAATGTATGGATGCTTTATCTTTAAATTTTTCTGTGTTTATTAAACTTGGGACCAAGTGAACTCCTTCAATAATTACATCATCATAATCAGAAATAGCTCTACTTATTACTTTTTCAATTGCCGGAATAACAAATGATGCATGTTCAACAAAACCAGCATTTATGAGATCAGCTTTGTTATTGAAATTCTTTTTGTTTCTTAAAACTGTATATGCATTGAAAGAGGATTTATGTAGGCTTGGAGCGTAATCTTCACCAATAATTCCTCTAACAATCTCTCTAATAAAGTCAGTTTCTATCAAATGTTTTATTTCTAGCTTTTTAGCTAATTCTGCAGATATTGTAGATTTACCAATTCCTGATGCACTTCCAACTAATATTACATATGGTTTTCTCAATTTACTCCCTTCTTTTTAAAATGTTTTTTTGATTTGAGTATTGTTTGTTATGATTTAATCACAACTAATGATTTTATTATTGGATAATAATGTTAGATTATACATGAGTTTAAAGTATATAGTAAATTATAATATGCTAAATTATATGTAAATTAATATAATAAATTATATATACTTTTAAATTTATTGTTCTTAATATTAGAATTTTTGTATTATATTTTTATTTGATAGGATATACTCATGTTGTTGTTTCAATTTTGTTTTATGGCTATATTAAATTCTAAGTAATTCTTTTTTTAGAAAAATACTCAAACTATATATTTAATAACAATAAAATATAATATCATTATAAAAATTATAAAAATATTTATAAGTTATAAATTGTAAGATTTTATCTAGTAGAATTATATTCTAGTAATTATATTTATTAAATTATATTCTAGTAAATTATATATTTTATTAAAAAGTATAATATTTATTAAAACATAACTTTTAAACATAATCTTAAATAGTAATCTTAATATATAACTCTCAAATAAAATCTTAGTTATAATGAATTTTAGATTTTAGTTAAATAAATCATATTACTTGAATAAAAAATTATTAAAGTTAACAATTTCATTGAATTTTAGGAGTGATTTCTTGTATTCTATTGTCTCAGTCGAAGAACTTCAAAGCCTTAATCCATTTATAGTCATTGGCTGTGGTGGAGGTGGAGAAAAATTTTCCAACCTAGAGGGTATTGAAACTGTGGGGTTTGTTGATGATGATGATAATAAACATGGGAAAACATTCTGTGGAGCTGATGTTTCAGGAAGTTTAATCAAGACAATTGAAGAAACCAATGCTAAAAGTGTAGCTATCATGTTACCAATTGGTGCAGAAGGTTCTGCTCTTAAATATGCTGTTCAAGCTATTGACAATGGTAAAAATGTAGTTTCTTCATTTAGATCACTACCTCTTAATGATAATACTTCTTTATTAAACTTTGCAAATGAAAAGAGAGTTAAAATAAAAGAAATAAGTCCTAGATTAGATGTTATTAATGACATATTTGGAGTTTCTCCTGAAAAATGTTGTGAAATTCTTCCTAAAATATCTTACAAACCAAAAGCTCCAGTTGTTTTTGTTGGAGGAACCTCTCAAGAATGTGGAAAAAGAACAACCACTAGATTATTGGGAAAAGTAGCTGAAGAAAAAGGATTAAATGTCATTGTGATTTCTACTGATGAAATGGGCTTAGAACAACCTTCAGATTTAAATTTTAGGGCAGGGAGTTTATCAGCAATGGATATTCCTTCTGCTATTCTTGGGTCAATTGAATATCTTGAAAATGGGAAAAGTCCAGATATAATATTTATAGAAGGACAATCTAGTTTAACTGAAAAAGGGAATCCTCATCCAAGAGGTTTATCTGCAGCTATTTTAATCGGTGCATCTCCAGATGCTGTCATTGTATGTCACAGACCAAATCATCCTTATAGGGAGCCAAAAGGCATAACTGAAGAGATAACTGCTATTGAATCTGTTGAACCAACTAAGGTTGTAGGTTTATCTATCAATTTAAGAAATGCTGATTCAAATATGAAATGCGAAGATTTTGAATCAGAGTTTAATTTACCTTCTGTTGATGTTTACAATGAAGGTGCTTCAAAATTATTAGATTCTATCTTAAAATATTTAGAGGAGATAAGTAAATGAGTATTATTGATAATTTGAAAAGAAGTCTTGGGTTTGAAGAAGAAACAAGAGAACCCGTACCTGACTACAGTGAAGATCTTTTAGAAAATGACTACTACATAGCTCCAGAACAACCGTTCTATGAGATTATTTTAATAAGACCACGAACTGTTGATGATATTGATTATGTATTTGATCAAATAGTTGAAGAAAACAATCCAGTTATTGTTGATTTAGGATTTCTTGAAAATGAAGGACCAGACCCTTTTCAGAGGGCTGGTGAAAAAATTAAAATCCTTAGGAAAAATCATAATGCAGAAGCAATTTCTCTCTGTAAAGGCACAGATAAAAATATGATTATTTTAACTCCTTCAAGAATTAAAATAATTAAAAAAGGATAAAATAATTTTTATTATTTAGCTGTTAATTATGCTGATATTTAAATTTATTTACTTATGTCTTTTCCTAATTTTTTAGATAGATATTTTATATTTTTACCATATATTTTTATTATTTTTTAGTTTTATTATTTATTTCCCAGGTCTATATGGTTATTATCAATTTATTTTATTATATAATTCTTGATTTATTTATCATATTGTTTAATTATAATATAATTAAATTAGAGGATTATATATAATAATTATATTAAAATTATGCAAGTATATTGTATTTAAAAGTATTTATACTAAAATTATAGAAGAATAAGGTATTTAAAAATAATATATTAAAATTTTTTAAGATAAAAATGACATCCAATGAAAAAATTCCAACTTGGTTGAGAAATAATATTAAAAATTTTGAAGAAAATATATTTAGGGAAATGATAATATGTTCTTCTAGTGGGGATGAAATGTTTGAAGTTTGGTACTATGGGGATTTGTACAAAGTTAAATGGGAGAAACAGCCATATTGTCAAGACAATTTAATTTTGAGTTGTTAAGTTTTTGTATAATATTTTGATAATTTTTTGTCAGCATCTTTTTTAGTGAAATTCCAATTTATTTTAGATTTATTTTCATTTCTATTATT
>Ga0123356_10006461_pt1 | contig 11816 bp, 11 predicted proteins | sample TergutEmb28metaG_2_FD_92546 | JGI IMG/M metagenome (GOLD analysis project Ga0123356, IMG submission 92546) | Embiratermes neotenicus P3 segment gut microbial communities from Petit-Saut dam, French Guiana - Emb289 P3 | ecosystem: Host-associated > Arthropoda: Insects > Digestive system > Gut ... | reverse complement strand
TGTTGGTTAGTTTGAACTAGATGTGTGAATTGTATGTGTTGTTGTGTAGGTTTAAAAATTAGGTTTTTGTGTTGAATTTTACTGGTTTTTTATGCTAGTTTTTAGACAGTCTGGGGGGGGGGTTAAATGGTGGTGTTATGTATTTTTGTTGTTGGGTTAGTAGTTTACTTAAAGTTTTATTGTGAATTGTATGTCTATGTTTTTGTTCTGTTTGTGTTGGTGTTAGTTGTTTGGATTGTTGTTTTGTTTAGTTTTTGTTTTCTTGTTGGTTGTTTTAGGAACCTTAATATTGATTAGTTTATAGTAGTACGTTTTGATGAGTGATGAAGTTTAAGGGTTTGTTTTTGGTTTTTTTGTTGGGGTTTGTTGTTTTTTTGCCTGCGTTGTCTTTGTATCATAGTGATGTTACCGTTGGGGTTGATGATTTTTATTTTGGGGTTTCTTTTGGTGGTGAATTTGCGGAAGAGGCTTTGCCGTTAATTGATAAAGTTAGGGATTACACTAATTTTTTTGTTGTAGCTTCTTGGGGTGTAGCTACTAATGAGACTGCTCTTAATTTGGTGTGTGATTATGCAGCAGATTCTGGTTTGTATTTTGTTGTGTTTTTTGATTTTATTTCTCGAACGATGTATCCTTGGCATCAGCAATGGTTGGATGAGGCCCATTATCGGTGGGGTGATAAATTTTTGGGTGTGTATTTGAATGATGAGCATGGTGAGAGACAAATTGATAAGCTTAGACATTTTACTTATGCAACTGATTATGCTGATGCTGCTGAACGTTTTATGCATGCTGTTAAATATGGGGCGTCTGGAAATGCTACAAGTATGATGGATGCCAAAGATAAGGGTGTACAATTGTTTACTGCTGATCAAATGTTACATTGGTGGGTTTATCTTGCTGGATATGATGTTGTATTTACAGAATTAGGTTGGAATGAAACTGCAAGTCGTCAGATAGCTTTAGGTAGAGGTGCTGCTATGGTGCAGAATAAAGAATGGGGTACCATAATTACTTGGGAAACTGATAATCCTCCCTATTTGGGAAGTGATGAACAAATTTATCGCTATATGGTTGACTCTTACCGTGCGGGTGCTAAATATGTTATAGTCTTCAATTATCCCACGCATCCTGAAGATAACATCTATGGTATTCTTTCAGATGGACAGTTTGAGATGATGCATCAGTTTTGGCAGTACACCCAGTCTTATCCGCGGTCAATTTATGGAGTAGTGCAGGCTGACACGGTTTTGGTTTTACCTCAAAATTATGGTTGGGGCATGCGCCGTAGTGACTATATTACTGTTGATCCTATCTGGGGTATATGGCCTGAAGATGAAAAATCTCCTCAAATTCTTACAAACGTACAATGGATGGAAACCTGGCGTGGTCTACAGTTTGATATTGTCTACGAAGATCCCAGATTTGACTACTCAAAACTATATCCAAATATAGTTTACTGGAACACCACCCTTCCTAACGGATAATATTTTTATCCAAATCTTCCACAATCTCTTTCACAGTTAAAATTTTGGCTCCATACACATTTTTTAAATATTTAAGCCCCTGATTATGATATTGCGCCGTGAAGGCTTCTGTACCATCACTGGCAACAATTATGGAATAGCCTCTAAAAAACGCGTCAGCAACAGTATGCCTTACACACATATGCGTGTGTAAACCGCCAAAAATTACCGTTTTTGCTCCCTCTCCTCTGTATAAATCCCGAAGTAATAAATCAAGACCTGTCTCATAAAAACCACTATAAGTATGTTTTTCCACGATGAAATCTTTAGTCAAATCAGGAGCAAGCTCCAAAATAACCTCCGCTCCCAAAGTTCCCTTTATAGCATGCGGTGCCCATTTTTGTGTAATTTCATAATCCTGACTATAATGAGCATCATTGCTAAAAACTACCGGCACACCCTTCTCATGCGCCCCACTCACAAGACACTGCAAAGGCACAATTATATTCTCTGCACGCCTAGCCCTAAGAACTCCCGTAACAAAATCGTTAAGCATATCCACTAGAATTATCACAGGCCTAATCATTTACTCACTGCCCCTAAAATAAAAAGAAACATGCTACATTTAGACTTTCCTAACAAACTAAAAGAGGTATGCAGCATTGGTAAGTTTTTCTGCTCCCTTTTCTGTTACAAGCACGGTATCTTCAATTCGAACACCCCCAAAATCTACAATATAAATGCCCGGCTCAACCGTAACAACATTTCCCGCTTCCAACACATCTTTACTATCAGGACTTAAAGTGGGCATTTCATGAATTTCTAAACCTACCCCATGACCTACATTATGAACAAAATAATCCCCAAACCCCTCTCTACATATACTCTCTCGAGCAACATTATCCACAGCAGCAGCTCTCACATTTGCCCTTACAGATCTTATTGCCAAATCCTGCGCAACTCTAACCCTACCATAAATTTCCTGCTGCCTACAACTAACTTTACCTGCAACAATAGTTCGAGTCACATCCGAACGATAACCCCTAACCATCGCACCCAAATCAACAATAACCAAATCCCCCTCCATAATAGTTCGACTACTACACGAACCATGAGGAAACGCACTATTCACACCCGACGTAACTATAGTATTAAAAGCAACTCCATGTGAACCCCGCTTCCGCATAACATACTCAACCTCTGCCACCACTTCCTGCTCACTAACACCTGGCTTAACCACCTCACACGCAGTACTTATACCAACATCTGCAATTCTACAAGCCTCACGAATAAACTCTAACTCATCATATGACTTAACCGCCCGAAGACCCCTAACAACACTACCCGCCATCACAAGACCCTCCTCACCCCCAACAACATTAGCTAAACTCTTCCAACTCTCAATGCCTATAGAATCAACTGACAATTTAGCTCTCACAGAAACCTCAAACTCTTGACTTATCCTTTGAAACAGATTCTCCCCACGCTTTAACAGCTCAACCCTTGCATTTTTAACCTCATGTTTAGCCTGCTCAAAATTAGTTCCAGAAACATACAAAACACTCTCTCCATCTTGAGGAATTAAAAGCGCCGTTGCACCACTAAAACCTGTAAAATATGCAATATTTACACTACTTAAAATTAAAAAATTAACTACACCTTGCGGAAACCGACTTTTAAGTTTAAGCATTTTATTCTCCAAAGCACCTGCGCCCTCTGTTGATTTGATAATACCCTGTAAGTTGTTTACTACACCAAAGAATACTTGTTTTAGCTTATTAATATCCTGCTATCCGTGTTTTGGAACTGATTATGTGTTTGGATAATTTTTTCTTCGCTCAGAATTAAGTTAATATATTTTGTGCAGTTATTTTTACATATAAGAGGGAACATGGCACATGAAGGCTTATGCTGGCAAAATCTTACATGTTAATCTCACTTCTGGACAAAGTCGAACTGAAGATCTTGACGAAAAAACAGCAAAACTATATCTTGGCGGTATGGGCTTAGGTATAAACTTACTTATGGAGCATTCAAAACCTGGTAAAGATGCTTTTGATCCTGACAATCCTTTGATTTACTGTACTGGTCCTTTAAGCGGTACTTTAGGTTTGGCAGGGAATGGTTATGTGGTAGTTTCCAAATCTCCTTCAACTGGATGTGTAGGTGAGGGGCAGGTTCAAAGTTTTTTTGGTTCTGAATTAAAACGTGCGGGTTATGATGCTGTTGTAATTAAAGGTAAACTTGCGCATTTGTCCTACTTGTGGATTGATGATAACCAAGTGCAAATTCGGGATGCTCAGCATCTTATGGGTTGCACTGTTAGGGAAGTTGAGCAAGCTATCCGTAATGAGGTAGGTGATTTTTCTATTCGTGTGTCGGGTATTGGTGTTGCAGGTGAAAAACTTTGCAGGTTTGCTACAATTATAAGCGATGGGCATTATGCTGTGGGTCGTGCAGGTCTTGGTGCAGTAATGGGTTCTAAAAACCTTAAAGCTATAGCCGTGCGCGGTACGCATGATGTTAATGTTGCAGATTTGGAGTCTTTTACGTCATTTGTAAAAACCCGCTATGAGCGTGTAAAAAATTTGCAAACCAACAAGTATCAACCTTTGGTTTCTAAAAGTTTGTTAGAGTTAAATTCGCTTTCAGCTGTAGCTGTAAAAAATTGGAGTAACACTTTTTTTGAAGGTGTTGAAAAGCTTGGTTTTGAATATTTAAATGATCGTTATGTTAAACGTGTGGTTGGTTGTGCAACTTGTGGGTTGAATTGTAATAGTATTGCGGTGGTTCCTGATGGGTCTTTTAAGGGTGAAATGGCTCAGTTTGATTTTGATTGTCTTCTAAGTTTGGGGTCTCTTTGTGGGGTTGACTGTTTTGATGTCCTTGTTAAAGCAGTCTGTTTGGTTAATGATTATGGTTTTGATTGTCTCTCTGTTGGGGCGGTAGTTGCTTTTGCTATGGATCTCTATGAGCAAGGGATACTTACTTCTAAGCAAACGGGGGCTATTGCTGATGGTGAGGGTGTTGATTTACGGTTTGGAAACGGTGATGCTCTTCTTTATTTGATTGACAAAATTGGTAAACGTGATGACTGGTTGGGCAATGTTTTAGCTGAAGGTGTGGTGCGCGCTGCAGAAACCTTTGGTGGTGAAGCCCTCAAGTATGCTTGTCATGTTAAAGGTTTAGAGTTGCCTGGGTATGATTTGCGGACGTTAAAAACTGCTGCTCTAAGTTTTTCTGTAATGTTTAGTGGTGATAGACGCTTGCGTAGTGGTGCAGAATTGTTAGATGTTAACGGGGTTTTTAGCTGTCCTAAAACTGAGAACAAGCCAGGTGTAGACCGTACGCTTGTTGAAGTAAGTCATCGATATAATGTTTTAGACTCTCTAATAATATGCAAGTTAACCTCTGAGGTCTATACTTGGCAAGATTTAGCAGATTATTACTTTTTTGCCACAGGTATCCCTGTTACAGAAGAAGAATTAAAGCAGGTTGGTGAGCGTATAGAGAATCTTGCACGATTATTTAACATACTGGAAGGTAAGGGTACCCGCAACTATGATGATCTTCCCTATAAACTTAAGAATTGTCCCGTATCTGTTAAAGGGTCTAAAAAAAACGTGTTTGTATCTGATGATGAGTTACAGTTAGGTCTTGATGATTACTATGCCACTTGTGGCTGGACCGCCGATGGAATTCCAACCCCTGATAGACTAAAACAGTTAGGCTTAGGCTCTCTTTCTTATATCTCTGAAAGTGCCATAGCAGCCGCAAGAGCTCAGCAGGAGGAAAACTAGTGGCTACTCGTCCTCAAGATAGAAAATTTATCGTTTCAAACCCTGAAAAATGCAGCGGATGCAGCATTTGCGAATACGTCTGCAGTATGGCTAACGAAAAAACGTTTAACCCAAACAAATCACGCATTCGCGTAATCAACCGGGGGTTGTTAACTAACATGGCTGTTGCCTGCCGAAAATGTGAAGACCCCGTATGTGTTGCATCCTGCCCAAAAAATGCCCTCTCACAAGAAAAAAGCACTGGCATTATCCGTGTCAATGAACACGCCTGCACTGGTTGCGGCTGGTGCATTGGTGCTTGCTCCTTTGGAGCCCTAAATTTACATCCTGAAAAAAAAATCGTCTACACCTGCAATAGTTGCACCGACACCAACAGCAAAGGCGAACCTCAATGTATAGCCTGGTGCACCGAAGGCGCTCTGCAATATGTTACAGCAGAAACCTTAGCCCAAAAAGCACGACAAAAAATCGTTACCCAACTACTTGAAACACGTGAAACCAGTAAAGAAAAAACAGAAAACAAACAATAATTTGTTTTCTAACAATTGTTTGCTTAATGGTGTAACTCTATTAAATCAAACCTTGTTGGTTTAGCTCCGGATTCTTTAAAAATCCTGACCTGTTTTAGTTCTTCAGGATTGCCTAATGCAGACTCAATCATCTGACGTTCAAGTTCTTCTGTAAATTCTGCTTTGTAAATTTTGACAGTTGCCAAGTAAATTTTAGCTCTTTTTATCTTTTCTAAATCTATTTTTTGATCAGCATTAAAATTCAAGGGACAGCCTAACTCTAAATCAAAAACATTCACGCTACGACTTTCCATATCTACTTTTATAGTTCTAACCCTTTTTTGAGCAGTTTCCACATACTTCCAGTCAGAATCTAACATTACTAATCAAACAGTTTCATAAACATGTTTACTTATATTAATTTCTAATTCCTGAAAACCAAAAATGACCTACTACAGTTTCACTAATCCTAACTGACATATATTGCCATATCAAAAATTGCATGAATTTTTATCTTGAGATCCCATTAGGTTAATATACTTTTAAACGCCTCAATCCTTAAAGCTCATTGAGGGATATGTTTGCTCGGTTATGCAGGAAGAATATTATATCTCGATTTGACCACTGGTAAGAATTACACTGAAAAACTTAACGAAGAAACTGCTAAAAAATATGTTGGCGGTCTTGGACTAGGTATGTATCTTTATCTGTCCAAATCAAAAAAAGGTGTAGATCCTTTCAGTCCTGAAAATCCTCTAGTTCTTTCAGTTGGTCCACTCGCAGCAACAATGTTTCCCACAGGCGGAAACGGTCACACATTTATATCTAAATCACCTGCAACAGGCGGTGTAGGTGAATCAGTAAATCATGGCACCTTTGGCACTGAATTAAAACGTGCTGGATATGATGCAGTGGTTTTAACAGGCAAAGCTGAAAAACCCATTTACCTTCTAATTGACGATGATTCAATAGAGTTACGTGACGCAAGTAAACTTTGGGGTCGTTCACCTGCAGAAGTTGAAGATGCCATAAAAGACGAAATCGGCGATTTCTACGTACGTGTTGCATCTATAGGGGTTGCAGGTGAAAAACTTTCTAAAATTGCTTGTATAATTAATGATAAAACCCGTGCTGCAGGTCGCACTGGTCTTGGCGCAGTTATGGGTTCTAAAAATCTTAAAGCCATAGCGGTAAGAGGCACAAATGATGTTGCAATCTCTAAACCCGACGAATTCTTCAATTTAGTAAAAGAGTTCCATGAACGCATGAAAGGACCCGCTGCACAAAAATACCGTACCATGGGTTCAACAGAGAATTTGATGCATCAAAACAACATGTTCTGCGTTCCAACACGCAACTATAATAACTCTCATTTTGAACTAGCTGAAAACATTAGCAGCTTAATAATTAATCAGCACTTTATTGCAAAAATCATTGCCTGTAACTCTTGTGCCATGCGATGCGAACATGTAGCTGTAATTAAAGACGGCGCCTATAGAGGTGTCATGGCTCGCATTGAATATGATAACCTGTGGGCATTTGGACCAAACTGTGGCGTAGACAAATTAAACTCTATTATAAAAGCTGCTGAACGGTGTAACTATTTTGGTTTAGATGCACAAAGCGTAGGCGGTGTCATAAGCTTCATTATGGACTGCTGCGAAAAAGGTATACTTACTAAAGAAAAACTTGACGGCATAGATGCACATTTTGGCAATGCAAGTGCAATGCTCGCCCTTATTGATAAAATTGGTAAACAAGACGGTATAGGTGCTATATTTGCAGACGGTGTTAAAGCTGCGGCAGCAAAAATTGGCAGTGACGCCGAACCGTTAGCGCAACACATCAAAGGTTTAGAAGTTACCGGGTATGATCTAAGATGCCTTAAAACTGCTGCCCTCAGCTGTGCTGTATCCTTTAGAGGTGCAGACCACAACCGAAGCGGCGCTGTAACGGTTGATCTTAGAGGCAAAGTTGACCGCTTAAAAGCTGAAGCGGGCAGAGGTAAAATTGTAAAAGACCTCGAAAATCAATTCAACATAATTGACTCTCTGCTGGTATGTAAAAACGCTAAAGGCACTTTCTATAAAGACTTTGAAGAAATGGCAAAAATCTACAATGCAACAACTGGCTTAGGCATAACTCCACAAGAGCTTGAATTAGCCGGTGAACGCATACAAGCCCTAGCAAAACTCATAAACACCCGTGAAGGCCTAACCCGCAAAGATGACACCCTACCCTGGAAAGTTATGAACCAACCTATAAACGACGATGGCTCTGCAAAAGGTGCCGTTGTAACCCAAAATGAACTTGACTTACTGCTTGATGATTACTATCAAGCCCGTGGATACGACAAACAAGGCACACCAACAGTTGCCAAACTTCAAGAATTAGGCCTAACCGAATATCTCTCAATAATAGAACACAAAGAGGCATAACAATGGCGAAACTTCACGAAAGAAAATTCATATCAGCCGACCCAGAAAAATGCGTCGGCTGCCAAATCTGTGAATACGCCTGCTCCTTTGGCAAAGAACGCGCCTTCAACCCAACTAAAGCACGCATACGCGTAATACGTGAAAACCAAATAAACAACATAGCCGTCACCTGCCGATTCTGCGAAACCCCCGCCTGCGTTGCCGCCTGCCCAAGAAACGCCCTCTCCCAATCAGTAAACGGCAGCATCATACTTGAAAAAGAAAACTGCTCCGGATGCGGCTGGTGCATTTCCGCCTGCGACTACGGCGCCATGATGCTCCACCCCGAAACCAAAACAGTATACAGCTGCGACCTATGCAAATTCCGATCCGACGGTCCTCAATGTGTTAAGTGGTGTCCTGAAGAGGCTTTAACTGTGGTTACAAGTGACGTCTTAGCCCAAAAAGCAAGACTTAGCGCCATCAAAAAACTATTCCAAACACCCGGCGAAACCCGAAACCAACAACAAAAAGAAACAACTCCATAACCCCAACTCCACCACTACACTCTATTTCTTTATTTACTTATTCATCTTATACTTTCTTTTCTTTTCTTTAAACAATATTTTTGCCAAGAATAAAATTAGGCCTAGCTATTAAACAACGAGTCCATCGCTTGTAAAATTTTTCGTATGTGTTTAGCTCTCAGTGAAAATGTAGCACTAGTTTGCACTTTTTCTTCCGGGTCTAACTTTTTCATGTTGCTTTTACTTGGCAAACATTATTACATACACACAAGTGTCAGTATTTGGATATAAGCCTATCAAAACCCCTTGAACTAAACACATACAACTAATCTTAATTGACAATCGTTTTCTGAAATTTTTCAAAACAACATATCCACTATATTAATATACTTTTTAACTCCTATACTTCTTTTAAACTGTTGGAACAACCGATTTCTTCGGTCACACAGAAAAGCGCCCGTAGCTTTACCTGATGCCAACTCCAAACTCATCTCAAACTTGAGAACATAACAAAAGAAAGGAAAGAGGACTAAACAATGGTAAGTGTTCACAACCGAAAATTCGTCTCAGCTGACCCAGAAAAATGCGTCGGCTGCCAAGTATGCGAATACGCCTGCTCATACAACAAAGAAAAAGTCTTCAACCCCATAAAATCACGCATACGCGCCGTACGCGTCAACCAAATCGCCAACATGGCCGTAACCTGCCGCCTCTGCGAAGAACCCGCCTGCGCCTCAGCATGCCCAAGAAACGCCCTAACACAATCCAAAGAAAACGGCGCAATCCAAATAAACAAAGACAAATGCAACGGATGCGGCTGGTGCATCGAAGCCTGCGACTACGGCGCCATGATGCTCCACCCCGAAACCAAAACAGTATACGCCTGCGACCTATGCAAAGACAAACAAGACGGTCCTCAATGTGTTAAGTGGTGTCCTGAAGAGGCTTTAACTGTGGTTACAAGTGACGTCTTAGCCCAAAAAGCAAGACTTAGCGCCATCAAAAAACTATTCAACGAAAAAACATAACCTTATCAACACAAATAATCCCCCAAATACAACCCGCCCATAGCAAGCCACAAACACTCTTTATTATAAAAATCGTAACTGTTCAGTCGCATGAGCATTTTTGAGTGGTTGCTGTGCACATGGTTTACATAATACAATTGGTGTGGTAGAGTACGTAGTAGTTGTGTTATGAAACGGTCGGATTTAGAAAAGCTCAGCAAGGATGAATTAATAGACATAATTTTGGTTCTGCAGGAACAAATTCAGACGATGGCTCTTAAAATTGCAGAACTTGAAGCCCGTTTAAATATGAACAGCAAAAACAGCTCAATGCCGCCCTCAAATGACATGTGGAGAAAACCACAATCACGCCGCCAAAAAACAGGCAAAAAACCTGGCGGCCAACTCGGACACAAAGGACATGGACTAAAAATAACACGTGAACCAGACAAAACCATACAACTAAAACCTCAAATCTGCAAACAATGCAACAACACCAACATCAAAGACACAAACGGAACCGTTATAGATCACCGCTACAAAATCGATGTTAAAATACAAACCCAACTCACACAATATAATCAAGTAGAACTGGTTTGCCCAGTTTGCAAAACAACCAATACTGCTCAATATCCACAAGACATAACGTCTCGTGTACAGTATGGTGAAGGCGTAAAAGCTATTTCCGTCTTGTTTACCCACTACGCCATGGTGAGTTATGATAAAACACAAAAAATTCTAAATGACGTATTTGATATACCCATAGGTGTAGGTACTATTGTTAATCATGTCTGCGAGTTTGCTGTGAAAAGTGAACCTGTTCTAAATGAAATAACTGCTCAATTAAAAGATTCGGAGATTTTGCATTTGGATGAAACAGGTGTTTATGTAGGTGGTGGTCTGCAGTGGTTACATACCGCGTCCGCGAGTGAGGCTACGTATATTACGGTTCATCCACATCGAGGACAAGTGGGTACTGATGATAATGGAGTGTTAAAAGAGTTCACGGGTACAGCGGTTCATGATTGTTGGAACCCTTATTTCAAATATGAGCAGTGTAGGCATGCGTTGTGTAATGCTCATTTGCTGCGTGAGCTTTTGGGTGTGGTGGAAAATACGGGGCAGGTGTGGGCTAGTCAGATGTTGGCTTTTTTGCGGGAAAGTAGGCAAATTGTTGATCGTTATAAGGAGGCTAATCAGGATGTGTTGCCTGTTGATTGTCGTGAGCGTTTTGCAGAGCAATATATTCAGATTTTGTTGTTGGGTGAGCAAGAGAATCCTTTGGTTGTGGGTGTGTGGAAGCGTTCAAAGGTACGTTGTCTTTTGGACCGTTTTATTGATTATCCGGGGGAGGTTTGTAGGTTTATGAATGATTTTAGGGTGCCGTTTGATAATAATTTAGCAGAGCGAGATATACGGAATGTAAAGGTGAAGCAAAAGGTTTCAGGTGGTTTTCGTTGTGCTCAAGGGGCTAAGAATTTTGGTAAAATCTCCTCCATTATCGGAACAGCTCTTAAGCAAAAAACCTCAGCATTCAACGCAGTCTCTGGAATCATCACAGGAACAACAACATCACTATTCCAAAACATCCCCGACTGAATAGTTACTAAAAATCTACACATTGCCCATTCTACGTTGTAGTCAGTGTTTTATTGTTGGAAAACCTTAATATTGACAACAAAATCAGATGACTATACTTTACCCTAAATCACAGACATGGGGCCGTCGTCTAGCATGGATTAGGATACATGCCTGGGGCGCATGCGATCCTGGGTTCAAATCCCAGCGGTCCCACCACGATAATCTAGGCCCATGTTTAAATAGGGTCTATTTGCGTTTTCTAAACAATTTCACATTATCAAAAGCACAGACATATTCAAATCCTGCTTCAACAAGCTTTTGGGCTTCTTGTATTGTATTGGCTGTTGCTGAGTGAAAATTGTCGTCTTCGTCAAAGTTTATCAATTGAGAGTTTTCACCTATAGGGAGATAATGCTATTGTTTGGATCTGAGTGAAAATGTCCGGCGTGGTGAGATTTTTCCACAGTCTAAGAGAAGTATCAACCATGGCGTCACATTTAGAAACAACC
>Ga0123356_10006460_pt1 | contig 11817 bp, 8 predicted proteins | sample TergutEmb28metaG_2_FD_92546 | JGI IMG/M metagenome (GOLD analysis project Ga0123356, IMG submission 92546) | Embiratermes neotenicus P3 segment gut microbial communities from Petit-Saut dam, French Guiana - Emb289 P3 | ecosystem: Host-associated > Arthropoda: Insects > Digestive system > Gut ... | reverse complement strand
TACAACACCATTCGCCCTCATCACTCTGTGCGCATAAATGGCAAACAGGCTCCGCCTCTCATGGGTTGCTTAAATATGCTAGGATTAAATACCGAAAAGTCCAATATGTTATGGACTCATACACTTACTTGAGTCAGTAACAAGGCGTGATATATACTTAACCACTAACCATATTAACGGGAGTAATCATGAAACTGTCTTGTCTTCAGGAAAACCTTAATCGCGGCCTAAGCCTAGTAGGCCGCGCCGCCGCCGTACGTACGACTCTACCCATAACCAACAACGTTCTCCTCGCCACTGACGAAGGGCGCCTCAAGCTTGTCGCCACCAATCTAGAGTTAGCTGTAAGTTGTTGGCTAGGAGCCAAAGTGGAAGAGGAAGGCAGTATTACCCTACCCGCCAAACTCCTTACCGAGTTCGTAAGCACCCTGCCAGCCGACAAGATCGACATGGCACTCACCCCCAATGGTAAGACCCTCAACCTCAAATGTGCCCGCTTTGAAGCACGTATCAGTGGCATGGATGCCAAGGAATTCCCCCCAATACCTCAGATTCAAGACGGCATCGTTGCTAAGGTGGACCTAGCCGCCCTCAAACAAGCCATTTCCCAGGTAGTATTTGCCGCCGCCTCCAGCGAATCCCGCCCGGTACTAACCGGTGTCAACGCCGAGTTCGAAGGAAAAACACTCACCTTAGCCTCAGCCGATGGCTTCCGTCTCGCCGTTCACAAGCTAACCCTCACTCAAGAGGTTGAGCAGAAATGCGTCGTCATCGTCCCCGCCCGCACTATGGCTGAGGTTTCCCGGTTAGCCGGCGATCAGCAGGATGAGACGGTAGAGATCAGGGTCAACAGCCGCAACAGCCAAATCCTGTTCAAGTTCAAAGATATTGAAATCGTCTCCCAGCTCGTCATGGGCTCATTCCCGCAGTACTCACAACTCGTTCCCCAGAGCACAGATACCCGCGTCGTTGTGGATATCAGTCAGTTCTTACGCGCCACCAAAACAGCCTCGATCTTCGCTCGTGACGGCTCAGGTATTGTGCGCCTCATCGTCACCCCCGGCGACGATATCACCCCAGGCAAGCTTTCCGTTTCAGCGAGCGCCGAGGAAGTCGGCGAGGATATCGGCGAGATTGATGCCATTGTCGAAGGTGACGGAGCTAAAATCGCTTTCAATGGCAAGTATCTTACTGACCTGCTAAGTATACTCAAGGAGCAACAGATTGCCCTTGAGGTCACCACGCCATCCAGCCCAGGGGTCTTCAAACCCGTAGGGTCAGATAAATACTTACATGTGATAATGCCGATGTTTGTCCAGTGGTGAGTAGGTTCAAATCGAGAAATCCTCGCACGTCGGCACCCTCTGGGGTTGCCTTGACTTGCAGCCCCAGATAATCATAAACGTCTTTCTTGTCTTGGATAGTATAGTTTTCAAGACAAAGGAGCCCTTGTTGCCAAGGTGTCGGCAGGACTAACGCAACACCCGGCGTTAACAATGGGGGGGGGCCGGTCAACCTGTACCACGGAGTAATGCATCTCAATCCAAGCTGGAGATATCTGTGATAAAGAGCAAGGCGCTCGTTGGTATTGCTCTGGTAATATGCATGCTGGCAAGCTCAGTGTCGTGCATAAGGGAGCAGGGCGCGTCTAGTGGGGTAATCACCCCCTCAGCAATGTCATCGCCGACTCAGACCTTTCTAATACAGGACTATGAATACGGCATTATCGACAACAGCGTAATCATTATCAAGTACCACGGCCAAAGTGGTCAGGTTGTTATTCCAAGTTCAATTGATGGGAAAAACGTAACCAGTATTGGCTATGCGGCTTTCAGCAAACACGTCAATCTTAACAGTGTTACTATTCCCAGCGGCGTAACAAGTATTGGCAACAGGGCCTTCGCCTCTTGCGCTAGCCTTAGTAGCGTCACCATGCCCAACAGTTTAGTTAACATTGGTGATGAGGCTTTCGAAAGATGTTCCAGCCTTCCCAGTATTATCATCCCTAACGGTGTAACTAGTATTGGCAACAGGGCTTTCGCCAACTGCGTTAGACTTGCCGGTGCTACCATGCCCAAAAGTGTAATTAGCATTGGTGATGAGGCGTTCGAAGGATGCTCCAGCCTTACCAGTATCGCCCTCCCCAACAGCCTAACGCGCATTAGCGATAGGGTTTTCGCTTCATGCTCCAATCTTAGTAGTATCACCATACCCAATGGTGTAATTAGCATTGGCGATGAGGCATTTTACAATTGTTTCAGACTGTCTAACATTACTATGCCCAATAGCGTCACAAGTATTGGCGATAGGGTTTTCGCTTCTTGCTACGGCCTTAGCAGCGTCACGATCTCCAAAAGTGTAATTAGTATTGGTGACTATGCTTTCAGTAACTGCGAAAGCCTAGGCAGTATTACTATCCCTAGTGGTGTAACGAGTATTGACGCATCAATGTTTGCCGGTTGCGCCAGCCTCGCCAGCATTACTGTTGACCCATCTAATAATCATTACAAGACAGAAAACGGAGTCTTGTTCTCAAAGAATGGCCAAGATCTTTTACGCTATCCTGTAGGGAGACCAGATACGTCATATTCTATTCCCAGTGGCGTAACAAGCATTGGCAATGGGGCTTTCGCTGGTTGCATCAGCCTTACCAGCGTTACTATTCCAGATGGCACAACAAGTATTGGCGATTTTGCTTTTATATACTGCAGCAGCCTAGCTAGCATCACTATCCCCAACGGCATAATGAGTATAGGCCATCGGGCATTCGGCGAATGCATAAGCCTAAACAATATTGCCATTCCCAGTGGTGTAACAAGCATTGGCGACTGGGTTTTCGAGCGCTGTTCCAGTCTTACCAGTGTTACTCTCCCCAGTAGCGTAACAAGTATTGGCGCTTTAGCTTTCTGGTGTTGCGTTAACCTAACAAGCATCACTATTCCCAACAATGTTACCAGTATCGGCCTTATGGCTTTTGGGCATTGTGGCAGCCTAACTAGTATTAATATTCCAGCAAGCGTAACTAGGATTGGCGAGATGGCTTTCACTGATTGCACCAGTATTACCAGCATAACTGTTGATCCATCAAACAACTATTACGAATTAGTTAATGGTGAGCTGCGTGCCAAGGATGGTACGATAATTTGGCAGCCTGTAACCTAAACCTTATCCATCCCAAGCACAATTTTATTCCTCGGCGTACGTTTAGTGCAATAAAATAATGAGGAAAATATGCGATGTTCCTGACTAAGAATACCGCGGATTCCGCCATTAATGCCGCGATTGGTGGAATAGTTGATTTCTTTTCCTGCGAACTACTGCCGGAGAGTGTTTTGGCTGATATTGGGCACAAACGCGTTTTCGCAACAGAATCCAGCACTGGAGACAAGGGCAACGTCATTTCAAGCGGCTCGGTCGTCACCATTGCAAACGGGCAGTGCGCATTGATTGTTGAGCAAAACAAAGTAATAGACTTGTGCACCGAACCTGGTGAGTACATCTTCAAAACCGACAGTCCACCCAATCGGAAGCTGCGTATCTATTACTGCATCACAAAAGAGATTACCGGGAATAGATACGGCACCCCAAGCGATGTGCCTTATCGGCTTCGTGATGATAGTATTGCGATTGACTTTGATGTAAGAATACGCCTCTACGGTGCGTTCAGCTACCAAATCGAGAATCCGGTCCTTTTCTTTACGAACGTCTGTGGAGATATTACTGAGCCGTTCACCCGCGACAAAATCGAGAGACAACTCAAATCAGAGTTGATTGAGGCTTTATTCCCTGCCTTTGAAATAACCAGTGCGATGGGAATAGGGTACTCAGACCTGCCGGAGCATTCCGCCGTGCTTACAGACGCGCTAAATAATGCACTTGTATGTCAGTGGCGCGATTTGCGCGGCTTAGCATTGGTTGAGGTTAGCGTTGCGCATGTTATGGCGAACAGCGAAGATGAGGGCTTAATAACCTCATCGCTCACAAAAAGCGTATTGCGTCCTATTAACAATAATGACCCCGCAGGCCTTGATAGTCCTCCTCAAATAATGGATTGGGCTTGCCCTTGTGGATACACAGGAAACTCCGGAGAATTCTGTGTCAAACGCGGCAACCCAAACTATAATGACAAGCCTAATTTGTACGAGTCACGCCAAGGAGCTTACTGTTTAAGTAACGATATGCGCTACGCCTATTTGTCTGTTGGAAACAAAGACACAAGAACGGCGATATCCATCGTCAACAGTACGTTGTCACCCGATCAAAAAGCCCATCCACGGTTCAGGGTTGGGAACATTGCTTTTATTGAAATCATAACAAGCACCCCCAATCTTACCGACAGCTTCAGCTCCAGTAAATATGTTGGCGTTATTCTTGGCGATGAACCGCGACTAGTTCCTATGCCAAGCAAAGAACTCTTTACCCATTATGCAAAAATAGTCAGGGCTAATCCTGGCATAATGGAACCAAACCAACGAATAAGAGCGGCGTTAATTCTAGCCACTGGAAATGAAAGCTATAAAGTGGATGAATCTACTTGGACGGATGAAGACGGCTCACTTATTATCAAATACAATGCCTTAGTCAGGTTAAACATGGCAAAGTCGATAACAACATCAAATACGCTTACTGTCGATGCGAACCAGAATTTTACCATTGATAGTAATGCTAATTACGGCACATAATTCACATATGAAACATCGAACTTGATTGCCCTACTTGACAGGAATGGACGGGAATTCAAGTGCCACGGCTCAAATCACGATGTCTATGTCAAAGGCAAAGAGATGGAGGCGAGTCCGCGTATACAGCCTCCCTCATTTTTGCCACAACACCTAGACATATTGTCGAAAGCTAATACATCCAGTTGTTGTTCATTGGCGATTACACATCAAAGGCTAAGACTAGCACCTTGCCACTGTTAATCATTCCGGCAGTAATCCTTATTCGTTGCACGGGAACTCCCCCACCTACCACAGAAAAAGAGGCCTTTCTGAGATACATGGGCTCAACTCCTCTTATTGTAAACATTCCTTCGTCATCGGTTGTGTAGATATACGCAATTTCCAAACGCGTATATCCAGCGCGTACCGTGGTGTTAGCAATGGGATACCCATTATAATCTACGCATTGTACTTGTAGCTCACCATTGGCTACCGCCTTTTTATGTTGCAAATACCCATGTACGCAGCCAAATACCAGAAACACTATTAATACAAGTGCTGCTAGGCTAATGACCTTGCTTTTTCTTATTGGGTTTGTCATTAGACCCTAAACGACATGAAAAAACTTAACAATATTGCGTTATCCTTACCCCGCTATTGTTGATAAGAACAAACGGGCCAATTGCTTAGTGTAACACAACAAATCGTGTAAGCAATAATTGTTTCCTTGTGGCTACAATGACTGAACGACTAAACTCACTGCCCATCCGTCTACATTTTCCAAATACTGCAAATCGTCCGTCACGACATTTACCGTTGAGAGCATGACGTATTTCATAGCAAAATCTGGTTCCAATTCGAAATCAGATACAGCTACGAACTCCACGCGGCAAACGGGAACTCCTTGACCACTATAGCCTTTCGCATCGCCAACCATAGTTGCCCCAATGAGTAGCTGCTGTTCTTTGTCTGTGGCAAATATTGTAATTATTTCATCGATATCACTGTGGAGACGCTTTCTGTATTCAAGACACTCTTTGTTATAGTTTATATCAAACTGATACCCATAAACGCAGTACATTTCGTCGGCAAAAACATTTACAACAACGACGTCGCCCGTTGATACTTGTCCTAGAAAACTATCCAAAGGAACCCCTTCCTTTCCCAAATCATCAAGAATGCCAGTTGCGCCATCCTCTGTGGCAGGGGCGTCTTTTCCGACGAAAAACCAAGCAGAAAATCCTGCGACAGCGACACACACGCACAGCGTACACAAAATAGCAATATTCCTGTGCTTCTTACTCTGTATTGTATCCTTCATTAACGGTCACCACACTATCGAAATTTTGGGGAAATTGTGTACACCAACTGGGTGGCATTTCGCCCAGTTGGTGTACACATGATACGCTTAGCCTATTTGATCATCTGCGCAATAGTCACAATATCGAATATATCGATCATGCCATTGCCATTGAAGTCAAAGTGGCTGTAGTTGTCCCAATCTGGATCGCCAGAAGTAATTCCGAAGGCATCGATCAGGTTGGACAGAACAATCATATCAACCACAAATCCTGCTGTACCAGCATTATTGGTTTTCTGAATATACGAGCCATTCGCCTCTTTAATCGCTTTATCGAGGTTTTCGTCCCTTTCGACAAATGTCGCGGCGCCCGTAATCGTTGATGAACTGATACCTACGTCAGGGTTGGCCTTAAGCATTAAACTGCCCAAACCCTCCATGGCATAACCCTGGAGCATAACCATAACACTCACATAACCTTCACCGTATTCCCTCGTGAGTAGCGTTGCGCCGTCAGCAGGGGTATAACCAGCGAAATCGAACTTATCAGCATCAAAGGAGAAGTCCAACCTTACAACGTTAGAATCAATCTCTTTGGGGAATGAAACTGATACATTGAAGTACTCATCCGGACGGACAATGTTTTTGTCCGTGGCTAAGATAAGCTCTACGGGATCTTCGGGATCGACAATACCGCCTGTCTTAACAATGGTGTAAGCGTCAATCTCAGTGAGGGTATTGTTAGTATTAACCTGATAGGTGGTGATAGTAAGGCTATTGCCAGCCACATCGACAACTGAGAAATTGGGGCGGTTGGCTTGATTTTGTTTGGCTACGAAGAAAGCCTCCGTTGTCAGTGCATAGTACTTGCTGCCACTACCAGAGTTGAGCTCCACATACAGCGTTCCAGTGGGGTCCTGTACCGCGGTCTTTGTTTCGTTGAGCCAGTTCTGTTCCGTCTGCGCAACGTTGCCCATCATCTGATAGGAGCGGACGTAGCTGTGGTCATGTCCATTCAACACCACGTCAATTCCAAGCTCGTCAAATACCGGAATCCAAGTACTGCGAAAACCGGCTATATAGCTATCGTTGCGGTGCGAGGCATTAACGTAAGGCCCCTGATGGAACATTACGACTGTCCACGTGACATCTGGATTAGTCGCTATGGCATTTTCCATAAAAGTCTTATGCCCAGATATAGATGTTGTACCGGCATCAAGAACCATGAACAGTGTGTTGCCGTATGTAAACCAATAATCGAACTGGGTCGCACCAGTACCCACATTGTAACGGTTAGGAATACTGAAATGATCTGCGAAAAGCTGGTTGCCTGAATCGTGATTACCAACAGCATTGGCAATCGGGAGATTTTTCAGTAAGTCTGATGCCAAATAACCGGTATACTGAGCGGCAGTTCCCGCAGTTTCAACCTGATCGCCTGCACTGAGAAGGAAGCTGGCGTTCGGGAAATTGGTGGTCGCCAAGCTCAGTGTATTCTTCCAGCCATTGGTGTCATTTGTGACGTTGCCGGAACTGCCTATCTGTGGGTCGCCTACTGCGAAGAAACTGAAGTTATTAGGATTGCCCGTCCTAAATGTATAGATACCTGATGCGGTATTGTTCTCGCCAATCAACCTATACTCATAGGTAGTAGAGGGAAGCAGGCCATTTATCGTTGCCTTATGGACATATTGGCCACTACGTAAGGTATTACCAGCTGTAACCTCGGTAAAAATATCGTCGCCCTGAATGCGGAAAGCGAGCCTCCCGGTCGGCTGCGCGGTGTACCAAGTGAACATCATCTGGCTTTCATTGCTACCCGGCGATAGTACGACGTCCGCAAAGGCCAGCGGGGCAGGTGCAGGATCTCCGCCAGTCTCTCCGGTTGAGGTCGTAATACTCATTTGAAGGTCAAACCAAAGGTCCGAACTACTACTGTTTCTCTGCCCAACTACACAGGTAATAACGTTTGTGCCAGGCCTAAGGGCAGATTTCAAATTGGTCAGGCTTGCAGCGTCATAGAGTTCGTTGGGACTGCTTGTACCTTTAAACCCGGTGTCATGCGAATCATAATCGCCGTTGATGTTGAATGGCCTGTTGCATGCATCCGAATTGCGTCCAGTATAAGCACTCCAGTTGATCGTATCACTCATTACCTCTTTGCTGTTGTCATTTGTGTTATATCTGTATACCTGAACGCCATTGACAAGTATAACTAGGGCGTCATCAATTCTGTGGATGCCAGAAACGTCGATGATATCATCAACATCAAAATCTGCAGGCAACTCAAAGGTTTTCTTGGTATACATCCACGTATGCAAAGACGGGTTGCCGCGTTGAGCACTACTCGCGCCAGACGGAATAGTGGTTGCGAGGGAGCCATTCCAAATAGTCCCGTCCAGTTCCCTGCCTCCCGCAGCGCCAAAGCCGATGGCGGTCTGGGCGTAGGTCCAGTCGGTCGTCGCGGACATGTCTAGGGATTCTGCAAAGAATGAGTTGTCTGTTCTACCGTAATACCAGTACCAGTCGCCAAAGTTTGACACATTGTGAACTATGGGCTGTGTTTCTGTCGCACTTATGGTGGGTACTGCCCCGACAACTAGGGACAGTGCCATCATTGCAGCCAAAAACACAGAGGCTGCGCCTTTTCTTGCCTTGTTCTGCATGTCGTTTCTTCCTCCAAAATATTTTTGTTACAGGCACAAGATGCCTATACATGAGTATTCTAGCGGTCGAATGTAAAGAGAATAATCATCCACTGGTAAAAGCTGCGTATAATTTATGCAAAGTTTTTGGATACTATCCCGAACCACAGAATCAAATCGCCACCACCACACCCCCACCCTCCTACCATTTCACCCCCTTGACTATATTGACTAACCTATTTATAATATAACACTGTTAGTTAATTAGCCAAAGGAGTAGCATGGATTACGACCAACTGGCCCGGGAGTGGCTGCATAAAATGCGCCTGCTACGTCAGGCTAGATTGCAGCGAAGCATTAACGCCTCTATGCACGGAGAGTCTTTCGTTCTCCATTTTATTACGCGTCACCCAGGCCCCGTGTTACCAAGCGACCTCAGCCACGCCATGGGGGTAAGCTCAGCCATGGTAGCCGCCACCCTTAACCGCCTGGAGGGCAAGGGGTTCATCACCCGGCAGATCGATCCCTTCGACCGCCGGAGGGTTTTGGTGGAAATCACAAAAGAAGGGAACAACCAGGCTGAGCTTCATCACCAAACAGTCTTAGCCGAAGCAGGAAAAATGCTTAGTCTGTTAGGTGATGATGATGCCCGGGAATATGTCCGCCTGACTGGAAAACTCGCCGATATTATCGCTGGGCACAGTGAATAACTGCTATACACAGGGCACCATTCCCCCACAGTACAACCTGGGGCAGTTAACCCGCAATAATCTTTCGATGATCAATAACGTCGTCCTACAGAGGAGTAGTTTGTGGTAAAAATATTTAAGTATCTCAAGCCGTTTGAATGGCTTATGGTAGCAATCAGCCTGGTTTTCATTGTCTCCCAGGTCTACCTTGAGCTCAAAATGCCAGAGTACATGCATGACATCACAGTCCTTGTGCAAACCCCCGGTAGCACTATGGGTGATATTTGGTCTGCCGGTGGTTATATGCTCCTCTGTGCCCTTGGTAGTTTGGTTGGGGCCATTGTGGTGGGCTTCCTTGCCGCCCGCATAGCCACCTCTTTCGCCCAGCGTTTGCGCAGTAAACTTTTCAATAAGGTAGAATCATTTTCTGTTGAGGAGATCAACCGCTTTTCAATCTCAAGCCTGATTACTCGCTCTACCAACGACATTACCCAAGTCCAGATCCTTATTACCCTAGCCCTACAGCTCGTCATAAAGGCCCCTATTACAGCAGTGTGGGCCATAACTAAAATTACTGGCAAGGGTTTTGAGTGGTCACTGGCCACAGGGATTGCCGTCCTGATAATGATGGTAGTTGTTGCCATTTTGATGATTTTGGTCTTCCCAAAATTCCGCCGCATGCAAATCCTCACCGATAACATCACCCGTGTTACCCGGGAAAATCTGACCGGGCTCCGCGTTGTCCGGGCCTATAATGCTGAGGGTTATCAGGAAGCCAAATTTGAGGGTGCCAACCTAGATCTTACAGCCACCCAACTCTTCACTAATCGGGCAATGGTTATTATGATGCCTACGATGATTTTGCTTATGAGCGGGTTATCCTTGGCCATTTACTGGATTGGGGCATATATGATGGATGCCGCTGGGGCAGCCGATCGCATCGCTATTGCGGCCAATATGGTTGTCTTCTCTCAGTATGCTATGCAAGTCATTATGTCATTTATGATGCTCGTTATTATGTTCGTAATGTTCCCCCGCGCCAGTGTCTCTGCCAAACGTATTAACGAGGTACTAGACACCCTCCCTGCCATCACGGACGGCGAGGTCACCGAAGGACTACCGGGTCGCACTGGAGAGGTTATTTTTAATAGCGTTTCCTTTAAGTACCCCGATGCTGCCGACAGCGTCTTACAAGACGTGAGCTTTGCGGCTAAACGAGGAGAGATGGTGGCTTTTATTGGCTCGACCGGCAGCGGCAAATCTACCCTTATTAATCTCATACCACGTTTCTTTGATGCCACTGGTGGGGAAGTGCTGGTGGATGGGGTTAACGTCAAGGATTATCGGCTGGAGGCCCTCTATAACAAGATTGGTTACGTACCACAGAAAGCTGTGTTGTTTAAGGGCACAGTGTCCTCTAATGTTGCATACGGGGACAACGGCAGCGATGGGTACACCGAAGAAGGCATTAAGCAGGCTGTAGCTATCGCTCAATCGACAGACTTCGTGGAGGAAATGGAGGGTGGGTATACAGCAGCCATAGCCCAAGGAGGTACTAATATCTCTGGGGGACAGAAGCAGCGTTTGGCTATAGCCCGCGCCGTCTGTCGGGAACCCGAGATCTTTATCTTTGACGACTCGTTCTCGGCCTTGGACTATAAAACCGATCGCGCCCTGCGAAATGCCCTGAAAAAGGAGACGTCCGGGGTCACCTGCCTTATTGTGGCCCAACGTATCGGTACTATTATGGATGCCGACCAAATCATCGTCCTTGACGAAGGCCGAGTGGTAGGCCAAGGCAAACACCGGGAGTTGCTGTCCTCTTGCGCTGTCTACAAAGAAATCGCCCTGTCTCAGTTGAGCGAGGAGGAGTTGGCATAATGAGTGAGATGCGCGAGAGACGGCCGGTTCGGGGTTTCGGGGGAATGGGAATGCACCCCGGGATGGGTGGTGGCGAGAAAAGCAAGAACTTTGGGAAATCTTGGGGCAAGCTTATCCGTTATTGTCGTGGCTATTTACCTGTTATTATTGTGGCCCTCTTAATTGCCTCAGCAGGTACAGTATTCCAGTTTATCGGCCCCGACAAGCTTAAGGACATGGCCAATGAAATCTGGAAGGGTCTGCCCGCCCTTGTTGATGAACAGGTTATTCTGGGCGTCATTGATATACCAACCATTGTCAGCATTGCTTGGCTTCTGGTGATCTTTTATGGCAGCGCGGCTATCCTGAGCCTTGTGGAAAACTATATCATGGCCACTATTTCGGCCCGTATATCCAAAAGCCTGCGCACTGGCATCACCCAAAAAATCAACCGCATGCCCTTGCGCTATTTTGATAAAACAAGCATCGGGGATGTCATTAGCCGGGTAACAAACGATGTTGATGCTATCGGCACAACCCTCAACCAGAGCTTGGATAATCTAGTGCGGGCAGTAACGATGTTCTTCGGTGTGACGTTTATGATGTTCCATACCAATTGGATTATGGCCCTCACCGCAATTGGGGCCTCGGTTATCGGTTTC
>Ga0123356_10006459_pt1 | contig 11817 bp, 6 predicted proteins | sample TergutEmb28metaG_2_FD_92546 | JGI IMG/M metagenome (GOLD analysis project Ga0123356, IMG submission 92546) | Embiratermes neotenicus P3 segment gut microbial communities from Petit-Saut dam, French Guiana - Emb289 P3 | ecosystem: Host-associated > Arthropoda: Insects > Digestive system > Gut ... | reverse complement strand
GCGCGCCTGGTCCTGGCTGTCTTCCAGGGCCTTCTGCCGCGCCTGAGCTAGATCGAGTGCCTCAGTAGCTCGTTCGTAGGCTTGATCCAACGATGCTTCGCCACGTTCCACCCCGGCAATCTGCTGTTCCAGCTCAGTGAATTCACGGGTGGCTGCCTCACCTTGGGTGGTGGCTTGTTCCAAGGTTTGACGCAGCGCCGCGACCTGCGCCTCCCGGTTCTCCACCACCAACCGGGCTTTGCCCACCTGTCCGGCCAGGGTGGCCAGCGTCTCGCGCTGGTCGGCCACGGACCGCAACGCGCCGGAATAGGTCTGTTCCGCAGCGGTGAATTCAGCCTCGGCTTGATCCTTCGCCTGGCTAGCCAAAGCGGCTTGGTGACGGGCCTGGTTGGCTGAGCCTTCGGCATCGGCCAATTCCGCCTCCAGGCGATAAGCCAAAGCTTCAAGACCCTGTGCGGTACCAGCCCCGGCCACCCCGGCGGCACCCGGCCGGAAAGAACCGCCCAAACCACGGGCTCGCTCTGCAGCCAAAGCCCCCAGCGAGCGCAGCCGTTCCTGCACAGCGGCAAGGCGGAAGTACTGTTCAGAGGTGCGTGAGGCTTCCGGGGCGGCTCGGGCAGCGACGGCTTCGGTCTCTACCAGATGGCCGCGGGCCTCCGACAGTTCGACCTCCAGGGTGGCGCGCCGCTCCGCCAAGGCACTGTGGGCAGCCGTCTCGCTGCCCCAAGAGTCCTGCAGTTGTGCCACGTCATCGGCTAATAGGCGGGCGCTAGCATCGCGCAGCGCAGCTTGAATTGACTGGGCGCGCCGCGCCACGTCAGCCTGACGGGCTAGCGGTCCAAGCTGCCGCCTAACCTCAGTGGTCAAGTCGGTTAGGCGCAGGAAGTTGGCCTGCATTGATTCCAGTTTGCGCAGGGCGCGTTCCTTGCGACGGCGGTGTTTGAGTACACCGGCGGCTTCCTCAATGAAGCCCCGGCGCTCCTCCGGGCTGGCGCTCAACACGGCGTCCAGCTGGCCCTGGCCCACAATGACGTGCATTTCGCGGCCCATGCCGCTGTCGGAAAGAAGTTCCTGGATGTCCAGCAGCCGGCAGGTCGAGCCGTTGATGGCGTATTCGGAGTTGCCGTTGCGGAACAACGTCCGGCTGATGGTGACTTCGGTGTAGTCGATGGGCAGTGCACCGTCGGTGTTGTCAATGGTCAGCTTGACCTCAGCCCGGCCCAGCGCCGGGCGGGTGCGGGTGCCGGCAAAGATGACGTCCTCCATCTTGCCGCCGCGCAGTGTCTTTGCACCTTGTTCGCCCATCACCCAGGTCAGTGCGTCTACCACGTTGGATTTGCCGGTGCCGTTGGGGCCGACCACACAAGTAATGCCTGGTTCAAAGGTCAATCGGGTGGTCTGAGCAAAGGACTTGAAGCCGCGCAGGGTCAACTCCTTCAGATGCACGGGCACAGCCTACGGCGTGGGCAGCCCGGTCGGCACCTACCTCGCCGCCAATTGGTCTCTTGCCTGCCCCACCCGCCCCCGGGCAGCCGGTGGCCCTCGATTGGCGCCCCGATCAAGGCGGGGCATGATGTGGCCTGCACACCGGCCCCCGGGCAGCCGGTGGCCAGCTGCTGTGCCTGGCCCCGGTTTGATATCCTGCATCTTCGGTTACAATGCTGGCATTTACCTACATAAGATGCATGTTTTTACCAGCTTGATGTATGATAAAGTCATGTACTCACCTACCGATGGGTATTTGGAGTCAAGCTTGCCGCGCGCCATCGAGCCGTATCTGGCGGCCGATCAGGCTATCAAAGTCAAGGTTTTGGAAGGCGCACGGGCGGCTGGCAAGACGACTGTGGCCAGGCGTTTGATCGAAAGTGGCCAATATGACGGCCTGGTCAACCTAGCCGACCCTGACACGTTGGCTCGGGCGCGCGCCAATCCCCGTTTTTTCACCCAGAACCTGGCCCGCCGGGTGGTGATTGATGAGGCGCAGCTGCTGGGGGAAGAACTCAGTCTGGCCGTCAAGGACGTGGTTGATGTCCCGGGAACCGACCGCCGGTTTCTTCTGACCGGCTCAGCCCGGATCGCCAGAACTGGTTTGGGGGGTGCCGACCCGCTGGCTGGGCGGGTTGAACGTTGGACACTCGACCCGTTTTCGGCAAGCGAGATCCGCGGGCAGCCTGACGCCCTAGCCAGCCTGGTTGACCGGTTGTTCGGCCCACCTCCCGACTCAGCTGCGGGCTTTCTGGGGCAGCAGATTTCTCCCAAACAGTGGATGCTAACCGGAGGTCTGCCCAGTCTCTCGCTTGGACGTTTGGCCGACAAACAGCGTCAGCGCATTGCAGCTGAGTGGCGTGACAGCGTACTGACCGAACAAGTTCTGCCCGGTGAAGGCCGGGCCGATCTAGGTTTGGCCCGTCTAGTGCTTGACTGTCTGCTTCACCTGACAGCGACTCATCTCAACGTGCAGGCCGTGGCGACAAAGCTGGAGCTGGATCCGCGCACTGTCAACCGGTACATCGACGTGTTTGTAAGACGTTTCATGATTCGGTTCCTGCCGAACTTAGCCCTTGGTCCATCGAGGCAAACCAGGCGCGGCGCCAAGCTCCATCCCACCGATCTGTCGCTCGCTCGTCAAGCGCTGGCCAGCGCCAACCCAGACACCCTGAACCAGCCGGAGACTGTTGGCCGTCTGTTTGAGACCTGGGTAGTGAACCAGGCGCTGGCTGGCTGCCCGTTTGCCGAGCAACCCACCGAAGCCTTCTCGTGGCGCCCTGGACGCGGCACCCATGAGGTTGACCTTGTACTGGTGTCTGCCGGCGGGCAGCGAGTTGGTATTGAGGTCAAGTCCTCGACCACCATCCATCCCCGAGACGCCAGAGGGTTGCAGGCGCTTGAGCAGGCCGGCAACCTTCATGCCGGTTACATTATTTATGGGGGTCAGTCCATCTTGCGTCTGGGGGAGAGACTCTGGGCCCTGCCGGTGGAGCATTACCTGGAGGGTTGGACCAGGCCAACCGCCGTCCCCAAAACCCGAGACACGAGAAACGTAGCAATGCCAAGGATAAAACCCGAGCAGAGCACCCTCGACCCCGTGGCAGCCAGTGTATTTGTCTCCTATGTTCACCAAGACAACGAGTTTCTTGATGGCGCGATTACCGGTTTTGCCCAGGATCTTGGCAAAGCTTTTCACTTTGCCTACGGGCGCCGCCTGGACCTTTTCTTGGACCAATGGTCGCTGCGCTGGGGGGAAGACTGGGAGGAGCAGATCAAGCAGGCTGTAGAGAAGACCGGCTTTCTCCTGGCCAACGTCACGCCAAGATTCCTTCGCAGCGCCAACTGCCGTAAGGAGATACTGGGGTTTGACGCGGCAGCTTCGGTTGCCAAAGCGCCAGGCCTGATCCTGCCCTTGATTTGGCAACCGATTGACATTCCCGGAATCAAGGATCAAGCGGACCCGGTTTATTGTCTGGTGACCTCCTCTCAGTATCAAGTTGTCAAAGGGCTATCCAGCCTGACCCGTGGTACCGCGGAATACCGCCAACGCATTCTGGAGTTGGCTGAGCAGCTCAACCAGACCATTATTAGCCGGGAAGCGGCACCGGGGCTCGAATTGGCGGTCGGCGAACGGCCTGGTGAAGAGTTGGATTACTTTGAGGCAGCCGAGCGCGTTAAGCCAACAGGGTCAGAGTTTGTTGCAGCGCTAAAAGACGTGATTGCCATAGTTGAACTGATGATGGCCGAGTTTGGGCCCAATGGTCCGCAGGTGGCCGTGATTGCCAGCCACCGGGCTCGTCTTGATCTGGCAGTCCAGCGCCTAACTAGTGCCAAGACGGCAATGGCCACTGTTTGGGAAACGCTCACCAAGCCCATTAGGGAACCGACTGAGTCCGGAGTGCTCGCTTCTCGTCCGAGCGCGGCTGACTTCAGGGCGCAGCTGCTTGGCTTGGTCGAAATAGACCTAGGCCAAATCGATCAGACCCTCAGGGTCTTAGACGCCGTCGGCAGGGCGTCGCGTCAGCTGCGCCCATCCATGCAGGCTATCGGCAACGCCCTGCGCACCATTGACGCAATCCAAGTCTCTGCCAAAGCCTTGGCCGCAAACCTCCAACCGGACGACTAACGCTTTGACGGCGCACCGGAGGTGTTCGTGGGTCGTTCTTTTGGCCGGGAAGGGTGTATTCAGTAGTCACTTGGGTACAGCATCATCAACCTACTTGAGGTCCAGGATGGGTGGTATCAAGTCGCGGTCTAGGCGACCAACTTGTAGGTGGGTTCGTTTCTGGGCGCAAATCAGGGAGGTGAATGCCGGCAGGTCAGGGTTGGGCGGTTAGGGCGGGTGTTGGACTGACTGGATAGATCAGCGTTGCAGCGGCATCGGTGGGAGACTTGAAGCATGAACACTGGGCTGGTAGTAGTAACAAGCCTCATCGTTGTCCTGGTCATTGTCGGTATTGTCACGGCATTGCTGCTGGTCAAGCGGCGTGGCGGCCAAGTTCAAGTCAGTCCTCCAGGCACTGGCAGCCCGACCGCACTACCTGAAGCCGACCTGGACGGGGCGGCCAAACCGGCCTTGGCCAGCCAAGCGGTAGTCGAAGCAGAGGCCGCCGCCGATGAGGCGGCGGCTCAGATTGACGCGCCAGCCCCAGCGCCCACGGAACATCCCGCGGAGGCGGAGGCTCCGGCATCGGCCCTTACAACCCTGGAAACCCCCGAATTACCTGCCAGCCGGCTGCAACGCCTGCGCTCCCGCTTAGCCAAAGGTGGCGGCATTGGTCAGGCGCTGCTGGCGGTGCTCTCGCGCGGCCAGCTGGGGCGCGAGGACTGGGACGAATTTGAAGAGACTTTGCTGCTAGCCGACGTAGGGGCGGGCGCCTCGGAGCAGATTCTGGACGGCGTGCGCACCCGGTTGCAGGTGCAAGGGGCTGGTACCAACCCCGTCCAGGCTCTCAAGGACGAACTCATGGACGCCTTAGACACCGGCCAATCACGTCTGGTCAACGACCAAGGTGAGGCTGGTTTACCCGGCGTGGTGCTGGTGGTTGGGGTCAACGGCTCGGGCAAGACCACCACCATTGGACGCCTGGCCCGTCTGGAGGTAGCCCAAGGCCGTTCAGTGGTGTTGGGGGCGGCTGACACTTTCCGGGCTGCCGCCGCCGAACAGCTGACCACTTGGGGTGAAAGGGTTGGGGTCAGCACGGTGCGTGGGGCGGAGGGGGCTGACCCAGCCTCGGTGGCCTTTGACGCGGTCGCCCAGGGCATTGCCGCCCAGGTCGATACGGTGATCATTGACACCGCCGGCCGGTTGCACAACAAAGCCAATCTGATGGACGAATTGTCCAAGATCAAAAAGGTTGCCGCCAAGCAGGCCCCCATCACTGAGACGCTGCTGGTACTTGACGCCACCACCGGTCAAAACGGCCTGATCCAAGCCAGGGTCTTCACCGAAGTAGTCGACGTGACAGGCATTGTGTTGACCAAGTTGGACGGCACCGCCAAGGGCGGCATTGTCATTGCCGTCCAGCGCGAGCTGGGTGTGCCGGTCAAGCTGGTGGGCTTGGGTGAAGGCCCGGATGATTTGGCGCCCTTTGAGCCCAATAGCTTTGTCGAAGCGATCATGGCTTGACCTATCCCGGCTTCGCACCAAGCCGCCCGCCTCGCCGCCAGCTGACCCGGTGACCAGCTAGCCTTGGGGAGTTATGTTCAACTCACTGTCAGACCGCTTGACCGCCACCTTCAAGTCGCTGCGCACCAAGGGCAAGCTCTCGCCAGCCGATGTTGATGCCACCATCCGCCAAATCCGCCGAGCCCTGTTAGACGCTGACGTGGCGGTGCCGGTGGTCCGGCAATTTGCCGAGCAGGTGCGCCAGCGGGCATTGGGAGAAGAGGTCTCCAAGGCGCTCAACCCAGCCCAGCAGGTCGTCAAGATTGTCCACGACGAATTGGTGGCCGTGCTGGGCGGACAAACCACCGAACTGGCCCTGGCCAAGCATCCCCCCACCGTCATTATCTTGGCTGGCCTACAGGGTGCCGGTAAGACCACTCTGGCTGGCAAGCTGGGCCTTTACCTCAAGGAACAGGGCCACACCCCGCTGTTGGTGGCGGCCGACTTGCAGCGCCCCGGGGCGGTCAGGCAGCTGCGGATTCTAGCCGAGCAGGCTGGTGTGGGTGTGTTTGCGCCGTCCGATGGCGAGGGCGTGGGTGATCCAGTTGAGGTTGCCCGGGCGGGCCTTGCCCAGGCGCAGCGCGACTTGTTCGACACGGTCATTATTGACACCGCCGGTCGGTTGGGTATTGACGACGGCTTGATGCGGCAGGCCGCCGCCATCCGGGATGCTGTTCAACCCGATGAGACGCTGTTTGTGATTGACGCCATGATTGGCCAAGACGCCGTCACCACGGCTCAGGCTTTCCGGGACGGCCTTGGTTTCACCGGCGTGGTGCTGTCCAAGCTGGATGGTGACGCCCGCGGCGGCGCGGCCTTGTCCGTCCGCTCGGTCACCGGGGTGCCAGTGGTCTTTGCCTCCACTGGCGAAAAACTGTCTGACCTGGAGAAATTCCACCCCGACCGGATGGCCTCCCGGATCTTGGATCTGGGCGACATGATGACTTTGATCGAGCAGGCCCAGAAGGTCTTTGACGAGGACCAGGCCCGTGAGCTGGAACGCAAACTAGCTGGGGATGAAGACTTCACACTGCGGGATTTCCTAGAACAGCTGCAACAGGTCCGCAAGATGGGGTCAATGAAAAAGGTGTTGGGCATGATGCCCGGTGCCGGCCAAATGCGCGAGGCCCTAGACGCCTTCGATGAGCGTGAAGTGGACCGGATTGAAGCCATGATCCACTCGATGACCCCAGCCGAACGGGCCAACCCCAAGATCATTAACGGCTCGCGCCGTTCGCGCATTGCGCGCGGTTCAGGCACCACGGTGACAGAGGTCAACGGTCTGCTGCAGCGCTTTGACCACGCCAAGACCATGATGCGGCACGTGGCCCGCGGTGGACGTCCGCAATTGGGCATGGGCGGGAAAAAATCCAAAGGCCGGATGGCGGCCCCGCAGCGGTCCAAGTCCAAAAAGTCCCGCAGCGGCAACCCGGCTAAACGGGCGGCTGAGGAAAAAGCCTGGCAGGACAGCCCTGAAGAGGTCCCGGCCAAGCGCCGCGGCGCGGCCTTTGGTCTTGGTCAGGAACCGGCTCAAGGTGGCCAAGGGGATTTTTCCGGCCAGATACCTAGGGGTTTTGGGGGTCTGTTCGGTGGCGGCTGAGGTGATTCACCTTTCGGGTACGGCCGTGGTTGAAGACCACACCGAGCTAAGTGACCTGTGGCTGGTAGACGGCCAGATCCGCTTTGATAAACCGCTGGGAGTAGTCAGCCGGCAGATCGATGGGGTGGTGCTGCCTGGCCTGGTTGACGTGCACTGCCACGTCGGCTTGAGCCCTAAGGGTGCCGTACCACCAGAGCTGGCCCGGGTCCAAGCCATCACCAACCGGGACGCCGGGGTGTTGCTGATCCGCGACGGTGGGGTGGCCCAGCAGCCTCATTCGACCCGTTGGATGGACCAAGATCCAGCCATGCCAAGGCTGTTGCGTTGTGGCCAGCACATTGCTCGGTTCAAGCGCTACCAGCCGCACATTGGCTTGGAGGCCGAGCCAGACAACCTGGCCGCCATGGCCAGTGCACAGGCCAAGGTGGGTGACGGTTGGGTCAAGCTGGTGGGGGACTGGATTGACCGGACCATGGATCAACCAGACCTAGCTCTGCTGTGGCCCGACCAGGCCTTGGCTGGTGCCATCAACCAGGTTCACGCGTTGGGCGCCCGGGTCACCATGCATGTCTTTTCTCATCAAGGGGCCGCCCAGGCGCTGCGCTGCGGCGTGGACTGCATTGAGCACGGTTTTGGCATGGACGCTGCGCTGATGGACCAGGCTGTGAGCCAGGGTGTGGCAGTGGTGCCCACCATGTTGCAGCGCGCCAATTTGATCAAGATTGCCCAGGCCGGCCAGGAGAAATACCCGGTGTGGGCGGCTCACCTGAACGCCTTGTATCAAGCCCGGTTCACCCAGGCCAAACAGCTATTCCAGGCCGGGGTGCCGCTGCTGCTGGGCACCGACCCTTCCCCTGGCATCAAACACGGCCAATTGGCGGCCGAGGCTGCGGCCATGGTCCAAGCCGGGATTCCGGCTGCTGCGGTGGTCAAGGCCGCCAGCTGGGGTGCCCGTCGTTTCTTGGGCGTGCCAGGTCTTGCCGATGCCGCACCGGCCGACCTAGTGGTCTATCGAGCCGACCCGCGTGAGGACATCTTCCAGTTAGGCTCACCCAAGGCGGTAATCTTGCGCGGCATTCAGGTGGCTTGAATCACTAAGCGCCTGGTCTGACCCAAATGGGTCAGATTGACCTCCAGCCGGCGCCAGTTTGGAGGTAGCGCCGGCCGGGCTTCCAGGCCACCGTGGCTACCCCAGTGCACCCCGGCAAACCCAAAAACCACCGCCTGCCACAGCCCACCGGCTGAAGCACCGTGAATGCCATCGCCGGCGTTGTGGCGGACATCTAACAGGTCGGCTCGCGCTGCCCGCATGAAGTGCTGATAGGCCAGGTCAAGGCGGCCAACCCGCCGGGCCATGATGGCGCTGATGGCCGGGCCAAGGCTGGAACCGTGTTCGTGGTCGGTGCGCTGATCGTAGTAGTCGACATTCGTCTTGAGCTCAGACGGGCCGAAAATATCAGGTAGTAGGTAGGCCGCCATCAACACATCGGGCTGTTTGATTACCTGGGTCTTGGCTACCCCGTCCAAGCCCAGCAGTTCTTCGATGGACTGGGTGCGGCTGGGCGAACGCATCATGGCAAAGTCTGGCGCGGCCATGGTGAAATAGCCGGCAAACTCCTCCAACACCCCACCAGGACCGACCGCTGGTGTCACTAGATTGGTGGCCACCTGATCCCAGTGCGACAGCCAATCAGGGTCCAATTCCAACCCACTGGCAAGCAATGACCAGCGCTGCGGGTGGTTGGTTGCCAGCCACTGGGCCAGGTCCAGTCCGGTGCGGAGGTGCCAGGCAGCCATCAGATTGGTGAAGGCATTGTTATCCACCCGCTCGTGGTACCCATCGGCCGCCACCACACCGCGCAGGTGGAAGCGGCCGTCGGCTTCTTGCTGAGCGGCACTGGCCCAAAAACTGGCGCCGTCCAGGACAATCTCCGCGCCCTTGTCCAACATGAACCGGTCCTCGCCGGTGGCGCGCCAGTACTGCATCACGGCGTAGGCCACATCGGCGGTGATGTGCAGTTGGCGCTCGCCGTTCCAGATGCGCCTTAGTTTGGTCCGGTCGAAAGGATCAAAGGTCCACGCTGGGGTGACTTCTGCGCCATCGGCGGCTGATTCCCAAGCGAAAGCCGCACCGCGCAACCCGGCGGCTTTGGCTTTGGCGCGGGCGCCCCCCAGGCACTGGTGCCGGTACTCCAGCATGTTGCGTGCCACCGCCGGTTGGGTGAAGGTGAACAGGGGCAGCATGAAGATCTCGGTGTCCCAAAAGACATGGTGGTGGTAGCCAAAACCACTCAGCGTCTTGGCACCAATCGAGGCTCGGCTGGTCCATTTGGGGGCGGCAATGGCTAGCTGGAAGATGGCGTGACGTAACGCCAGCTGTGCCTCTAAGTCGCCGTCTATCACCACGTCGCTGCCGGTCCAGAAGTCTAACCAGGCTGTGGCATTGACTCTGGCCAGTTGATCCCAGCCCGCCTCGGCCGCCTGCTGGGCGGCCTGCCAAGCCGCCGCCAGAGTTCGCTCCTGGGCGTAACTTGGCACAATCGCCACGTACTTGGTCAGTCGGTAGGTGACGCCGGGAACGGCCCAAAAGCGCTGTTCGCAGGCCGGGGTGGCGTCGGCATCGGTCCCTCGCCGGTCCACCCCACGCGGCCAGAGGGTCTGGTCTGTACTGTCTGCCGCGCTGCCAGCCGGACCTTCACCGGTCAGCGACACCTTGGCCACCACCGCCACCTCCAAACCGGTGGTGCGGGTCTTGGTGGCTAACCAGACATGATCTGAGCCGGAACCTTGGTCTGTGACATCTAGGTGAATCAAGCCCTTGTTCTCGACTCGCCCATCCAAGGGGCAGCGCAAACGGACTAAGGCGGCCCGGTCCACTTTGAAGCTAAGGCGGACGGCCGCTCGGGCGGGATGAGACCGGTCAATGAAGCGCTCAAAGTCTAGTTCGGCAATGCAGCCAGCCGGGCTGGTCCAGGTCAAGGTCCGGCGCAAGGTGCCATCCCGCAGGTCAAGGGTGCGGCAATAGGCACTGACCTGGCCTTGGTCCTGGCCAAAGCGCTGACCGTCAAGCCACAGGTCAATCCCCCACCAGCGGGGCAGATTGGCCAACTCGCTGACAGCCAGAGGCACGCCATCCCACACCCGGTGCATGAACGCCGCTGGGCTCTGCCCGGGATGGTGTTCTTCCAGGCTGCCGCGTAGGCACTGCTGGCCGTTGCCGACAGTGAAGATGGTTTCGGCATGGCCTTGCGTGGCTGGGTTGAAGGCCGTCTCGGTCAGCACCCAACCGGACGTGTCGCCGGCTGGAGGGCGTGGGGCTTGGAACTCAATCCGGTAGCCGCCGGGCGCCGTTTGGCTGATTGTCATGGGTGAAGGTTACTCGCTGTGCCGCTCTGCCACACCGGCAAGTGCGTCACCTGCTAACTGGACTGCTTGGTTAGGTCGCGCACCAGGCCTATTGTCTGGCACAATGTTGCGGCGTATGTGTGCCGCGAGGGGCCCTCTACCACCTTCGGTACGCGTCCACGACGGTGACTCAGGCAACCCACAGTCTGTGGCGCCGTCAATCAGACCAAATACAAGGGAGAAACCACCACATTGGCTGTCAAGATCCGCTTGAAGCGCCTGGGTAAGATTCGAGCACCCTACTATCGCATTGTTGTTGTGGATTCGCGCGCTAAGCGCGACGGACGCGTCATTGAAGAAATTGGTAAGTACCACCCCACCGAAGAACCGAGCTACATCGAGATTGACTCGGAGCGAGCGCAGTATTGGCTGTCGGTGGGCGCTCAGCCGACCGATCCAGTGCTGGTCCAGTTGAAGTTGACTGGAGACTGGCAAAAGTTCAAAGGCCTGCCCTATGAGGAAGGCGCCTTGAAGGTGGCTGCCCGGCACGAGAACCAATCACAACAGGCCCTAGAGGCCGCCGAGGCAGAGGCCCTCAAGAAGGTTTCGGCCAAGGCAGAGGCAGACGCCAAGGCAAGGGCTAAAGCCGAAGAAGAGGCCGCCAAGGCCGAGGCCAAGGCCAGAGCCGAAGCGGCTCAAGCTGAAGCCGAGGCGGCTAAGGCTGAAGCCGAGGCGGCTCAGCCAGAGGCTGAGGCTGAGTCAGCGCCATCGAGCTCGGCCGCCGAGCAGGCGGCTGAGTCCGAAGCGGCAGCTACCAAGACGGAGGCTGCACCGGCGGCTCAGACTGAGGTGGCAGCTGAGGCTAAGGTTGAGGCTGAAGTGGAGTCCAAGGCCACGGCCAAGGCCGAACCCGAAGCTAAACCTGATGCTGCGGCAGATACCAAGGTAGAAGCCGAGCCTGCGGCCAAAGCCGAACCTGAGGCCAAAACTGAAGCTACGGCATCGGCAGAGCCCGCGGCCAAGGCCGAACCTGAGGCCAGAACTGAAGCTACGGCATCGGCAGAGCCCGCGGCCAAAGCCGAACCTGAAGCCAAAGCAGAGGCCAAAGCAGAGGCCAAGACTGAACCCGAAGCCAAGGCAGAGGCCAAAGCAGAGGCCAAGACCGAACCAAAAGGTGAGGCGCCTAATCCTGATTCGAAAGACGCCGAGTGATGTT
>Ga0123356_10006458_pt1 | contig 11819 bp, 13 predicted proteins | sample TergutEmb28metaG_2_FD_92546 | JGI IMG/M metagenome (GOLD analysis project Ga0123356, IMG submission 92546) | Embiratermes neotenicus P3 segment gut microbial communities from Petit-Saut dam, French Guiana - Emb289 P3 | ecosystem: Host-associated > Arthropoda: Insects > Digestive system > Gut ... | reverse complement strand
TTACTTTTTCCAGTGCTTCTTTGCCGTTTTCTGCAATATCAATTGTCAGCCCTGTGTTATCCAATAGAGAAATAAATATTTCACGGTTAATCTCTATGTCTTCTGCAAGCAATACCCTTCTGCCTGCAAATTCGTTATCTGCAATTGGAGCGATGCTTTTATTTTCTATTGACTCTTTTCCTTCGCCAACTGCATCACGCTTTAAATTTACTGTAAAACTAAATTTTGTACCCTTGCCTATCTCAGATTCTATCCAGACAGAACCACCCATTAATTCTACAATACGTTTTGAAATAGTAAGACCCAGACCAGTACCTCCGTACTTTCGGGTTGTTCCGCTGTCTGCCTGTTCAAATGCATGAAATAATCTTTTCTGCTGTTCGGAAGATATACCTATCCCGCTGTCTGTAACTTCAAAACGTAATACACTGTTGTTATTCTCTTTAGCCTGCAAAAATACACTTAAACTTATTTTTCCGTTTTCCGGTGTAAACTTATAAGCATTAGACAGCAGGTTTGTAAGTACCTGCGTAAGCCGCTGATCATCTCCAATGTAAAAAGAAGGAACATTATTATCGATATTTAAAACAAACTTTAGTTTCTTTTCGTCCATGCGCAAACGTAAAAAAGAAATAGCCTTATGCAGTAAATTTCTAAGATTAAACTGCGCTTCTGCCAATTCCAGTTTGTTGGCTTCTATTTTTGACATATCAAGAATGTCATTAATTATTCTAAGCAGGTGTTTGGAAGATTCTGAAACTTTTTCCAATGCGTATTTTTTTCGGCTGCAGTCGCTGGATTTAATAGCAACCTCTGTCATGCCGATTATTGCGTTCATTGGAGTACGCATCTCATGGCTCATATTAGATAAAAATTGGCTTTTTGCATCACTTGCTCGTTCTGCGTTTTCTTTTTGTTTTATTATCTCAGCTTCCAATGCATGTTTGTCTGTTAAATCAAAACAGATTGCGGCTGTCATTCCATCGTTTAATTTAAAACTTGTTATTTCTACAATAAGTATTTTCCCATTTTTGCAAATTAGGTTTATCTCGTGTTTTAGTACGCCTATGTTTTGTGTATATGGAACATATTCATCTTTAATCCGCTGTACTTCTTTTTCCGAAAAAATTAGTTTAAATCCGTCTTTGTATAATTCTGCCAGAGTGTAGCCTGTGACAGTTACGGCAGCCGGATTGGCATAAGACATATTACCGTTAATGTCAGAGTAAAAAATCATAAAGGGTGAGTTTTCTACGATAGAAGTACGCCGTCCCATAGCCTGGCGCTCGTAAACTCCGGAAAGCGTACTTGCAAAAAGGGTTGCAAGACTTATCTCGCTGTCGCTCCATGGCCTTGCAATTCCTTCTTTTGATAAATCAATAACACCAAAAAGTTCATCTCTTATAAAAACAGGTGTAGTAATGTAGTTTTTAAAACTTACTCTGTAAGGCGACATTGCTTTTCTAATAATAGGATCATTGGAAGAGAGGCAGGAATTATGTCCGCTATTGGGTTTAAAATTTTTAACAATAGAAAGCATTGGCTCTTTTAAAGGTAAAATACTGTCTATTCGGGATGCAAGACCAAGTTTTGGATTTATCCATTCATTACGGCATGACAATGTAACGTTATCGTCTTTTAACTGGAAAAAAAGTATTTGAGAAATATCCATAAATTCGCCTACCATCTGCAGGGTCTTTGTTATTAATGTATTGGTGTCTTTGTCGTTTAGGAAGCTTCTGGAAATATCAGCCATTAGCATCTGCTGGCTAAGCTGTTTTTTAGAACTAATTGTGTCATTTTTTTGAAATTTGCCAAAAACAACAAATATAATTGTTGCGGCGGCAAAACCGGATGCAGAGGCTATTATTATCCATAAATATATTGATATTGTCATATTATTTAAAATAAGTATTTTTCTAAGCATTATGTATAAAAAACCAAATAAATATATGAAAATCAGCTTGACAAATATTCAATATATGTCATTATGTAAACTATGGAAATAACAACTTTACCTAGGATGATTCAGATGGTCGTCCGGAACAACCCAAACGTCGTTGCGCAGTTAAGCAAAGATAAGGAAGAGGTATTTCAACCTACCACCTTTGCAGAAATGTATAACGAAATTCTCTGTTATGCTGCCGGATTAAAAGAAGAAGGCATTAAGCGTGCAGATCATGTCGGATTCATTTCGGATAACCGAAAAGAATGGTTTATTACCAGTTTGGCTCTCCATTGTCTTGGAGCGGCGGATGTACCCCGTGGCTGCGATTCTATGGCTGAAGAACTTGCATATATAATTTCGTTTGCAGATTGTAAAACTGTTGTGCTTGAAAACGAAGCGCAATTGGAAAAACTTCTGCCTCTGCGAAGCAAAATGCCTTTAATTACAACATTCATCATAATCGAAAATGATTTTGATAAAGGTAAACATTCATCAGCATTATCCGGCATCCGTGTTCTTGGTTACAAGGACATCATGGAAAAAGGAAAAGGCATTATTGCCAAAGATGGTACAAGAGTTATCGAAGCAGAAATCGAACAGGGTAAATCAGAAGAACTTGCCACAATCATTTTTACTTCCGGTACTACAGGCGAACCAAAAGGCGTTATGCTTACTCATAAAAACATCTTAAACGAAGCAATGAATGCTTACAAAGTTTTAGGAAATAGACCTGGTGATATCTGGCTTACAGTACTTCCTGTCTGGCACTCCTTTGAACGCGCTGTTCAATATATCGCTCTTAAAGAAGCTGGAACATTGGCATACTCAAAACCAATCGGAAAAATAATGCTTGCGGACTTACAAAAAGTACGTCCTACTTATATGACTGCTGTTCCCCGTATTTGGGAAGCTTTGCGTGCTGGCGTTTACCGCAATGCTGCAGCAAGTGGAAAAACAGGCGCTTTAAACCTATTTGTTAAAATAGCGACAACTCATCAAAGATTAAAAAATATGATTCTAGGAAGATTACCTCAATTTAAACGCCGCATTGTTTTCCTTGACGCACTTGTTGCTATTATTCCATTTATACTTTTAACTCCTCTTCGCGGACTTGGAAATGCTCTTGTATTCAAGAAAATTAAAGCTATGTTAGGCGGCCGTCTTAAAGCGGCAGTTTCAGGCGGCGCAGCTCTTCCTGCAGCTGTTGACAATTTCTTTGGCGCAGCAGGAATTACAATTATGGAAGGCTACGGTCTTACAGAAACAGCTCCTGTACTTGCTGTTCGTCTTTGTCATCATCCTGTTCCTGAAACAATTGGTCCTCAGTTCCCAAACATGGAAGTAGAACTCCGTGATCCTGAAACAGGCAAGGTTGTAAAGCCCGGACAAAAAGGCGTATTGTTCGCACGTGGTCCGCAGGTTATGCAGGGTTACTATAAAAAACCTGAAGAAACCAAAAAAATTATTGACAGCGATGGCTGGATTAATACAGGCGATATCGGACTTAGAACATTCAAAGGCGAAATTAAACTTACAGGCCGCGCGAAAGATACTATCGTATTACTTGGCGGTGAAAATATTGAACCTGTGCCAATCGAAGATAAAATCCGAGATTCTATTTATATTGATCACGTAGTAGTAATGGGTCAGGATCAAAAATATCTTGCGGCTCTTGTTGTTCCCAACTTTGAAAATATCGAAGCTTATGCAAAAGAAAATAATCTTACCTACATGGATAATGAAGGTCTTGTAAAACTTCCGGAAATTAGGGAACTTATTCAGAGCGAAATTACTGAACGTGTAAATCGCAAAACAGGTTTTAGAAACTTTGAAATGATTTATCGTTCTGTTCCAATTTCTAAACCATTTGAAGGCGGCAAAGAATTATCCGGTAAGATGGACTACAAGAGGCATTACATAACTGATGTGTTCAAAAAAGAAATCGCAGAACTGTTCAAGGAATAGTTCCAAAAGAGTTCACACGGAGAACACGGAGGTAAATAAGGGATAAGGGAGAAGGTGGAGAACATTTTTCTGCCTTAATTTCCCTCTGTGTCCTTTGTGCCTTTGTGTGAACTCTTCTTATATTTATCAACTCTTTTTTACAATCCTAATTACTATTTTCGCTGAGTGTTCAGAAGCAATCGGCAAAAATTCCACAAAGCTCATTGGAGATTCTGTTCCTGCAACATCGGATAGCGCTCTTATAACAAGAGTAGGAACAGAAAATAGATGACAGCAATGCGCAATTGCCGCTCCTTCCATTTCGACAGCTGCTATGTCGGGAAACACTTTACGCATACTTGCAATGCGTTCGCTTTCGTGCATAAATACATCTCCCGAGCCAATTAACCCACGGCTATGATTAAAATTACCTGGAAGGATATTCTCTTTTTTTAGTTCATCTATTGCTTCTTCTGCAAGCTTTGTATATTTTTCTTCTACTGCGAATATCTGCGGCAGCCCTGGAAGCTGACCAGGCGCATAATTAAAAGCCGTAACATCAACATCATGATAAACAAGCCCTGTTGATATAATTGCATCTCCAACTTTTAACTGCGGCATTATTCCTCCCGCAGAACCGGTGTTAATAACAAAATTCGGTTTAAAATGATTAATAAGCAAAGCGCAGCCAACCGCAGCGTTTACTTTGCCTATTCCGCACTGTAAAAGGGTAACATCTTTTTCTGCAATTTTACCGGTAATGAAATCAAAACCGCCGATTTTTTGCGTATTAAATTTACCCATGGTTTCGCAGAGTAAACTTAATTCTTTTTCCATTGCGCCAATTATTCCAATCATAACATCTCCACTATAGGACTATATATTTGTAATTTTTCTATTGAACAACTTTCATCAGGATGCGGATCGACAGTTCCAGGATTCCACATTGTGCAGCGATTGCGTCCGCGTTCTTTGGAAATATAAAGAGCTTCGTCTGCACGCCGAATAATATTACTAACATCTGCTATGCAGTTGTGATCGAATGTATAAATCCCCGCGCTTATTGTAACCTGAGGAAGAGAAACATCCCATGGCACTGTCATTTCGGAAATGCTGACTCTGATTCGCTCTGCAATGTTCCAAACTGTTATTTTATCGGTATTGGGTAAAAGTATTGTAAACTCTTCTCCGCCAAAACGTGAAGGAATGTCATCCTGTCGTACTCCCAATTTTAAAACTTGCGCAAGATACTCCAGCACCTTATCTCCTGCAAGATGCCCGTAAACATCGTTAAAATCCTTAAACCTGTCCACATCCATTACAATTAAAGAAGAAGGATAACCGCTGCGTTTTGTGCGAAACACTTCTTCGTTAAGACGTGTAAGAAAAAACCCGTGATTATAAAGACCTGTTTTTACATCCCGCAGAGAATGTTCGTAATGCAGATGGTTTTTTATTGCCTGTGAAACAAAAGACATAAGCTGCTGAAGAAAAAATAATTCATCACGGCTATAGCCTTCGTCAAAAATTTTATTTCCTACAAGAATAATTCCATATAATCCAAAAGGACCAAGAATCGGAACAGCAATTTCCGTGTTTATATCAAGATATGGTTTTACAGCTTCGTCATTATTTAATTGAAACGCCAAAAGTTCAAAATTAATCGGCTTGGGGTATTTTCTAAAAAACGCTTCAAAGGGAGTAATGCAATCGACACGAAGACCGATATCAACAGGCTGGTAATTTTTGTATGCCCTAATTGTAATATCTTCTCTTGTTTGAATTGGTTTCCATAAAAATGCGATAAACGACGGCATAAACTGATCTGCAATTTGATAAACAGTTGCGTCCATTATTTCGTCTATGCTTGTACGGTTAAAAATATCTAGCCCTCTTGCAAGAAGACTTTTAAAATTCCGAATATCGTTATTAAGGGATTCTATATGTTCTATTACTCCAATTTCCTGAAGAAAAGGATAGTTTTCTTTTATTATATGCTGAGCAAGAAAATTAACATCATCTTTTTCAACTTTATTTAGAATTTCTTCCATTTGAACTCTCAGGTAATTGAGAAATATTCACTTATTGGTTTTCGCCAATCGCTCTTACTATCTTTTGCTTCCCATTCAAATATTTTTTTAATTGTAAAATCTCTCATATCTGGCGGATTGTTGTAATGTATAACTCCAAAGCGTCCGCCGCCTATATAACAAACGCTGTCATTTGCTTCCAGATTTTCCATTTCGGTAATTCGAGCAAGCACGCAGTCAAAATGCACAGGACGCCCGGAATCTTTATCTGTTATAGCTGTTGCAATGTCTTGAATTTGTTTGCCGCACCATGGGCAGTCGGGTGTAGTAATTGGATTTGCAGGTAATTCAGGCGCAGTCCATTGCGGCCGTTCAGGAAGACCTATGCGGCTTTTGTCAAACTTTGCTTCATTAAAATAAGCTTCGCTGCTGCTTACAGTGTTATGCTGTTTCTTGATATGTTTTTTAGACGAGTCGTCTCTGCGCCCTGAGAAACGCTGTCTGTTTTTGCGATTATTTCCGCCTTTTCCGCTGCCGCTCATGACGTCCGCCTTCTGTTGTTATTTCCATCAACTCATTACTTAAAACCAGAGCCAGTCTTTGAATTGCGGCATGCAGATAGTTTTCGTCATTTATGCGCTGCCTTAATGTTTCCAGCTTTTTAGCATTCAAAGCCTGTTCTAACATCATACACTCTCCGTGAAGGCTGACGCAAGATGGGTAATTTGACTTCCATTAAATTTAACTAATATTACATCAAATCGTATCGTCATATTACTATATTTTCGATTTTCAAATATAAAATACTTAGCTGTTTTTATAATTTTCTGCTGTTTCCGCAAATCCAGGCTGTATTGGAGGTCTTCCTGACCTAAAGTAACCCAGGATTTAACCTCTACAAAAACGATTGTCTCATTGCACAGGGCTATAATATCAACTTCGCCAAATTTTGAACGGTAGTTTCTGGCAATAATCTCCATTCCGGCAGCTTCAAGAGAGGCAGCTGCCAGCGTTTCCCCATTTTTGCCTTTGGCTACAGTATGCATTTGGTTACTCATATTCCGCCGGATCTATCGCTTCTTTAATAAATAATGTTTTAACATCTAAAAGATCGATAGTTGTTATTTTTCCAGAACCTATTACATTACCATGCTCATCTGTCAGCATTTGTATAACAGGACGCATTGGCGCATCGGTATGAATACTAACAACTCTTGCTATAGAGCTGTCATTTAGGCGAACAATTGAACCAATAGGATAAATACCCATTATTTTTGTAAACGCCATAATAACCGCAGGATCAAATCGACGTCCATTATCTGCCATAAGATTTTTAATTGCCTGATAACCTATCATTGAATTTCTATATGCTTTTTTGCTAACCATGGCTTCAAACGCATCAGCTACCGATACAATTCTGGCTCCTATATCTATTGCGTTGCCGACAAGTTTATCAGGATACCCCTGACCATCCCAGCGCTCATGGTGATGAAGAGCGATTGAATTAACTTCGCGCGGACCATATAGTTCTTTTGTTACAATTTTGGAAGTGTGCAGAGTATGACTCTTTATTTGCTCAAGCTCGGCATCGGAAAGCCCGCCTTTCTTTTCTGTAATTTGTTTAGAAAGCCTAAGCATACCGACATCATGAAGCAGAGCCCCTGAAACAATGTTATGAATCTTATGATGAGGTAATTTAAGCTCCTGAGCCATCATCGCAGAAAGTATCGCAGTATTTACAGAACTTTTTGCAAGTTCGTTGGTGGAAACTTCGCCGCCTAGAATAAAACTTACAAAACTGTCCGGGAAACCGCTTAATTCCTGAATAAGTTTGACTGTTATATCGTCAAAGGTGCGCATTTCGACATCTGAGCTGGATTTTAAACCTAAAAATGCTTTATTTAATTTGTCTATAAGATTTTTATATGCTCGGTACGGTCCTGAATTTTGTCTTACATCGCTTATGGAGAATTTTAAAACAGCTTTTTTTGCAGAAGCTCCTTTGTCATCCTGAATTTCTTCCAATTCATCGACATCATCAGCAAGAGCTTTTGCCAATTCCGCTTCTAGTTTTTTTAGAGCTTCTTTAGCTTCGTCTGATTCTTCTGCTTTTTCCGCAAGCGCGTCAATATCGATAGTGCTTCCATTTGTTCTGACATATTCAATATTCCAGGCTATTAAAACATCTATGTCTCTTTGGCGTAAGGGAACCATAGCAGTTACCAGCAGGTAGTCGCCTTCTGTGTATACAGGTGCTGAGAAAACCTGACCTGGTTTTAGGTCGCATGTATTAACTAAATTCATTCTAACATCCTCGGGGAAATATGATAAATAGAGTTCCCCTTATGTGAATATCGGCAAAAAAGAGAATGAGTTTATTAATATTATGGAAGAAATGTTTTATTCAGCGTCGCTGGCGGCTGTTCCTGTTGTGGGAACATGAGCGCCTTTAGAACCCTTTTTAATGATAAGTTCCTTAATTTTAGCGCCTTTACCGATTTTTTCACGAATATAATAGAGTTTTGCACGCCTTACTTTACCGGGGCGGATAACTTCTACTTTAACAATACGGGGAGAATGAAGAGGGAAAACCCTTTCTACGCCTACGCCGTAAGATATTTTTCTAACTGTAAAGGTTTTTCCTACCTTGGAGTTCTTCATGGCAATGACAAGACCTTCGTAAATCTGCACACGCTCAGTTTTTCCTTCAACGATTTTGAAGTGAACCTTAACTGAATCTCCTACCTTAAACTGGTCAAGCGTTTCTTTCATTTGTTCGGCTTCAATTGCCTGAATTTCGTTCATCTTTCTCTCCTTGTATCAGACGGTCAATAATACCGTTAATTTCCTTGTTAAAACCCCTAATCCCCTCCGGGGATAGCTCCCTGCCTTTTTGTATCAAGTCCGGTCTTTGCCTAAGGGTTTTTTCTACCCTTTTTTCCAGCCGCCAAAGACGTATTTGTTCATGATGCCCCGACAGAAGCACTTCAGGAACTTTTATTGTATCAAAAACTTCAGGTCGTGTAAACTGGGGATACTCCAAAAGTCCGTCAGAATAGCTTTCTTCGTTTAGGGAATCGGCGCAAATTACGCTGTCCACAAGACGGTAGGTTGCGTCAATAACCGCTAAAGCAGCCACTTCTCCTGAAGAAAGCACATAATCCCCAACGGAAATTTCATCGTCTACATATAGATCGATAATCCGCTGATCGATGCCCTCATAACGTCCGCAGATTAGGATTAGCTCTTTTTCGGCAGACAGCTCTTTCGCTAGTTTTTGGTTAAATGGTCGCCCCGAAGGAGATAGATATATAACTCGTCTTCCTTCTTCCTCTTTATTCTTCTCTGTGTTCTCTGTGCCTTTGTGCCCCCGTGTGAGATTCTTCGCAAATTCAATCGCACGAGCCAGTGGTTCGGGCAGCATAAGCATCCCTGGACCGCCGCCGTAGGGTGCGTCATCGCAAGTTTTATGCTTATCATGGGCAAAATCACGGATATTTATCGCCTGATACTCGATAATTCCGCGTTTTATTGCCTTTGCCATGATGGAGTTGGCGAAAAAAGCGTCAGTTATTTCCGGAAATAGCGTTAAAACTGTATATTTCATGTCTCTCCACTTGAGCCGCTGCGGAAACCCGTTCCCTGCGCCTCGGGAATAACTCGGCTCGGGAATCGTTTTCCGCAGCAGCTAAACAAAGTTACTCCAATATCCACAGGTTTTGCAATATTACCCTGCATTTCTCTATAGATATCTCTGTAAAAAACTCTTTTCTAAAGGGAACTAGCCGTTTCTCACCATTTGATAGCTTAATTTCTGCAAGTTCTCCGCCGCCACCCTCTATTATATCGATTAAAGTTCCTATAATTTGAAATTCCTCACACGGAGACACGGAGGCGCAGAGAGCGCAAAGGTTTGAAGAAGGCTCAATAGACGCTATCTCATCACTATTTACACAAACCTTTAGTCCCTTCAAGTCTTCGATGTAAAACTCGTTTTCGTGTAGTGGTGCGGCTTCGTCTCGTCCAACAAGAAGCTGCGCTCCATTTAAAGTCTTTGCAGCTTCCGGGCTATCAATTCCTTTAAAGCGCATCACCACACCCTGCATTGTGCCTGTATTGGCTGGAGCGCTTTCTTCGATAGCGAACTCTCGTTCTTTTCCATCTTTGAGTACTGTAACAGATTGCAATTTTAAAAGATGGTCTATCTCCCCCGAAAGTGAGCGGATTTTTACAAATCCTTTAATTCCAAAGGGAGCGCCTACCGTAGCGATAATGAACTTTTCGTTCGCGTTCAATCCAGGATTTCCAGTACTGTGTGTTTTCCAGATCTGGCGCTGGCAGCCTGTAACACTGTTCTAATTGCCTTGGCAATTCGTCCGTGTTTACCAATTACTTTGCCTATATCGCCTTCCGCTACACGCAGCTCTAAAATAGTTGATTTTTCGCCTTCTACAATATTAACCTGTACCTGAGACGGATCGTCTACTAGAGACTTCGCCAGGTATTCAATAAGATCTTTTTCCATAATGCCTCTCCAGAACTGACATAAAATAAAAATTATAACCAATAGTTTTAGGTCTGTGTGCCAAAACCCGCCCCTTGTGCCTCGGGAATAAACTCGGCTCAGGGGTCGTTTTTGGCACACAGATTCCCCAAGCACTTAATGAATTATACATTTCTGAATTTATTCAGTTATGTTTCGTTAGATAGTTATTTTACGGTGACGTTCTTTTTGTTGAAGATTCTGCGAACTGTGTCGCTTACGATTGCACCTTTGGAAAGCCAAGCTTTTGCTTTTGCTTCGTCAAACTGAATCTGCTTGTCTTCTGCTTCGATTGGATGGTAATAACCAATTTCTTCAATGGTTTTCCCGTCTCTTGGAGACATTTTGTCCATAACAACAATACGGTAATATGGCCGTTTCTTTGTTCCAAATCTTTTGAGCCTGATAGTTGCGCTCATTTTCGTCCTCCTGGTGTTTTCCTGTTTAAAACAGGGTCTGACAAATTGGTATATCGCGGCAGCTCAGACAGACTTTAACCGCAAGGAAAGTGTAGAGTTTTTATCTATTTTTGTCTATACTAGTCTTAAGGAATGGTAATTATGGAACAAATAGCGAGTTTTCAGGTTGATCATCTAAGGTTAAAACCCGGGGTTTATGTCTCCAGAAAAGATATGTTTGGCTCTCTTGTCCTCACTACTTTTGACCTCCGTTATAAAGAGCCGAATAAAGAACCTGTTTTGGATCAACCCGCATTGCACACAATTGAACATCTATGCGCTACATTCTTGCGGTCACACGGCAAGTGGGCTGACAAAATAGTTTATTTTGGACCTATGGGCTGCCGCACAGGTTTTTATATAATTCTAGAAGGCGAATATACTTCTACCGATATCCTTCCGCTTCTTAAAGAAATGTATGATTGGATCGAAAATTTTACCGGCGCAATTCCGGGCGCATCAGCAGTAGAGTGCGGCAACTGGCAAGAGCAAAATCTTGACATGGCAAAATATGAATGCCGCAAATACGCAGCAATTTTAAAAAATGCTACCAAGGAAAATCTGGAATACCCAAATTAAATGTATTTTATAGAAAAAATTAAAATTGCTATTAAAGCAAGGCAGGGTATAAGTAATCTCGTCGGGAAACGGGAAGACAAGTATGTATTATTAATAATTGCATCTGTCGTTTTAATTTCTGCTCTTGCGTTTATAACTATTTTTTCTTATAAATTCGGATGGCAATGGTTATATTCAATTGCATCATCAGAAATGGTTTTAGGTCAGCTCCTTGCGCAGGAAAAAGCGCTTATAAGTTCCAATTGGTTTTATTTCGGCGAGCTTAGCATTATTCATCAAACTATATTTACAATGCCTCTTTTTTTAATATTTGGCGG
>Ga0123356_10006457_pt1 | contig 11821 bp, 15 predicted proteins | sample TergutEmb28metaG_2_FD_92546 | JGI IMG/M metagenome (GOLD analysis project Ga0123356, IMG submission 92546) | Embiratermes neotenicus P3 segment gut microbial communities from Petit-Saut dam, French Guiana - Emb289 P3 | ecosystem: Host-associated > Arthropoda: Insects > Digestive system > Gut ... | reverse complement strand
GTCTCGATGATGTCCAGCACCCGCTGCTCGCGATCGCCCGCCGTCGCACTCACCTCACACCGCCTCGCGCTCGCGGGCGAACCGGCCGTAGTTGTAGTAGGCAGCACAGGCACCCTCCGGCGAAACCATGCAGGTTCCGATCGCGTGCTCTGGCGTGCAGGCGGTTCCGAAGACCTTGCACTGCCACGGCTTCAGCACACCCTTCAGCACCTCTCCGCACTGGCACGCCTTCGGGTCGGCGACCCGCACCCCCGGCACATCGAAGCGGCGTTCGGCGTCGAAGTCCGCGTAGGCGTCCGACAGCCGCAGCGCGCTGTTGGAGATGAAGCCAAGGCCGCGCCACTCGAAGTGCGGGCGCAGCTCGAAGGTCTCGGCCATCACCTCAAGCGCTTTGTGGTTCCCCTCGTACGGAACCACGCGGGTGTACTGGTTTTCAACCTCGCAGCGACCGGCACCCAGCTGCCGCAGGATCATCAGGACCGACTGCAGGATGTCGAGCGGCTCGAATCCGGAGATCACCACCGGGCGGCCGTAATCCGCGGGGATGAAGTGAAACGGGCGCGCTCCCACCACCGTGCAGACGTGACCGGGCCCGATGAACCCGTCGAGCCGCAGGTCCGGAGACTCGAGCAGCGCCCGCAGCGGTGGGACGATCGTGACGTGGTTGCAGACCGCACTGAAGTTCGACACCCCCTCGGCCTTGGCGCGCTTCAGCGTGAGCGCGGTCGAGGGCGCCGTCGTCTCGAACCCGATGGCGAAGAACACGACCTCCCGGTCGGGATTCTCGCGGGCGATCCTCAGCGCATCCAGCGGCGAGTAGACCATCCGGATGTCGGCGCCCTGTGCCTTGGCGTCCAGCAGCGTGTACTTGGAGCCTGGAACCCGCAGCATGTCGCCGAAGCAGGTGAAGATGACGCCCTCCTTGAGGGCGATTGCGATGCCGTCGTCGACGCGTCCCATCGGGATCACGCACACCGGGCAACCGGGGCCGTGCACCAGCTCGACGTTGTCCGGCAGGAGGTCGTCGATCCCGTACTTGTAGATCGAGTGCGTGTGCCCGCCGCAGACCTCCATCACCTTGTAGTGCCGTCCGGGTTCGAGCGCGGCGAGGATCTCTCCGGCCAGCACCCGGCCGAGCTCGGCGTTGCGGAACTCGTCGACGAACCTCACCGGATCGCCTCGGCCGCGTGGCCGATCGCGGTGCCGGCGTGCACCAGCAGCCGGTCACCGACGGAAACCGGGCCGGCGAGCGCGATCTCGACCGACTGACGCGCCCCGCCGGCGCCCTCGCACACTGCCAACCCGAGCCCCTCGTCGAGTGTCATCACGGTCATCTCGACAGCGACATCGCCGCAGGTGATGCAACCAGCGGGCGAATCGCAGGACTCGCTCATTCGATCACGCTCGCCTTCAGCTCCTCGAGCTCCTGCTCGAAGTCCGATCCCATCTGCTCCAGCAGCCGGAGCGTTGCGTGCGCCTCCTGCTCGTCAACCCGCGAGAGCGCGAACCCCACGTGGATCAACACCCAGTCGCCCGGGCGCACGCCGCCGTCGTCGTCGAGTAGCCCGACGTTGACGTTGCGACGGAGCCCCGCGATGTCGACCAGCGCGAGGCGCTTCTGCTCATCGATGAGCTCGATCACCTGGGCCGGAATCGCCAAGCACATGCTGCCTCGATCTCTCCTCGGGTTCGGGCGGGGCGACAGCCGCGACCCACCAGCCACTACTTCATACCAGCGTGCGCCGAGCCCGTTGTCGCACTCGTCACCTCGGTTACACGGCACTCTGGTGATCGCGGTTACACACCGCGATCCGCCGAGCCGACGCCGATCTGCGACGATGGTCGCCCCCCATGACGCACTCAGGTGTCAGTTCGGGCCGGATCGGGGCGGGGTTCGGTCCGCCAACGCCACCGTTACCCGCCCGCGGCGCCGCCGAGCCGACGATCGTCGACTGGCCGAACCTCCCCGACTCGGTTGCCGACTCCGCCACCGCGCATCCGGCCCGCTACTGCTACCTGCTCGACGCGGACGCCGACCTGGCCGAGGCCTTCGACCTCAGGACCCGCCTGATCGTCCGGCAGGTGGCGACGGCGCGGATGCTCGAGCTCGAGTCCGGGAGCCGCTGGCATGAGCAGGAGCCGGACATCCGTCGCTCCCTCGGAGCGCTCGTCCTCGACGGTCTGTTCACAGTCGATGTCCACGTCGGTGGACGCACCGCCACCGAGCTGCTCGGGCCAGGCGATCTCCTACAGCCGCTGCGCGCCGAGCTCGACCAGCTGCTCGAGCGGGACGTGACCTGCCGGGCGCTCGCGCCGTCCCGGATCGCGCTCCTCGACGACGAGTTTCTGGATCGTGTTCGCCCCTGGCCCGAACTGGTTCTGACGCTGTTGCGGCGAGTCGACCAGCGAGCCGTCCATCTGAATCTGCAGCGCGCGGTCAGCTCGCATCCGAGCCTCGAACTCCGGCTGGCGCTGCAGCTGTGGCTGCTGGCCGAGCGATGGGGGCGGGTCGAGCCCGGCGGCGTTCGGCTCGAGCTCCCGCTCACCCACGCCCTGCTCGGACGACTGGTGGCAGCGGAACGTCCGTCGGTATCGCGGTCGCTGGCGCGGTTGTCCGACCACGGACTGGTCACCGGGGGCGCCGGCGAGTGGCACCTGATAGGGACCGTCGAGAGCTGCCTGAACGCGCTCGGATCGCGGTCGGTCGAGCACCTCCATCACCGCACGGAAAGCGGTCTCGCCCCCGTGCGGAGGAGCAGCCCGTAGCCAGTGAGCCCGAGCAGCGAGTTCGCCGCCGCCCAGACCCCGGGTGGACCCCCGGTCATCCACATCCTGTGGATGACGAGCGGACTCGGCTGCGACGGCGACACCGTCGCGCTGACAGCAGCCACCAACCCGAGCCTCGAGGACCTGCTCCGCGGCGCGGTCCCGGGGATGCCGCGGATCAGCATCTACAACCCGTGGCTCGCGCTCGAGGGCGGCGATGATTTCGTCCGCCACTGGTACGACGCCGAGGCCGGAAGGCTGGATCCGTTCGTGCTGGTGATCGAAGGCTCGATTCCCAACGAACAACTCAGTGGCGAAGGGCACTGGACCGGGTTCGGGATCGACCCGGACACGGCGCAGCCGATCACGACCACCGAGTGGATCGACCGGCTCGCGCCCGCCGCGGCGGCACTCGTCGCGATCGGGACCTGCGCCGCCTACGGCGGCATCCCGGCGATGCGCAACAACCCGACCGGCGCGATGGGGCTGTCCGACTATCTCGGCCGGGGCTGGACCTCACGCCGCGGGATCCCGCTGGTCAACCTGCCCGGCTGCCCGGTCCAGCCGGACAGCATCACCGAGACGCTGCTGTACGTGGCCCAGCAGCTCGCCGGCACCGCCCCCGAGATCGACCTGGACGAGCAGGGACGACCCGCGTGGCTGTTTCAGCGGACCGTGCACGAGAGCTGCGACCGGGCCGGACTGGCCGAGAGCGGGCAGTTCTCCGAGACCTTCGACGGCGTCGGCTGCCTGGTCAAGCTCGGCTGCAAGGGACCCGTCGTCAAGTGCAACGTCCCGGCCCGCGGCTGGATCAACGGGATCGGTGGCTGTCCGAACGTCGGGGGAATCTGCAACGCGTGTACAAGCCCCGGCTTTCCCGACAAGTTCATGCCGTTCATGGAGACGGGCAGGCTCGGACGGATGGCGGCCGGCTCCGGCCGTTTCCTCTACGGCCCGGCGCTGCGCTACCTGCGCGGGCGCGCGATGCGGGACAAATACGAAGTAGAACCGTCGTGGCGGCGGCCCACCGAGCGGCCGGAGCAGATCGGCGGGCGCCGTCAGCACGTGTAGGTCGACGATGCCGTGCCGGGTGATCTTCCGTTGCCAGTTCTGCGACGCCGTCCCCGACTCGACGACCCAGCTGACGCTCGAGCATCAGCTCCGCGAGCTGGTCTTCGGCGAGTACCTGGAGGTGCCCCCGGGGCGCTGGCTCGCGTGGCACGGACGCGGGCCGCTCGGTCCGACCCGCTACGCCTGCGCGGCGCACCGAGGTGAGCTCACGGCCTACGTCCGCGAGCACTACGGGACCGTCGCCCCACACCCGTGGAAGCGCCCGCCATACCCGTCGACATTGCGGTCCGCCGACACCGAGCGAGCGATCCGCCACGGCGGGCTTTCGCCGATGCCAAAGTGGGGCTACCAGCGATGAGCGTGCTCGAGCAGCCCGTGTTCGTCGAGGGCGGCTACAAGCCGTTCGGCCAGCTGACGCGAAGCGACGTCGAGGCCCGCGCCGCCGAGTTGGCGCTCGCGACCGGCTGGGGGCCGACCGCGCGGGTCGGAGCGGTCGCCCGGGCCTGGTCAGAGCTCGCACAGGCGATGGCACAGCAGGGCGCGCAGACGGTGCTCGAACTTGGCCCCGAGCGGGCGACCGAGCTCGCCGGGCCGCTCTGGGTCGTGCCACCGCGGGGCAGCCTGCTGTGATCGGTAACCCCGGTTACGGCCGCAGCCGCCGCCGCCGTCGACGGCTTGTCACGCCGGCCCACGAAGCACGACGATGCGTGCCGTGTACGAACTCGGACCGGACAACGGCAGCCTCACGATCCACACCACACGGGTCGGGATGGCTGCACGCGCGGGGCACGACCTGGTGCTCGAAGCATCCCGTTGGCACGCCACGATTCAGCCCGAGCCGGCGCAACTGCGGGCCGAGGTCGACGCCACCTCGCTGGTCGTCCAGGACGGAACCGGAGGCGTCAAGCCGCTGAGCGATTCCGATCGCGACGAGATCCGGAAGAACCTCGCGCAGAAGATCCTCAAGACCGAGCAGAATCCGACGATCACGTTCGAATCGACGAGCGGTCGCGTCCTCGACGAGCACCGCTGGCAATTCGACGGGAACCTGACGATCGCCGGGGCAACGATGCCGATCCAGGTTCCGGTGCTCATCGACGCGGACGGGACCAGGCTGCGCGCGACGGTAACCGTCGTCCAGTCGCGGTTCGGGATCAAGCCCTTCACCGCGATGATGGGCGCGCTCAAGGTCGCCGACGAGGTCGAGATCAGAGCCGAGGCGACCGCGCCCGCCGCCGGCTGAAGTCCTGCTTCCCCCGCAGCGGTCCACGCGCCGAGTAGGATTTGTGACCAAGTGGTGTAAGACAGGGGTGCTGGCGGCAGGCCGGCTGAGATAGCGCTCGCACGCGGCGCTGACCCTTTGAACCTGTGGGGTAATGCCCGCGAAGGGAGCGGTGGCGTCGATGATCCAGGCTCCAACCAGGGAGCCCTCAGAGCAGACGATGGAGGCGGGAATCGCGCTGGCCGGCGTCTCACGGACCTTCCGAGGGCGCGGCGGCAGTGCCGTCGAGGCGCTGCGTGACGTCTCCTTCGAGGTGGCCGCAGGCCAGATCGTCTCGATCGTCGGGCCCAGCGGCTGCGGCAAGACAACGCTGCTGGAGCTGATCTGCGGGCTGCAGCGACCGGACGCGGGGAACGTCCGCTCGGCCCCGGCCGCGCTGATGCCGCAGCGCGACCTGCTGCTGCCGTGGCTGAGCGCGCTTGACAACGCCACCCTGGCGCTCCGGGTGCGCGGCGTCGCCCGCAACGACGCCCGCCAGCAGGCGCGACCCTGGTTCGCGCGCTTCGGACTCGAGGGCTTCGAGCTGACGCGCCCGGCGCAGCTGTCCGGGGGCATGCGCCAGCGCGTCTCGTTCCTGCGCTCGCTGCTGGCCGGCAAGCCGGTGCTGGCGCTCGACGAGCCGTTCGCGGCGCTCGACGCGATCACCCGCGCCGAGATGCAGGCCTGGCTCGCCCAGACGCTCGCGTCCGAACCGCGGACGGTCGTGCTCGTCACCCACGACGTCGAGGAGGCGGTGATGATCGGCGACCGGGTGCTGGTGATGTCGGCCCGGCCGGGTCAGATCGTCGCCGACCTCGAGGTCCCCCTCGCCCGCCCGCGGCACCGCACCGACCCGGCGGTCGTCGAGCTCCGCGGCCAGGCGCTCCGCGCCCTCGGGGTGCGGTCGTGACCGGATGGGAACTACGGGCGCCCGCCGTGATCGCCGGGCGCCACGAGAGTGGACAGGTGAGCGGCGCCGGGCGCCTGCTGGCGCCCGCCCTGGTGATCGTGGCGTTCCTCGGGATCTGGGAGCTCTACGTCGTTCTCGGCGGCGTCGATCCGCTGGTGCTGCCGCCTCCGCACGCGATCGCCAGCGCGCTGTACACGGACCGGGGCACGCTGTGGAGCAACTTCCTGGTGACCGCCAAGGAGGTGTTGCTCGGGATCGTCGTCGGAGTCGTCGTCGCGCTCGTCCTCGCCGTCGCGATCCACTTCTCGCGGACGCTGCGCCGCGCTGTCTACCCGCTGCTGATCGCCTCGCAGGCGCTCCCGATCCCGCTCGTCGCGCCGCTGCTGGCGTTCTGGCTCGGGTTCGGGCTGCTGCCGAAGCTCGCGACGATCGGCTTGGTCACCTTCTTCCCGGTCGTCGTGACGACGCTGGGCGCGCTCGAGACGGTCGACCCCGACCTGCTGAAGCTGCTGCGGACGTTTGACGCCTCGGGCGCACAGACGTTCCTGCGCGTCGAGCTGCCGGCGGCGCTGCCCGGGGTGTTCACCGGCGCAAAGCTGGCGGCGGTGTTCGCGGTCATCGGCGTCGTGTTCGCCGAGCTGTCCGGTTCGAGCTCGGGCCTCGCCTACCTGTTCAACGTCACCGACAACCAGTTCGAGACCGCCGAGGCGTTCGCGGCGGTCGCGATCCTGTCGCTGTTCGCGATCGCGCTGTTCGCGATCGTCGCCGTCGCCGAGCGACGCGCGCTCCCCTGGGCCTATCAGTCATCGAAAGGAACCGACAACGCATGAGACGTCGACGCCCGGCACTCGGCCTGATCGGCGCGGCCGCGGTGGCGGCGGCGATCGCCGGCTGCGGCGAGGTCACCAATACGCTGCACCCACCGGCCGGGACCGCCAACAACCTGAGCGTGGAGCTCGACTACTTCCCGAATGCCGATCACGTCGGCATCTATGAGGCACAGGCGCGGGGCTTCTTCAAGCAGGCCGACCTCAACGTCCACCTGCACGCGCCGACCAACGCCGCGACGCCACTGCAGCTGCTGGAGTCGGGCAAGGTCGACGTCGCGATCTCCTACGAGCCCGACGTGCTGCTGGCCCGCAACCAGAACATCCCGGTGGTCTCGGTTGCCGCGCTCGTGCAGCGGCCGCTTACCTCGATCGTGTCCGTCGGCTCTCAGAACATCACGACGGCCAAGGACCTCCGCGGAAAAACGATCGGCACGTCGGGCATCCCCTACCAGGCGGCCTTCCTGCAGACGATCCTGCACCACGCACGCGTGCCCGCCTCGTCGGTCAAGCAGGTCGACGTCGGCGAGGGCCTGGTCCCCGCGATGGTGTCCGGGAGGGTCAACGCGACGCTCGGCGCGTACTGGAACTACGAGGCGATCCAGCTCGCCCAGCTCCACAAGAAGCCGAATGTGATCCACATGGAGCAGGCGGGCGTGCCCACCTACGACGAGCTCGTGTTCGTGGTCCGCAAGGCGACGATCGTCAACCACGCGCCGCTGATCCGCCGCTTCGTGCAGGCGGTCGCCAGGGGCTACGAGGCGACCCGCGCGCACCCCGTCCAGGCGACGCGGAACCTGGTGCACATGAACCCGGGACTGAAGTACAGGCTGCAGCTGGCGAGCGTGCTGGTGACGATGCCCGCGTTCTTCCCCCCCGGGCACCACCCGTGGGGCTGGCAGGACGCCAAGGAGTGGAACGCGTTCGGCAACTGGATGACCCACAACCACCTGATCACCAATCCAAACGCCGTACCCGACGCGTCGACCAACGAGCTGCTAGCCGGTCAGGGGATCTAGAGGAGCGGTCTGGTCCGCCTGCTGTCTCGCGGGACAGCAGGCGGAGGCACGCGCCGTGGCAGTTCAGCCTCCGGCGACCGGGGCCTTCGCCAGGCCGCCGGCGCGCAGCGCGTAGACGCCGGCCAGCCCCTTCCACTCCCCGAACCGGGCGAACACCTCGCGCACCTGCGCCTCGGTCGCCCGCGCCCACGGATCGCCTCCGCTCAGCATCCGCCCGACCAGCTTCACGTACGCGAGATCGCCGGCCGGCAGCTGGTCGACCCGGCCCTGGCCGCTGAGCGCGAGCTTCTCGACGGTCCAGGCGCCGATGCCGGGGATCGCGCGCAGGCGTCGCCAGCCCTGCTCCTGGCCGTCGGGGGAGGCGGCGGGCGACAGCTCGACGCGTCCCGCCGCGACCTCGCGAGCGGCCCGGACCAGCGCGATCGCGCGACCGCCCGACAGATCGAACGCCTGCAGCTCGGCGGGAGCGGCGCCGGCGAGCACCGGCGCCGCCGGTGAATTGCAGAGGCCGCTGGCCGGGTCGCGCCGTCCCAGCGAGCGGATCATCCGGCGCTGGATCGCCGCTGCCCGCTGGTACTCGATCAGCTGCTCGGTCACCGCCCATGCGAGCGCCTCGAATGGATCGGGCCGCGCCCGCGGGCGGACCGCCGGGTTGGCGCGGATCGCCACGCCGATCAGGGGATCGGTGCGGAACCGCTCACAGAACGGACGCAGGTCGAGGTCGACGCCCAGCGCTCCGCGCATGCTCGCGATCGCCCGGGCGGCGGCGCCACGGTCGGCTGCCCTGGCACCGAACAGCACCCTCCCCGAGGACAGCTGCGCGACCCGGACCAGGACCGGCAGCTCGCCGTCGTGCAGCAGCCGGTGGATCACGCCGCGGCGGACGCGGGTCAGACCGTCCAGCCCGTGGAACCGGGGCAGCCGGAACGGCGAGCGCGGCTCAACTTCGACCCGCAGCTCGGCGACGCTCAATCGACGTGTCGCTCGACGGCGCGGACCGAAACCAGGTAGGTGGTCACCTGCCGGGGCGGGCGACGTGCCTGGTCGAGGGTCTCGCCCAGCGCCTCCGCCTCGCGCGCCAGCCGGCCGCCGTAGCGGCGCAACAGCGCGAAGGTCGCCGCCCCGGCGACGAAGCCCGTCGCCGCCGCGACCGCGGTATGGATCACCGGCACCGAGCTCCGCTGCGGCGGTTGCTCGACGACCCGGGCCTCGAGCAGAACCGGCAGCTCGTCCTCGGGCGCGATCAGCTCGCCCTCGAGCAGCTCGTCCTCCGGCTCCGATTGCGAATGCTCCACAGCGGCATGGTGTCATACGATCCGTCGGCGATGCCGACCTCGATCGACGTTTTCGCCAAGGCCCGCGAGTTCGAGCGCCTGGAACAGCTGAAGGCCGCCCGCGAGCTCGGCGCCCTCCCGTACTTCCACGTCCTGGAGGGCCCGACCCTGCCGGTCGTCGAGATGGAGGGCGCCCGCCGGATCATGCTCGGGTCCAACAACTACCTGGGGTTGACCGGCGATCCCCGGGTCAGGGAAGGCGCGCGCCGGGCGCTCGAGCGCTACGGCACCGGCCTCACGGGATCGCGCTTCCTGAACGGGACGATCGACCTGCACGTGCAGCTGGAGCAGGAGCTGACCGAGTGGCTCGGCAGCGAGGATGCGATCGTCTTCACCACCGGGCACCAGGCCAACCTCGGGGCGCTCGGGACGATCCTCGGTCCCGGCGACACCGTGATCGCGGACTCCGGCGACCATGCATCGATCGTCGACGGCTGCATCCTGTCGCGCGCGAAGATGCGGTTCTTCAAACACAACCGGCTCGAGTTGCTCGAGAAGCAACTGGGACGCGCAGAGGCCGACGGCGGTGGCGTGCTGGTCGTCGTCGACGGCGTCTACTCGATGGAGGGCGACGTCGCGCCGCTGGTCGAGATCGCCGATCTCTGCGCCCGGTTCGGCGCCCGGTTGATGGTCGACGAGGCGCACGCGCTCGGGGTGCTGGGGGCGCGTGGCGCCGGCACCTGCGAGCTGTTCGGGGTCGAGGACCGCGTCGATCTGCGGATGGCGACCTTCTCCAAGTCACTGGCTTCGTGCGGCGGTGTGATCGCCGGACCGAAGGACGTGATCGAGTTCCTGCGGATCGCCTCGCGGCCGTTCATCTTCACCGCCGCGGCGGTGCCCGCCGCCGTCGGGGCGACCCTGGCAGCGGTCCGGATCTGTCGCTCGTCCGAGGGTCCCGAGCTGTTCGCGAGGGTCCTTGACAACGCCCGCTACCTGCATCGCGGCCTGACCGAGCTCGGCTTCCAGGTGCTGCCGCCGACGCGCCTCGCCGACGGCACCGAGGTCGTCACGCCGGTCGTGCCGGTGGTGGTCGGCGACGATTGGAAAGCGGTATTCCTGTGGAAGGCGCTGTACGAAGCGGGCGTGTTCGTCAACGTCGCCGTCCATCCGGCGGTCCCGCCCAGCGGCGCGCTGTTGCGCACCAGCGTGATGGCCACGCACGACCGCGCGCTGCTAGACGAAGCGCTCGCCGTTTTCCAGCACGCTAAGCGGACGTTCGAGGCCGAGCACGGACCGCTGCCGTCCGCGATCGGTCGGTAACAGAAAAACCACGCTCTAAGCACACGGTTCGACAGTTGTGACCTTGCTGTGATGGGTTCGGTCGCGCTAGCTTGCTTCGCAGCAGAGATGGCCGGGTCCAGCGGCGGCGCGAAGGTCCAACTGGGGGCCATGCGGGAACGTCAGGAGAACGCAGAACCGGGCTGTCGGACACGCTCAGCAAGGAACAGACGTGCTGTACCCGCCTCTGGCGATGCTTCCGCATGCCGGCTGGGCGGTATCGACAACAACTCCGTCCAGGGCGGGCCAGAGCGAAAGGGAGCAGTTCATGCCGCAGACCGCACAGACGCCATCCGAGCCGCAGCGGCTTCGCGCTCTCGAGCACGCCAACGCCGTCCGCCTGGCCCGCGCCGAGCTCAAGCGCCGAATCGCCAAGGGTGACGTCTCGGCGGCCGAGGTGATCCTGGCCTGCCCTCAGTCGGTCCAGCGGTGGACCGTGGGCGAGCTGCTGACCTCGCAGCGACGTTGGGGCAGCAAGCGCTGCCGCAAGTTCCTCGAGCGCAACGGGATCAGCGAGATCAAGCTGCTCGGATCGCTGACCGAGCGTCAGCGCCGGGTGCTCGCCGCCCAGCTGCGGGACTCGCGCTGCCTGCCCGAGCGGATCGGGACGCGACCGGAGAAGGCCGCGATGCCCGAACGTGAGCGCGAGCTGGTCTCTGCCTGAGCCGCAGCGTCGCGGCTCGCGGCGCGCTAGCTTCAAAGTCGCCGTTTCCTCGTTTCGCCGTTAGGCGAAGGAGTGGGCACGCGGTTTGGCCATACGGATAGTGACTCGGAGGCAGTTCGTCGCTTACGCTCCGGACGCGCACGTCGCCGGACGTGACGAATACACCCGCGCGGGGAATACCCCGCCCGCCCCGCGTGACCAGGAAGGAAGACCCGACTGAAATGGCCCGAATTCGACAGCAGAATGTTTTCGCCGCGCAGTGGAGCCCGAACGGGAGCGCGCTCGGCGCCCCGGATCTGACCAGCCCCGACAACCAGATCTTCGGCGAGAACGTGTTCAGCCCGCTGGTCCAGCGCCAGCGGCTGCCCCAGGACGTCTACCAGAGGCTGTCGAAGACGCTCGCCGACGGCGAGCCGCTCGACACGTCGCTGGCGGACGCGGTGGCGCTGGCGATGAAGGACTGGGCGATGGAGAAGGGCGCCACCCACTACACCCACATGTTCCAGCCGCTCACCGGTCTGACCGCCGAGAAGCACGACAGCTTCTACGCGCCGACCGGGGAGGGTTCGGCGCTCGCCGAGTTCTCCGGCAAGGAGCTGATCCAGGCCGAGCCTGACGCCTCGTCGTTCCCGACGGGCGGCGTCCGCGCCACCTTCGAGGCGCGCGGGTACACGGCCTGGGATCCGACGAG
>Ga0123356_10006456_pt1 | contig 11821 bp, 3 predicted proteins | sample TergutEmb28metaG_2_FD_92546 | JGI IMG/M metagenome (GOLD analysis project Ga0123356, IMG submission 92546) | Embiratermes neotenicus P3 segment gut microbial communities from Petit-Saut dam, French Guiana - Emb289 P3 | ecosystem: Host-associated > Arthropoda: Insects > Digestive system > Gut ... | reverse complement strand
TTTACAGTATACATTTTTGACTTTTATAAAAAGTATAAAAAATTCAAGACCAAAACATATGCAATTACACACAGTTCGGTCTTGAATTTGGTGGGGGAGGACGGATTTGAACCATCGAAGTCACTGACAACAGATTTACAGTCTGCCCCCTTTGGCCGCTCGGGAACTCCCCCATGGTACTTGTGCCTCGGATGCGAAGAAGCGTAACTTCTTCCTGGGTCTTGCTTGCAAGACCTTGTGGAGCTTCTGACCCGACTCGAACGGGTGACCTGCTGATTACAAATCAGCTGCTCTACCGACTGAGCTACAGAAGCACATTAGAGCCACAATTTTGAACGTAAACGAAATCATAGCAAACACCGTTGTGTTTGTCAACATATATATCTTTAATTTTTGTGCGCGTAATTCTTGTGCGTTTACTTCGGGGTTAAGTCAATTTCCGGTTCAGAGCTGCTTATGTCTGTCCTCAAAGAAATTATATAATCCCGCAATACGAGTATTATCACAATAAACAAAACGATCACAGCATATCTGTATTCTATCAGTTCGACCCTGAACATCAGGAAATACGCATATGAAATGAATGAGCAGATCACAGTCACAGCAGGAACATACCATCTTCTTTTGTCGTAGAAGAAAATACCAACTGCAAGGATATCCGCCATAAAGTAGTAACGGTCATGCATTTTCGGGAGCATAAAAGGTATTATCACTGCGAAAAGATAAGCAAGACGGACAAAGTCAACTGTGTTGATAAGACGTGCTCTGTTGATATAAGTGAAATACATCAATGCCAATACTGCGACCCCGGTCATATAGATCCCTGCGGTACGGAAGCTGTTGTATTCAACATTCTCAACAAATCGCCATATATTTATCATATTCAAATTCAGCCAGCTATAATAGTTTGCTTGTGATACATAAGAAAATAGAGCATCATAAAGAGGCATGCCGGCGACTATAGCAGGGAGGAGCGCAGCAAGATAAACTGCGAAGAACATATAGCAATCCTTTAGCTTTATCTTATTTGCAATGACAAACATAGGCAGCATCGGTAATAAGAAAACTGCCTGCAATTTGAATGCCAGAGCAAGTGCCATAAAAGCGTAGCATTTCCTGCTTTGCCCGGTTAGTCCGAAGTAAACAGAGCCGATCGCAAACGCTGCATAGATCGAATCGCATTGTCCCCACATTGCACTGTTCAGAACGACTGTCGGGAGAGATAGTGTCAGCAGAAAAGCAAATATATGTACATTAATGCGATTGGTTCTTAATGCTACTATTTTCATAACGAAATACGCCATCAGAAAATCAAAAAATACCGAAATGATTTTGATCACAATAAGATCGGAGACATTAAATCGTGAAATGATATTAAGTAAATACATGTACGGCGGGTTGTAGGTTCCTACTTTAGTGCCGAGTCCTTCAAGGAATGTCATAGTCTGATATTCCTCGATCCATGGTTTTAAAAAGTAGATATAATCACCTGATTGATAACCAAAAAACGCACCTCTTGCTATCAATAGTGCAGTAACGCTTATCAAAACAAAAAGTGTGGGTGCGTAACGGTCAAACTGGTTTTTATTATTTACATCATTTTCAAGTTTCATAAATTGATGATCCTTATAACAGCCCTGTAATTTCTTCGCGTAGCGCTTTAAAGCAACAGCCGGAGCCAAATAATACTATCATAAGTTATATTTGATTACAAGGTTCAATCCTTGCATTTCAGGAGCTGTTATAGTAAACTTAGCGGGTATTTAGAAATTAAAGGAGCTGGTATAGCAGTGACAGTATATGAGGAGTTAAAAGCCAGAGGCTTGATCGCTCAGGTTACGAATGAGGCAGAGATCAGTGAAATGATCAATACAGGGAAAGCGACATTTTATATTGGTTTTGATCCGACAGCGGATTCTTTGCATGTTGGTCACTTTATGGCGCTTTCATTTATGAAGCGGTTACAGATGGCAGGGAACAAGCCTATCGCGCTTGTCGGCGGCGGGACAGGGATGATAGGCGATCCGTCGGGCAGAACTGATCTTCGTGATTTGATGACCGTTGAGACGATTGCGCATCATTGTGAGTGTTTTAAGCAGCAGATGTCAAAATTTATAGATTTTTCCGATGATAAGGCTTTGATGGTCAATAATGCCGATTGGCTTTGTGATTTGAATTATATTGAATTTTTACGCGAATACGGCGGTTGCTTTTTGATCAATAAAATGCTGGCGGCGGAGTGTTATAAATCGAGAATGGAGAAAGGTTTGTCATTTCTCGAGTTTAATTATATGGTCCTGCAGAGTTATGACTTTTATGAGCTTTATAAAAGATACGGATGCAATATGCAATTCGGCGGGGATGATCAATGGTCAAACATGCTTGCAGGTACAGAGCTTATTCGCAAAAAGCTGGGTAAGGACGCTCATGCATTGACGATCACACTTCTTCTCAATACTGACGGCGATAAAATGGGTAAAACTGCAAAAGGTGCAGTTTGGCTTGATGCTAAAAAGACAAGTCCGTTTGAATTTTACCAATACTGGCGTAATGTTGCAGACGCCGATGTAATAAATTGCTTAAAGATGCTGACTTTCCTGCCGATGGATCTAATCTGGGAAATGGATACATGGAGCGGTGATAAACTTAATGGAGCTAAAGAGACCCTTGCATTTGAGCTTACGGCACTTATTCATGGCACAGCAATAGCTGAGCAAGTTCACGATACCTCAAAAGAACTTTTCAAATCCGGCGGCGCTGCTGATATGCCGTCTGTAGAATTGACAGAAGAGGATTTTACAGACAGCTCGATCGATATATTAAATCTGCTGGTCAAGTCAGGTCTGTGTATGTCAAAAGGTGATGCCCGGCGTAATATTGATCAAGGCGGAGTCGAGGTCGACGGTAAAACTGTACTGACGATCGGGGAGAGTTTCACTCTTCAGGATTGCTCGGGAGAAGGCATAGTGCTCAAGAGAGGCAAGAAGAACTTCCGCAGGGTAAAAATAAAGTAATAATAAAGATATGAACAATTTGTGTCCATAATGGAAAATATTGTATAAATATGTTGAAAATATTGACTTTCTCAACTATATCTGGTATAATAAGATGTTAAAATCTGAGCTCTTATAAGCACGTATCACGGACCGGCGGAAGGGATGTACATCTTGTTAAACAAGTTGCGGAAAGCTGTTGATCCAAATAGAAAAAAAGGCTTCACACTGGTGGAATTCATTATCGTAATGGTGATCATCTCGATCATAACTGCGATCATAGTTCCGTCAGTGCTAGGTTTTATTTGGCACGGACAGCAAATAAGCCGCATGAACACCGCCAGATCGATCTACATAGCAATGCAAAACCAGTTGACAAGACACATACTGGAAGGGAATCTAAAAGATGTTCTGACCGGCGATATGTACGCCCGTGATCCGGATGGTAGATTAATATTTAACGAAGAAACCGGTTACTATTTAATAAAGCCTGATTATAAAGAATTTAATGTTAGAGAAGAACTGGAAGAACTATATCCTTCAGCTGACTTTGAAGCGGGTAATGCTGATTTCGTATACTATATACAGATCCCGCGAGATTTTGAACCCGGCAGCGGAACTCTATTACAAAACGCTTTCTACAGACTACTCGACGAAATAATAATAGATAAAGACATACTGAACGGAGCTTTCCTGATGGAATTCAACATCAGGACCGGCGTTGTTATGTCTATTTTCTATGGAGACAATACACGCAGCAACTCGGGCAGGAGCAGACAGGCAGAATTTGGTTACGGTACTGATTTTAACGGAAATCTATTTTCAGGCAACGGCAATATCATGGGCAACCGCGGCATGGAAGGCTCAGCACGACCCTATGAGTTTGCATTTGAACGCTGGCAAGGTTACTACGGTGTTGACTGGACAGGCGAACCGCAGGATATTATGCTTCCCGACGTTGTAAACATCTGGGATGGTACGAATAAACCTCTAGAAGGCAGAGAGAATGTATTATATGCAGAAATCTATCTGCCGAAAAACAGAGATGGTTATGATATAGCTAACTATGATCTGGAATTAGTCGACAGTTCCGGAAAATCTTTTGAAGGATTTGAGCTGATTGATGATCTTGATGAAAATACATTTACATCACTCACACCATCCGGAGTACCTCTCTTTGATGAGCTTTGGAATTATTCAGGAGATAAAGAACTTATATATTACCCGCAACAGATAAATAAAGTAGTTAACCTTTACGGTGTTAATCTGGCAGAGAGTTATGATTTATTTATATGGGTTTTGGAATGTGTATATGGCAGTTTTGACGATCCGGAGGAAAGCAACGTAAGATTAAACCGGTATAACATTTTTAACGATGTTTATGAAGAGGATGATTCAGAGCAAGATGATTCTGAAGACGGAGACACTCCTCTTGTAAAACCGCAATTCATTCGTGCAAAACTAACCAGGTTGTATAGTAACGGCAGCAATATCTCTACAGAATCACTCAGATCCGATCATTCTCATTATGGCGGGGAGTTGCCGGGTAACGATAGTTTTGAATTAAAGTCCGCAAGACATTTGGATAATATACGTTATTTCCCGGCAGCCGGTTTCTTTCAATCAACAGACATAGACCTCGCAGCCGACATAGACGCAGATGAAGGCGGTGTACCGGGAGTAATCGAGAACTTCGAACCGATAGCAAACTTCAGTGGAACCTTTGATGCACGCGGACCGCAACGGATATTAAATCTTAATATAGCAATTCCACCCGGCTTGGGTATAGAAAACATCGGATTATTTGCAAATTTAACCGGTACAGCTGATGTTCGCGGCTTGTCGATCCACGGTGCAAACATAGGAACCTTAAGCAACTCAAATGTTGGTGCTATAGCCGGATTGATGGAGGACAGCAGCAGGATAAGAGAAAGCTACGGCTATGCGAATGTATGGGGAGGAAACACAACTGATTGCAATACCGGCGGTTTGGTAGGTGAGATCCGCAGTGCCGATGCAGTTTTGGAACAGTCTTTTAATGCCGGATTCTTTGATACTAATCCTGCAGTATTAGGTGGTTCTCTTAGAACAGAAACACCGGCGTTTGATCCGGATTTATTTAATAACATTGAAACATTCGGCTCAGTCAGAGCAAGAGGCGGTAATATTGGTGGTCTTGTAGGGAAAAATAACGGCAGTATAGCAAATTGCTTTAATAATGCAAGAGTAAATATCGATGACGTATCACCGGACACAAATAATCTTGTAGAAATTCCCGATAAACGCCTTCCTGACTACTTGATATCAGTAGATCTTGGCTCACCCGGATATACAAATCTTGCCGAATCTGCATACTTAGGCGGGATCGCAGGTGAGAACTCCACAGATGGCAGTATAACCGGAACATATGCTACAAACTACGTCGCAATATATCCCCCTAATGCTACAAACTCCGGAGGTATTGCAGGACGTAACTTAGGATCAGCGGGTTCAGTAAGTGCAAGCAATTTATTCTTGTTTAACGGATGCAGTAATAATATCGGGGCTGCTGCCACAAAAGAAGAACTGATAGCATCACAAGAAGCTCTAGGCGTTATGTATAAAAAAAGTGATGTTGATGCAACACTCTATCTGGAAGTTACAGAAGGTTTTAATGAATACAGTAATTATCCATATCCGACTTTGATCAATAACCCTATAAGTACAAGAGCGGCTGAGCTCTGGGGTTGGGAAGAGATCCTTGGTGAACAGATAAGCATGCAGCTGGTTTATTACGAGCTTTATTCAGACAGGACCTGGGGATTTTCAAGCAACAGTGTTGATTATAATGCTCTTGCGCTTGCCACTGTAGCAGATGACAAGTGGGTCGTAAATGACGGATACAGTCTGGAGCTGCAGCTTAACAGAGACGGATACACACTTGTGATCGGCGATACTGTTGTGATCGGCGATACTGTAGCAAACATCACAGAAACATTCCTAATTACGTTCAGTACGACCGGTTCTCCTCCTTATATAACCGTTGCATATGTAAGTGCCCCATCAGTTGATCTTAACTGGCCTAGTACAGTTTTCAGGTCTGTAGACGGTGAAGATATGTATAGGTTATATATACCAAATCGTGTACTTGAACGTATTGCAGGTGAACTTGTACCTTTAAATATACCGCACACGCCGGTTTCTTTGTACAGAGGACTTGGCAACACGAGTGAAGTAAACTTAGTAGATGAAATCGAAGGACTCAATCCCTTCTTTGCCCCTGAGGGCTACCGTTATATCCGCTCACCCAGACATATCCATAACATTGGTAAAGCACTGATAGAAAATCCACGCAGCGCCCTGGACGGCGACTTCGTGCAGCAGTTGAATGTTGACTTTCGTATATACAGAACAGAACTGTCCGTTAGTTCTCCGATAAATAACTTGCCTGCTGATGCAGCAAACAGTCTGGTTGTGCTCGATGGATCAGTTGTTTCCGGTGTGTTTAAAGGAACATATAACGGAGCCGGAAGACAAATCAACAATGTAGATATTAAAAGTATCAATTCATATATTGGGCTGTTCAGCCAAGTAAATCGTGAAAATACAAGCGATAATACACGAGCAAGAATCAGTAATGTTGTAATGCAAAATACTCAAATTGAAGGATTACACTATGTTGGAGCAATAGCCGGATTAAGCAACGGCATTATCGAAGGATGTGTTATCCGAAACATTAGCACAACATCAACAACACACGACTCATCGATCTCAGCGACAGGCAATGCAGTGGGTGGTATTGTAGGTGAGAATAGTGCAGAAGGACATGTTAGACGGAGCAGAGTAACATATGCTAACATCGAAGGTTTTCAGTATGTTGGAGGTATCGCAGGAATAAATAATGGTAATATCGGATTTGCTAATATATCGCAGAATTTAACATTAAGTGGAGAAGAACAACCATATTCAGCCAATCTTCAAGGTACAGGAAATATGAGAGCTGACGGTGCTAACTCAAATATCTACATTAATAGTGTTAATATAACCGGCGGAAGTTATATAGGTGGAATCACCGGCAATCACGTCAACGGAACGATAACGGACTGCTCACTTATAAATCTCACAGTCAGCGGTACTGCTTCTACAAACACATATGTCGGAGGCATAGCAGGATTTGCAGGATCGTATATAACGCGCTCGTTTGTAGGACATTCATTTTCTGGTCTTTCTGATTATAATCAAGTACTTGGAGCACAATATATCGGTGGTATTGCCGGGGCATTAGGAAATGGCGGCGGAGGTTTGATCGAGATCTGCTATGTTGACTGGACCAGAGTTGGCAGTACGTTGACTTCAACGAATGTCGGCGGAATCACAGGTTATTTAAATGTCACCGGCACAAACCAGGGTATACGTAATGTGTTCTATAATTACGGCAACTCAGCTCCGCAGTTTGGTGGTTTCCTTCGGACAATAAATGGTGCTTCAACCAGTACCGGAGGCTTGGTTGGTACGTATGTTTCAGGAGTATTTTCTAACTCTTATAGTAACGCATTTTTTAGCGGCACAAATACCCTTATTGTCGGCAGCAGTCCACCGACTGCAAACTTACCAGCTTCGTTAAGCGCTACAGGGACTGTCCTATGTATGCAGCAATCAAACTACAACAACAACGCTGCAGCACCGGCCGGCAGAGGCAGAAACATGAATCTGGATACACTTAGGACACAAGCAGGGACTTTAAATACAGGAGTAACAGCCGGCACCTGGGCTCAAGGAAGTGGCGGAGCAACAGCAAATAATACAACTGCATTTTCATTTCCACGGTTGAGTGCACTACAAGAGCCAAGACGTTGGCCATATCCGAGTGAAACAGTGTTAGAATTCCGTTATTATGAACGTTATGAGGATGATACGTACGGATTTTGGGGCGGCGAAGGCAGCGATATGCTGCATTATAACAAGAAAGTATTGGAAGACGGTTATATCGTAGCAGCAGGAAATTTTAACCTTTCATCAGCACGTATCCAAATAATGGCAGCAAGCGGTAATACATTATTATTACCCGGAGGAACGTATGTAAGTAATTTATGCGAACAGAGAAGGATAGGCGAAGAATATTATTTAGTACTTGCCTCACATAGATTTGAGGAATTTCTTAAAGGTATTTCACAAGATTCGATTGTACCATTGAGAGTATTCGCTTCATCTTCAGGTAATATAAGTGCTTCTGACTGGGGAAATGCAGCTAATGTATTCAATGTATATGTTAATCCGCTATTTGCTAAATCTATATGGTCAATGGCTGAATTCAATAGCCTTGGTCCAGATACAGCTTCCAGAGAGGCATATTTTAGAAATACATACACATACTCGATTAGAACGCCAAGGCATTTGAAAAATATTGGAACAGATACAAGCACTCGTGGCGGAAGATTTATTCAAGAAATAGATATTGATTTTGCAAATTTAAATGTTAACGTTGGTCCTTTAAGCGAGCAAGGATATAGGAATCATGGGAATACAAGCACTGCTCCCACGCTTGCAAAAGTAGATATGGATATTTCGTCGTCTGTAGTACAAGGACCATTTACCGGTCAATACACAGCAAGCAGTCCATATGGATTTGACGGCTCTTATGATCCGGACAACCCGGTTGTCCGCTCTATAAGAAATATGACGTTACCCAATCAGTTCCCGGCACCACCAAATGCAATTGCGTTACCTAAGTCCGGTGATATAGGTATATTCTCGGAGATAGGAGATGGCGGCACAGTTGACCGTTTGATTTTACAAAACAATAATGTGACCGGTACTTCAGGAACTATCGGTGGTCTTGCGGGCATCAACAATGGTACAATTAGTAATATTTCATCAGTAAACAACAGTGTCAGTGCAATTGCAACCGGCGGCAGTGCCGGTGGTATAGCCGGAGAAAATGGAGCAACCGGTAATATCAATAACGTATTATTTATCAGCAACTCAAGTGATTCACCTGTCACAGCAGTCGATTCAAATGCTGATGCCGGTGGAATAACAACGACAAATGAAGGCACTATCAGCAATGTATTATATCTGGCATATGCACCGGGACAAAATCCAATCACGCAAGATAGCACTTTAGGAAATGTTAATGACAATGTGTTTTATTTATCCGGATCACGTTCACAATATAACAGGATTACTAATGATTTCGACTCGAGTGCAACATTAAATTATAATAACTACATAGCAGCTAACGGTGGGCAACCACGAACATCTCAGGAGCTTAGAGCTATAATGAGTACAGTCAGCGGTTGGTCAAGCGCTTGGACTGCACCGACCGGATTACAAATTACAACAGTGATGACAAGTCCGTTATATCCTTATCCGTATATGTTTCGGGTACCGACAGCATGGCCGGTAGCAACAGTTCCCGCTGATACTTTAGTATATTATGAACGTTATGTAGATAACTCTTATGGTTTTCATCCTTTAGGATCAACTTCGCAGGTTTTAGCTGAACTTAATAATGATAACAAGCAAATAACCGGTACAGGATATTTCATTCTAATGCCGGAGAATTATAAACCCGGACGATTAATAACACAACCCGGTCTGAGTACGTTTGTTCCGATCACGTTATTTGAAGGCTATAATATAATACCGATAGCTCAATCAATGGCAACATCTACGGATCAAATTACAGTAAACGAACTCATAGCAGGATATGTAAACACTTTATTTGCTAAAGGTGTTTACAGTACTTCCGGAATTGGCAATGATATTAAGATAAGAACACCGGCACAACTTCAGAATATAAGTTTACTTATAAATCAAACACTTACAACTGGGCGAACATTCACACAAGAAAGAAATATGGATTTCGCGACAGAATGGATAAACCCGCAGGGAGGTGCACTGGGTCCTCTTGCAGCTGCTGTTGTAACAGGTAACTTCGCCGGCAGATATAACGGCGACGGCAATGTAATATCAAACCTAGCAATAAACTCTTCTGCAACGGATGTTGGCTTGTTCAGCCAGAACACTGGAGATATATACGACCTTACAATGACCTTCAACGATGGAACCGGAATAAGCGGAACCGGTAATAATGTTGGTGCAGTTACCGGATCAAACAGTGGTAATATAAATACCATCACTATAAACCTGATTGGCAACGCAAGCATAACAGGAGTAGGAAATATTGGAACAATAGCCGGAGTCAATACCGGAAGTAGTGCTATTATTAGCAACATCACACTCAAAATTAACGATACAGCAAGTATTACAGGAACAACAAATGTCGGTGGCGTAACAGGAACCAACAGCGGAAGCAACGGTATAAGTGTTGTAACAATTAACATGGCAGACACGGCGAGCATTACAGGAACAACAAATGTCGGTGGCGTAACAGGAACCAACAGCGGAAGCAACGGTATAAACAACATAACACTCAACCTTAACGATACAGCGAACATTACAGGAACAACAAATGTCGGTGGTGTATCAGGATCTAACAGCGGAAGCAACGGAATAAACAACATAACACTTATTTTAACAGATACATCATATATAACCGGAGCAAATAATGTTGGCGGCATAACAGGATCAAATACCGGAGAAGTCAAATCACTAATAGTTATATTCAATGACGAGTCTCAAGTGACAGGGACTGCAGCCGATGCATATGTTGGCGGTATCGCCGGATCAAACTCGGGATCAAGTGCTGTTATAAGCGATCTCACAGTGGTTAGTGCACTATATAATGAAATAACTGGCACACCACCGCCTACCGTTATTGCTGTTCCACCTGTCAATGGAGCAAATGCCGGGGGAGTAGCAGGAAATAACTCCGGCGTGATAGAGAGGGCTTTATACCTGGCACCTGCTCCGTTAAATGCAGCCGAAAATGAGATATACCCGATCGTATGTATAAATGACACCGATACAGCAGTAATTAATGACGCGTACTTCCTGGCCGGAATTGATAGTATGATAGTCAACGCTGATGGTATTGTGATAAGATTGACAGATCTTCCACGCTCATATGATTATGACTTTAATACAACACCTTATACTGTAGGAGTACCCGGTAATTCTGTAGAGATAATTAATGCGGTAATAGCAGCAGACGCCCTTACTCCGGGCGATTGGGCTGTATGGTCGATTTCAGCACCTCCTGTAGATTTTACCTCGCCTATACCGGTTTCTTACCCATACCCGCGTATTGTAGGTCTAAATACTCCATTATTATGGCCGGTCGTTGCAGGAGCATCACCAACGCCACTAGCATCTGCCTCGGAACCTATTGAGGAAACAGAAAGCTCACTATCAGATGAAGACTTAGAAGCAGAAGAGACTGCAGGATCCGAAACGGAATCAACTCTAACAGAATCAACTGAAGGAATAGAGGGAGTAGTACTGTCTGTTGGAGTGGTCACATTGTTTGGAGGCTACGGTTTTACAAAAACAGAGCCATTCAAATCAATGATACGCAGGAGCAATGCTCGTGCGATTCGTAAGATCAATGAGCATAATGATCGCAAGAGAAATAAAACACAGAAGTAATGTAAATCAGGAAAGTAATGACAGGTTCAAGTTCGATATTTGATTAAGATTAAAGTGAAAGGAGGCGACGGGTGATGCATTTGTTGAATAGAATAAAAAAGACTCTGAAATGCAAGTCCGGAGCCTCTATTATCTTTGTTGTTGGTATAATGATGTTCCTTATGGCTATCGGCGTATCAACAATGGCAGCCGGAGCTTCTAATGCCGGAGCTTTGCAGAGGCAAAATGAGTACAATCGGATTTTACTGCTAAGCAAATCTGTCCATGATAATATTATGTACAGCTTGCAAGCAAATCCG
>Ga0123356_10006455_pt1 | contig 11822 bp, 11 predicted proteins | sample TergutEmb28metaG_2_FD_92546 | JGI IMG/M metagenome (GOLD analysis project Ga0123356, IMG submission 92546) | Embiratermes neotenicus P3 segment gut microbial communities from Petit-Saut dam, French Guiana - Emb289 P3 | ecosystem: Host-associated > Arthropoda: Insects > Digestive system > Gut ... | reverse complement strand
TCCACGAGGCGCAACGCCGGAACGAGCATAGACGAACGCGTGGACATAAAGAAGATCATTGCGAAGAATGCGGAGAAGATCACATTCTCTCCCACGGAGGAGATAAAGCTGCAGGGAGGGCAGGACTATCTGAGACAGATCTTGGAAGCGCGTGCGTTCTCCAAGGGCGACATCGTATCGCTGAACATAATGGGCAACAAGATAGACCTTGCCGTGACCTCGTTCACGCCTGCCGCGGACGCGGTGATAATGTCCCCGAACACCGAGGTCAAGATAAACGATAAGCCTAGCAGTAAATCGGGCGATATACCGAAGGTCTCGTACGAGGACATAGGCGGCCTCGGGGATGAGGTCAGAAAGGTAAGGGAGATGATCGAACTTCCGCTGAAACACCCGGAACTGTTCAAGAGGCTCGGGGTAGAAGCACCGAAAGGGGTGCTTCTGCACGGACCTCCCGGGACCGGAAAGACAATGCTTGCAAAAGCTGTCGCCGGGGAAACGAGCAGTAACTTCATATCTATCGGCGGACCGGCCGTCATGAGTAAGTTCTACGGCGAGTCCGAGGAAAGGCTGAGGGAGATCTTCAAGGAAGCGGAGGAGAACGCTCCGAGCATCATATTCATCGACGAGATCGATTCGATAGCTCCGAAGCGTGATGAGGTGTCCGGAGAACAGGAGAGGCGCATCGTCGCTCAGCTGCTGGCTCTCATGGACGGTCTGGAAGCGCGCGGGAAAGTCGTGGTAATAGGAGCCACGAACCGTCCGAACGCCATTGACGAAGCGCTCAGGAGGCCGGGACGTTTCGATCGTGAGATAGAGATAAGCATACCCAACAGGGACGGTCGTCTGGAGATACTGCAGATACACACGAGAGGGATGCCCCTCACGGAGGATGTGGACCTTGAGCGCCTTGCGGACCTTACGCACGGATATGCCGGTGCAGATCTCTCAGCATTGACGAAGGAGGCGGCGATGGCCGCTCTGCGCCGGATACTGCCGGACCTCGACCTTGAGACGGATGAGATCCCGTTCGAAACGCTGAACAAGATCCACGTGAACAAGGACGACTTCAGCATAGCTCTGAGGGAGATGCAGCCTTCGACCATGAGAGAGGTCCTCATAGAGAAGCCGCGCGTCCACTGGGATGATATCGGGGCCTTGGTTGAAGCGAAGCAGGAACTGAAGGAGGCGGTCGAGTGGCCGCTGAAGTACGGTAAGGTGTTCGAACACATGAACGCCAAGCCGCCGAAAGGTATCCTTCTGTACGGGCCTCCCGGGACCGGAAAGACGATGCTTGCAAAGGCCGTCGCAACCGAAAGCGAAGCAAACTTCATAGCCGTGAACGGACCGGAGTTCCTCAACAAGTGGGTCGGCGAGAGCGAGAAAGCGGTCCGCGAGACGTTCAGGAAGGCCAGACAGGCCGCGCCGTGCGTGATCTTCATGGACGAGATCGATTCGATCGCTCCCGAGAGGGGGTTGGGCGACGACAGCAAGGTCACCGAGCGTGTGATATCACAGATGCTGACCGAGATGGACGGCCTCCAGGCCCTTAACGGCGTTGTGATAATAGCTGCCACGAACCGCCCGGATATCATAGACCCGGCGCTTCTGAGGCCGGGAAGGTTCGACAAGAGCATACTCATCGGCCCACCGGACAAGGAATCGAGGATGTCGATATTCAAGATACACACGAAGGACAAACCGTTGGACAACGACGTGGATCTTGAGAAGCTGGCGGAAATGACCGAAGGATGCACCGGCGCCGACATATCCGCGATAAGCAACGAAGCTGTCATGACAGCGGTGCGTGAGCTCGTTGCGGACGGTAATATACCGACGGACGAGGAACTCAAAGCATGCAAGGTCAAGATGGATTACTTCGTCAAGGCCTTGGATAAGTTCGGGCCCGCGGCAAAGGAGAAGCTGAGCAGCTACAGCGGACTGAGAGTGTAAGAGGATGATCGGGGCCTCTGGCCCCGTGACCCTTTACTACCGCGCGGGGATTCAAATATAAATAGAAGGATAAACCCTTTCCATCTAATAACATGGGCAGAGAGGAACTTATCAACACGACGCGCGCAATACTTGCGAGAGCGGGCTACAGCGTATCCTCTCCGCTGAACATGAGATCCGTTTGTTTCGATATAGTCGGAAGAAAGAGCGATTCCCTTCTTATCGTCAAGGTGCTCAGCAACGTGGACGCCTTCTCGCGCGAGAACGCGGATGAGATGAAGGTGCTCGCGGAGGCGCTGGGCGCAAGCCCGATACTCATCGGGGAACGGTCCAGCTCGGGGTCCCTCGAACCCGGCATCGTTTACTCAAGATTCGACATCTCGATAATATCCAACGAGACGCTTGCGGATCACCTTCTTGAGGATGTGCCGCCGTTCATATTCGCCGCCCCCGGCGGATTGTATGTGAAACTGGACAGCGACCTTCTCAAACATCTGAGAGAGACCAGAGGCATCAGTTTAGGCACCCTGGCGGAAACGGCCGGCGTGTCCAGAAGGACGATACAGATGTATGAGACGGGCATGGGAGCGATGATAGACGCCGCCATCAGGCTGGAGGAGTTCCTGAATGTCCCGATAATCGAGCCGATGAACCCGTTCAGGTACAAGGCGGAGGAGAAGGGCAGGGAGTATGAGGTGTCCGGGGACAAAAGGACGGATGTGCAGATATTCAATCTGCTTCTTGATCTCGGCTGCACCATAACGCCTACTGTGCGCAGTCCTTTCGAGGCACTTACGAAAAGCGAGAAGATGGTGATACTCACCGGCCTCGGAAGCGAAGATGACCGCCTTATGCATAAGGCCTCGATAGTATCCGACATATCCAGGATCTCGGGCCGACATTCGGTGATAATCGTAGAACGCAAGGGCGGCCTCGAGAACATACAGAACACCGCCATCGTCACGAAGGATGAGATAAAGAAGATGGACGACCGGTCCGAATTGGAGGAGATCGTCGTCGAACGGAGCAGTCACAATGATTAACGTGACCGTGGGCGACTGTTCGGTGGACATCCTGCCGGTGATCAAAGGCCTCGTATCCGAATACGATAGGGTGAAGGACGCCGTTAATGACGGGTACGATACATTCGCCGTCTCGCTCGGGAAAGAGGACATAGTTGCCGTCGGAATGCGGGATGAATTGAAGGATGAGCAGGAACTTGAGGACCTCGATCACGTGTATCTCCACTATCTGAGCGAGTTCGGTGAGACCGGAGTTCCGAGTCCGGCGTTCTCTGCGCTCGTGGACGCATGCAATGAACTTTCCGTGCCCGTTGCGGCGCTGGACATGGAGGAGGAGGTGTTCTCCAAGGTGTACTGCGACACGATATCGACATTCGAACTTCTGAAGGAGGGGAGAATGGCGAGGAAGGCGTTCAAGAAGAATTTTGATATGTCGTCGCCGGAGACGTTCGTGAAGGAATGGGATTCCTTCGTCAACAGCCCCAAGGGTTTCCGCGAACTGTGCCGTATGCGTGAGCGTTACATGGCGGGAAGGATCAAAGTGCTTGCAAAGAACTCTAAAAGTATTCTAGCGGTGATAGAGACAGAACGTATTAATGGCATAATGTCCCTCCTTGAGAAGAATGAATGAGCCTTGCGAACGCTGCGCCGATAGCCGAGACAAAGGTCACAGTTATTGTGCATACTGCGGCAGGCCGATCGATCGTGTCAATGCCGTCGCCGAAAAGAGCGGCGTGTCCGCGACCGTCCTTAGGGTCTTCGGCATAATTCTTGTGTTCGCCTGTCTGGCGATGCTGCTCTTCGAAGTATCTACGGTGTTCTGGGGGTTCGGCAAGGTTTGGCCGAATCTCGATCACTACTCGTTGGCGATAATCGTACTGACGCCGTCCCCCGCCACCTTGTTCTATGTGAGCGGCATATCCGCAAAGATCTACTTTCTGTTCATCACGGCCTCCGTTGTAGCATCCTTTGTGTTCATGATCTACAAAAGCCGCGATGTTCTCAAAGAAATGGTGAGCGGCAGGACTGACAGGATGACGGAGATGCCTCTCTACGGCATCGTTACACTGTTCGCTGCCACCATCTCCCTGAATCTGATCTGTATCGCAATTGTGATGCTGCTCGATTACACCCCGTTCGTCCCGGAACCCATGGACCTTTGGAAGGAGCTGTATTCATTGATGAACGCGGCCGTCTGGGAAGAGGTGATATGCCGCGTCGCCCCGATCGGGTTGCCCGTGATGATTCTGGGTCTCGCAAAAAGCGAGAAGGGCGCGTGGAAGGGGCTTCTCGGAGGCGTGGAGCTCAATCGTTTCACCATCATTCTGATATTCATATCCTCGGCGATATTCTCATACGGCCACCTTGCAGGCTGGGATCTTTTCAAGATGATACCGACATTCGTGACCGGTCTCGCATTGGGGTACCTGTTCGTAAGGTTTGGTGTTTACGCGTCGATAATGCTGCATTTCCTGGTCAACTACATGTCATCGGTAAGCTGGGTCTTCAACAGCCTGGGCGCGGATGCGATGCTGTCGCTGTTCATATTGTCCGTTGTCGCACTCGGGGCGCCGTTCATAGTCTCGTATGCGGTCCGCGGGTTCAAACGCCTCAGGGAAGAGTTCTCAAATTGAATCGAGGAGCTCTTTAAGACGCTCCCTTGATGTCACGGCCGATTCGAGCGACCTTGATTCTATTATGTATTTCCCTTTGTATTTGGACAGCTTTGATAAGACCTTATTGAAATCGATGTTACCGTCGCCGATGGTCATGTGATCGTCGTTCGAACCTTTGTTGTCGTGTATGTGTACGTTGACGATCCTGTCCCCCAACAGATCAACGATGTCGTCTATCTGACCCACGGTGTTGGCGTGGCCTATGTCGAAACAGATCTTCATTTCCGTTCCGTCGATGAGTTCGGACATCTCCTTTGCCGTTTTACCGATCATGAACCCGAACGTCGGCATCATCGGAAGGTTCTCAAGCGCCGCGACGATGCCGAACTCGTTCATCAGCCTGTCTATCGTCCGTATGGATCTCTTCGCCTTATCCATCGATTTCCTTTCCTGACCAGGGACGATGACGGACTGCAGCCCGGGATGGAACGTCACCATGTTGGCGTTCAGTTCTATGGCGTGCTCCATGGCCGCGATTATCTCGAGTGTCGAAGATTCCCTTATCCTTTCGTTCAGTGATGCTATGTTCACGTCTGATATCGGTGCGTGTATTGAGAATTTAATGTTGTACGAAGGCGCGGCCGCCTTCAGCCTTCCCATGATGAGCTGCAGGTAGTGTTCGCCTTCCGATACTATCTCCCAGTGATCGAACTCCTTCGATATCTTCGCAAGCGACTCTTCCGGTGTTTCGGAACAGAATCTCGTTGATGAAACGCCTATCATATCAATACCTCCTCGCCGTCGACCGTCTGCGGCGCCAATGATTCTATGAATGCCATGATATCATCTGACCTGAATATCACCTTTATCGTTCCGAGTATCGTTCTCTCTTCGACGAATGATATCTTACCGGCGTATGCGGCCTGTTTGTTGATATTGAGCATTGAACTCTCCCCCTTCCTTCCTTTGATGAGCATCGAGCGCATTGTATCGAGTATGCGCTGTCTGCGTATCTGCGTACTGAAATGATCGATGCTGCCCGCATCTCCTGACAGCACGCCGTCGCTGAGGACCAGATCTGCGGACGGAAAAATGTTCAGCACCGCCTGCCTTACTCTTTCCGGATCCTCGCTCGGGAAAACCGGGCATGATAAACTGACAGCCAGCATACGTTACTGGATGCTCAAAAAGTATATAACAAATCATCTGCTCCTTGAACGGATGAGGTCCGAGGTACTGAGCATAGCAGCCAGCAGGAACGTGCTGATCCCGCCGGATGTCCTTGATATAATACTCTCGGATCCCGAACCGAAGATGTTCATAAACAACGTATTGTCATCGATCTCCACGGGCTCGATGTTCATTCAGAAGAATGACCTGTTGAGGTTCCTGCCCTCCGATGTTCTGAAGAAGGAGGTTGCTAAACCGATAGCTCCGAAGAATAAACGCCAGCCGGATATATCGGTGGTGCCCGGTACCGACATAACAGGAGAGTCGATGTGCGAGGGGAAGGTCGATGATTTCGTAAGATACTTCCAAAGCCGTTACAACATGATCCGCGATATGCTGAAGAGGAAGACGGGCGCGACCATGCAGATATCCGGCATAACGTCGTCCATGAGCCGCGAGGTCCGTCTGATCGGTATAGTCTCGGAATCGGCGATGACGAAGAACGGACACAGGATGCTCACCCTTGAGGATGAAACGGGCACCTGCAAAGTGCTGATAATGAAGGATTCACCGTTCATTGAGGATGTGATCGTGAACGACGAGGTGATCGGTCTTGTCGGAAGCGTGACAAAAGAGGGCAAACTGATCATCGCATCGGAGATCATACGCCCCGGCATCCCGTCCGACCCGTGGGTCGAGTCGGATTCCGTGGCGTCGGTTGGTTTCCTCTCAGACATACACATCGGGAGCCACACGTTCCTAGAGAGCAAATGGAAGAGCATGGTATCCTGGTTGAAAGGGAACGCAAGGAGCATGGACCTCGATTATCTTGTGCTGCCCGGAGACGTTGTTGACGGAATAGGCATATTCCCCGGCCAGCAGGCCGAATTGACGATAGATGACATCTACCATCAGTACAACGCGCTTGCGGAATATCTGAAGGAGATCCCGGACCACATCAAGGTGGTCCTGCAGCCCGGCAACCACGATGCCGTCAGACCCGCTGAACCGCAGCCGGCCCTTTCGGAGGTGTTCCGTAAGTCATTCGATTCGAACGTCATGCTGACCGCCAACCCTGTATATCTGAACATAGAGGGCAGGAGCATACTCACATACCACGGACGCAGCATTGACGATTGGGTGGCCGGCGTTCAGAGACTGACATACGAAGATCCGATAGGCGTGATGAAGGAGATGCTTGAACGCAGGCATCTCGCTCCGATGTATGGGATGAAAACTGCGCTTGCACCGGAGAAGAAGGATTACATGGTAATAGAGAAGAGACCGGATATCTTTGTGACCGGGCACGTGCATGGTGCCGACACGTGTGAGTATAAAGGAGTAAGGGTCATAAACGCGTCAACATGGCAGGATCAGACGGATTACCAAAGGATGCACAACTTCAACCCGAAACCGGCTGTGATGCCCATAGTTCACTTAGGCACCGGCGCGACCACAATGAAGGGTTTCTGATTCGGGCGTGGTTCTGTGCTCTCTGCGTGGATATGCTTGATAGTCGCCGGCATCCTGGAACCGTTCTGGGTCGTTGCCCTGAAGAAGTCGGAGATGTTCAGGAACATCCCCTGGGCGGTCGCTGCGTTGGTCTTCGTGGCAGGCAGTATGTACTTCCTGTCGTTGGCGATGGTCGATCTGCCTGCCAGCACCTCGTACGCAATATGGACGGGCATCGGCGCCGTCGGTACACTTGTCGCCGGAATCGTCCTGTTCAAAGAGAGCGCCACGGTCATGAGGATGTTCTTTGTCTCCCTGATCGTGATCGGCATCGTTGGATTGAAGCTCACGGGAGGTGCCTAACGTGTCAAAGGGATGGATGTACATCCTTATCGGCGGCATCCTCGAGATCCTTTGGGTGGTGGCCATGAAGTACTCCGAAGGTTTCACGAATCTGCCTTGGACGGTTGTCACGTTCGTGTTCCTGGCGCTGAGCCTGGCGTTGGTCCTGAAGGCCATCGGCACCGGGATGCCGATAGGTATAGCATATTCCGTATGGGTCGGCATCGGTGCGGTCGGCATATTCGTCTACGGCATCTTTTTCATGAACGACCCTGCGGACGCTCTGAGGATCGTGTTCATGATCATGATAATCTTAGGCATCGTAGGATTGCAAAGGTTGTCTGAAGACAAAAATGATGATTCTTAAGTGGTTTACAGATAGAGCCAGGACAGTATTATCACGATACCGCCAAGCACCAGCATCGAGTATGCCACGATCCACGTTATCTTGAAAGCCCTCACCCTTTTCTTGGGGTCGTTCATTATTTCAAGATAGCGATCCTCGAGCGACATCAATCCGCGGCCTCGCCCTTCTTCTTCAGATGCTTGAGCCTGATGGTGTTCTCCCTTTCCATCTCCTGCAACCGGAACTCGATGAACGCCTCCGCTTCCTGAAGTTCCGGGATGACCTTGAATTCCATGGCGTTGACCCTTCTCTTGGTCTTCTCGATCTCATCGAGCAGTTTCTTCATCGTCGTTTCGATCTCCGCGGCGCGCACAAGCGTTTCCAATAGTTTTTCGAAAGCGTGCGCCGCTTCCTCGATGTACGCGGACGTTGAGATCACGCCGTATCCCTTCTCAGGCATTGGCGTGTGTATTATCTCGCATTCCACTTTAGGCACCATCATTCCCATTATGCTCTTGCTTCCGAGCTTCACCTGAGGATCGGCCTTGAGAGCGTATGCGGCACTTTTGACCGCAATGGCTCCCTCCACCGCCCTTGCGATGGCGATCTTGTGCATCGCCGATTCGTAATCGGAAAGCACGCTGCCGCGCATCTTCTTCGCCTTCTCCATGACCTCGAAGAATTCGATGATGAGGCCGTCCCTCTTCATCTTCATGATCTTGTATCCGCTTTTGGACAGTTTGATCTTCTTCTTGACCTCGAGCAGGACCGATCTTGTCGGGGTGATCTCTTGGGCTGGCATTTATCTCAACTCTGAAGGTACTTTTCCTGGTACTTACGGTCGATCCTTGTCAGCTGATCCGCAGACAGGGCCTTCAGGATGTCCCATGCTATACCCAAGGTATCCTCGATGGAACGGTCATCCTCCGGCCCCTGGCGTACGACACGGTCCTCAAAGATGTCCGCGAAGTCGAGGAGCCTTCTGTCCTTCTCGGACAGCGATTCCTTTCCTACGATGGCCACAAGGCCGCGGAGATCCTTTCCTTCCGCGTACGCCGCGTACAGCTGGTCTGAAACGGCCTTATGATCCTCTCTCGTTTTTCCGGGACCGACACCTGCATTCATCAGTCTGCTGAGTGATGACGAAACGTTCACCGGCGGGTATATTCCCGCGCGGTGCAGCTCCCTTGACATGACGATCTGCCCTTCGGTGATGTATCCCGAAAGATCCGGGATCGGGTGCGTTATATCGTCACCCGGCATCGAAAGGATCGGAATTTGAGTGATGCTTCCCTTCTTTCCCTTTATCCTGCCTGCACGCTCGTACAGCTGCGCAAGGTCGGTGTACATGTAGCCGGGGTAACCCCTTCTGCCGGGCACCTCTTCCCTTGCCGCCCCTACCTGTCTCAGCGCTTCGCAGTAGTTAGTGAGATCGGTCATTATGACGAGCACTTGCATGTCGAGTTCGAACGCCATGTATTCCGCTGTCGTAAGACCGAGACGCGGCGTGACGATACGCTCGATGGCCGGGTCGTCGGCGAGGTTCAGGAACACCACTGCGTTCTTTAACGCGCCCGTTCTCTCGAACTCCTTCATGAATGACTGCTTCTCTTCGTTGGTGATACCCATTGCAACGAACACCACGGCGAACTCCTCATCTTTACCACGAACTTTCGCCTGTCTCGCAATTTGCATGGCAAGATCGTTGTGCGGCAATCCCGACGCGGAGAATATCGGAAGTTTCTGTCCTCTGACGAGCGTGTTCATACCGTCGATCGTTGACACTCCGGTCTGAATGAAATCGGCCGGGTTGTCCCTTGCCCACGGATTGATGGCTGCTCCTACGATGTCTAATTTCTTTTCGGGCGTGATCGCCGGTCCTCCGTCCAGCGGCTCACCGCTTCCGGAAAGGACCCTGCCCAACATGTCCTTGGACACGGGCATCTTCATCGTCTCGCCCAGGAAACGGACGCTTGCGCCCTTGTCTATTCCCGACGTTCCCTCGAATATCTGGACAACGACCATGTCGTCCGACGAGTCGAGGACCTGTCCTCTCTTCGTTGAGCCGTCCGACAGTTTTACGCTGACCAGTTCCTGATATGATATCGGTTCCGTCTTCTTGACGAAGACCAGCGGACCTGCTATCTCGGAGATCGTCTTGTATTCTTTGGATACTTTGGCTTCTTTGCTCATTGATCACACCCCCAGTTCCGCGAACTGTTTCTCAAGATCCTTGTCCACAGCCGCCAGCTCTTGGTCGATGTTCGTCTCGTACTTTGCCATCGCGAACCTCTGCTTTGCAGGCACGCTCGCTATCTTGGAGACCTGCGCACCAGCAACGAGTGCTTTGTTCGCCAGGTCCGAGTACTTCTTGATCAGTTTCATCATCGTGTACTGTCTCGGCATCGGGCAGTACGTGTCCACCGGGTGGTACGCGTTCTGCTGCAGGAAGATCTCTCTGATCATCCTTGACACCTCAAGCGTCACCTTCTGCTCGTCCGGAAGCGCGTCCGAACCGACCAGTTGGACGATCTCCTGCAGCTCCGCCTCTTTCTGGAGGATCTGCATCGCCCATTCTCTGAGCGCCGGGAAATCGTCGGCCACTTTCGATGAATACCATCCTTTGAGCTGTTTGTCGTATAACGAATACGATGTAAGCCAGTTGATGGCGGGGAAGTGCCTTCTCTCTCTTAACTTGGTATCAAGAGCCCAGAACACACGCACGATACGCAGCGTGTTCTGCGTGACCGGTTCGGAAAGGTCGCCGCCGGGAGGCGAAACTGCTCCGATGACGGATATGGACCCTTCGAGGTCCGATAATGTCTTACATCTGCAGGCACGCTCGTAGAACTCTGAAAGACGGCCTGCGAGATATGCGGGATATCCCTCCTCGCCGGGCATCTCCTCCAAACGTGAGGAGATCTCTCTCATCGCTTCCGCCCACCTTGATGTGGAGTCCGCCATCAGCGAGACGTTGTACCCCATGTCCCTGTAGTACTCTGCTATTGTCATACCCGTGTAAACGGATGCCTCTCTCGCTGCGACCGGCATGTTCGACGTGTTCGCTATTAGAACCGTTCTGTTCATTAACGGATTGCCGGATTTCGGGTCCTCGAGGTGCGGGAATTCTGTCAGAACCTCGGTCATCTCGTTGCCACGCTCTCCGCATCCTATGTATACCACGATCTCGGCATCTGACCATTTCGCAAGCTGCTGCTGCGTAACCGTTTTACCAGTACCGAATCCGCCGGGGATCGCCGCCGCTCCTCCCTTTGCGAGGGGGAACATCGTATCGAGAACCCTCTGTCCTGTTACGAGCGGTATGTCCGGCTGGAACTTCTCCCTTACCGGTCTGGGAACACGGACGGGCCACTTCTGCATCATCTGCACATCGGTGCCGCCTACCACTGCTATTGTCTCTTCAACAGTGAACTTGCCCCCCTTTATCTCGCTTACCTTGCCTTTCACACTGGGGGGCACCGTTATCCTGTGCTCCATCGTGCCTTCCATGACAGTACCTATTATCTGTCCGGGAAGCACTTCGTCCCCTTTCTTGACTGTGGGGTTGAATTCCCATTTCTTCTTTCTGTCCAATCCAGGCGCGGAAACGCCACGGAAGATGTAATCTCCCATCTGGTCTTTGAGGACCGGAAGCGGTCTCTGAATTCCGTCGTAAACGGAGCTCAGGAGTCCCGGGCCCAATTCCGCAACAAGGGGACGGCCAGTGTTCGAGACCGGCTCTCCCGGTCTGACGCCGGACGTATCCTCATAAACCTGGATGATTGTGTGGTCTCCCACGATCTTGATGACCTCTCCCATCAGCTTCTCGTTGCCGACCTGCACGACATCGTACATCTTCGGCGAGATACCGACGGCGGTCACTACGGGTCCTGCTACCCTGTAAATCACACCTTCTTTCTT
>Ga0123356_10006454_pt1 | contig 11822 bp, 6 predicted proteins | sample TergutEmb28metaG_2_FD_92546 | JGI IMG/M metagenome (GOLD analysis project Ga0123356, IMG submission 92546) | Embiratermes neotenicus P3 segment gut microbial communities from Petit-Saut dam, French Guiana - Emb289 P3 | ecosystem: Host-associated > Arthropoda: Insects > Digestive system > Gut ... | reverse complement strand
GAAGCTGGAAAACGATTCATATCGGGTCCATCTGGTTACGGAAGAGCAGCTTTCAAAAGCAATGAATGATATGGACAATGATCGCATCATGTTCCTGCCTCCGGAAATGGCTGGCCTGATCAGGGAATACTGCCCGGAAGTATATGCGCTGCTCAGCGATTATTACCGTCAAGCCCAGGAAAAGGGCATCCCCCTTGACGACAGGAATACCAGGTCAAAACTGCTGGAACCCGGAACATAGGCAGCGTATCACAATATCCAGCTATCTATAGTCGAGACAAGGTTTCCGATTTGAGGCTTTGACAGGTGGGCGCTTACACCTATGCTCTCGCCCTGGACCCTTTGGGTCTCGTCAACAAGACTGGAAAAAACCAGGATTGGGATTATCTTTAATACATCGTCGGTTTTAGTCAGCTTTGCCAGATGGTGCCCGTCCATCCTGGGCATTTCGATATCGGTAATTAGCAAAGCCACCTTTTGCTCAATGGGGGTGCCGTTTGCCATACATTCGTTTCTGGATTTTTCCAGATATTCCCATGCATCCTGACCGTTGTCAAAAGAAGTGACGTTGGTAAAGCCGGCCATCTCGATGGCTTGCAGAATCATTTTCTTCAGGAATACCGAATCTTCAACGATAACTATAGGCTTTTCGCTGCGCTCCCGTTCGCCCATTACCTGGATCTCCGAAAGCTGTATACCTGTTTCAGGGTTGATATCGAAGAGGACCTTCTCAAAGTCGATGATTGATATTATCCTACTGCCAATTTTGGTTGTCCCCGTGATTACGCTGTCCCTTCCGCCGTAGATAACGGGGGAAGGTTTTTCCACATCGCTCCATTTGATCCTATGCATCGCCTCGACCGTATGGACGTGAAACGCCGCGTTGACATTTTCAAAGTTTGTCAGCATAAACATATCGTTTTCTGGGTTTACGCTTTCATCCAGCCCCATAAATCCGGGCAGGTCGATTACCGTAATAATTTTTTCGCGGGGCTTAAATATACCTTCGATGCAGGGGTGTGATTTAGTCATAGTCGTAATTGGGCAGCGCCGCATTATCTCTGTAACTTTTGCGACGTTGATGCCAAAGGAGTTTCCCGCCATGGTAAACTCCATGAGTTCAAGGACACTGGTTTCATCCGCTGATCTGGCTTCAGTATTCTTATGAGACATATATTCCACAACTAACCCTCCTGACAAGTAATACTACGAATACAGTGTACCACGGCGGCGATCTACATTCAAGTCTACAATTTGATACAATAATTCACCTTTACACACAGAGTTACTATTCAGTGAATACGGGTCCGTGGGGCGGGGGGTATAATTTTTGTTGTTTCGGTCAGTTCCGTACAGTAGCCGGAATTCCCTCAACATCAAAAACCATCCCCCCCGCCCCGAATGGGCTAAAGCACTGAATAGTAACCACAGATACCATCAATCAGATTAAGCTCATCGGGTGTAAATCCGGTATTTCCAATGATCCCGATATTTTCAAGTATCTGCTCCGGCTTTGACGCGCCTATTAATACGCTTGTTACCTCTCCGTCACGAAGCACCCACGAAAGGGCCATCTGGGCCAGCGTCTGTCCCCGGGTTTTGGCAATATCGTTAAGTGAAGAAATCTGACTGAGCCTGTGTTCCGTCAGGTGTTCAGCCTTAAGGAACCGTCCGTCTTTCTTTATTCTGCTGTCATCAGGAATGCCATTGAGGTATTTATCCGTCAGCATACCTTGCGCAAGAGGGGTGAAAGCGATAATGCCGCAGCCGTTTTCCGCCGCAAAGTGTTTCAGCCCATCCGTTTCAATATTCCGGTTAAAAATTGAATAACTGCTTTGGTTAATGATAAAAGGGCACCTAAGGGCCTGGAGGATTTCCATTGCCTGTTCCGTGCGGGCCATATCGTAATTTGAAATACCGGCATACAGCGCTTTTCCGCTTTTCACTGCGGTGTCCAATGCCATCATGCTCTCTTCAAGAGGCGTTTCTGGATCCATGCGGTGATGATAAAAAATATCGACATACTCCAGTTTCATTCTTTTCAGGCTTTGATCAAGGCTTGCCAGCAGATATTTCCGGCTGCCAAAATCGCCGTAAGGCCCCGGCCACATATCATAGCCGGCTTTCGTGCTGATAATAAGCTCGTCGCGGTAAGCCCGCATTTCGCTGTCGAGTATTTTTCCGAAATTTTCTTCGGCGCTTCCGGGTTCGGGCCCGTAATTGTTTGCCAAATCAAAATGGGTGATTCCATTGTCAAAAGCGGTAAAGCACAGGCTTTTCATGTTGTTGTAGTCGCAATATGTTCCGAAGTTGTGCCAAAACCCAAGCGAAACCATGGGCAGTTTCAATCCGCTGGCGCCACACCGTATGTATTTCATAGTGTCATATCTTGTGTTGTTCGCAGTATAAGGCATTTCATCATCTCCTCGTATAATTTAATATAGTGGCCCGAAGGCGGCGCACGCTCTGTAATCGGCGCCCTCGGGATCCTGTGTTCCGAACGCTGCCCATGCCGCCGGGCGAAACACTTTACCCGGCTTGACGTTATGCATCGATACCGGGATACGCAGCATCGATGCAAGCGTTATAAGCTCGGCGCCTATGTGCCCATAGCAGAACGAGCCGTGGTTTGCGCCCCAGTTCGCCATAACGGAATACACATCGGTAAACGCGCCCTCGCCGGTCAACCGGGGCGCGAACCATGTGGTAGGCCATGTTTTGTCTGTTCGTTCATCAAGTATGCGATGGACGTCGGGTTCAAGTCGGCAGGTATATCCTTCGGCAAGCTGGAGTACAGGTCCCAGCCCTTTTACATTATTGAGCCGCGCCAGGGTTACCGGCATCCCTCCGCGCGTCCCGTTTTTGAAGCGGCTTGAAAAACCGCCGCCCCGGAAATAGAAGACGTCTGCGGGGCACCAATCAGCGGCGTCCAGGCAAGATTTTGCGTCGGTTTCGCTCATGTCATAAAATGGCTTTATCGTGGGGTTGCCGTTTTGATCTGACACAGCGCCCGTACCGTCCAGCGAAGCCGCGCCGGAGTTGAGCAGATGGATGATCCCATTTTCAGCAAGTCCGGACAACCTTTTCCCGGTAACGCGCTGCACGGCATCCGGGCTCCAATATGTGCGCACATCAGCGAAAATACCCGGGCGGTCAGTCAGGACATGCTGCATAAGCATAGTCATCCCGTTGAGCGTATCGTTCTCGGTGGCGACGACAAAGGCTTCGCGTGTACCATTCCAATCGAACTGGCTGTTAAGCATCGCCTCAAGAAAATCGAAATTGGGCTTGTAATCCGTCCACTGGCGCTGTCCCTGTATGCCTGCGGCAATTGCGTTGTGGCCGCAGGCCTCTTCCCAAAAGCCCATTTCGGCAAGCTTCGGATTACCTATCATCAGATCGCGGACGATCAGCATACTCTTGACCACAAATTCCCATTGGGCATCCTTGTCGTCCCTGGAAAACGCTTTTTCTACAGGATTTTTATCAAAACCTTCCTTACAATTTTCTTTTGTCCAAACTAAAGCGCGTTTAAACTCATCATGGTCGTAAATGCCGTTATCTATGCGCCGCAGTATTTCAGTCTCATCCACAGATTCGCAGCGCATACCAAAATATTCCTGAAGCATATTCTGATCCAGTACGCTGCCAGCGATGCCCATACACATGGACCCGATTTGCAGATAGCTGTTGGCGCGCATACATTTGGCGGCAATGCCGACTTTGGCGAACAACAGTATTTTTTCCTTTACATCTTCGGGAATAGTTGTGTCGGAAGAGTCCTGTACGTCGTAGCCATATATGCCAAAAGCAGGCAAACCTTTTTGCGCGTGCGCGGACAGGACGGCTGCAAGGTATACCGCTCCGGGGCGCTCCGTGCCGTTGAATCCCCAAACTGCTTTGATTGTATGCGGGTCGGCGTCCATTGTTTCCGTTCCATAACACCAGCACGGTGAAACGGTGAGAGTTACGCCGACTCCTTCACGTTCAAACTTTTGCTGGCACAGCGCAGCCTCCGCGACCCCGCCTATGGTCGTATCCGCAATCACCACGTCAACAGGGGCGCCGTTGGGATACCTCAGCGTGCCGGCAATAAGCGATGACGCCGCCTTTGCCATGTTCATAGTCTGTTCCTCAAGACTTTCGCGCACACCCAGCCTCCGCCCGTCAATTGTCGGTCTGATGCCAAGCTTAGGATACGCGGTTTTCAACCGATTTTCGATTTTTACGTGCATATATAATCCTCCTGACTCAATTTCATAACCGTAGGAACACCCTGAGCCTATGCTTCTGTTGCCGGGGCTTTCTTTCGTTGCGACGATTACTTATACCCGGAAAGCTCGATCGAAAAGATCGAGGCCCGACCTGAAGCAAGTAGGCCGGCGCTGAAACCTGTAATTTGTATCGCGACATAACGCGCGTACTTCCCGCTCAAGCTGTCGGTGGAATAGTTAGTTCTGTCGCTCCTGCTGCTTTTGTCTGCAAGGAGCATGTAATTGGAGTCAGAGTTAAAATCCTTATTTGTCGGGTACGGCTGGTCCCAGTCGCCGATTTCAGACGTCCTTCCCCAAACCTTGTACTGATGCCCGTATCCTGTTAAGCTGTTGGTTCCTTCTCCCTGGAAATATAAATCAAGCTTTTCAAGCTCACAAACGGAGCCAAGGTCAACCTCAATCCATCTGGGAGAACCGGTCGCGTTCGCTGACCATCTCGTCGTCGTCCTGTCGCCGTCAACAGCGTTTGGGGCGGGATAACCGCTCTGAGCGTCCGTAGACCTGGCAGGCATGTTTAGGGCAAGATTGGCGTAAAACGAGACAGGTGAAGGGAAAACGGAATATCCGACCAGAGGTACGTATGTCTGTGGGTCAAAGAACATTACCCTCACGGTATAATCGGTTCTGTCCGCCGGAAGTCCAAGCAAAATCTGACCGTGCGCCTGTTTTTGCGCGACAGCGCAGACCGGCAGGCTTTCCAACGACGCCATCTTACCGGCGCCGGTATATAACGCCGCATAAACCAATACATCCAAATCCTCGAGGTTATCGTTATTTATGGTGAAATCAACAGTAAGGCCGCCGTCAGCCGGCATCTCAGTCTTACGCGTTATATCGGTTCCGGCTGAGTCAAAAAATCTGACGCCGCAGTTAAAGTTATCGCTGTATCCATGCACCCTGATCTGATACATGGAGTAAGAAGTCCTTCCCGTAATGCCCACAGCGCTCATGTTTACCCGAACATACCTGCAAACCTGCGGGTTAATCGGGATAAACTCCATGCTGCCGAGCGTACGCGTGTTGCCGCCCCCGCCATTAGCCGTAGCATAGGCGTCCCTCCAGATCAGCGCGTCGTCGGACACCTGGATGGTGTACGTCCTGGCAAATGAACTGGTGTTGGTTTGAGTACGGTCATTGGTACCGGTACCCCAAAGGATGCTAACGCACGACACCGTATACATTTTTTGCAGATCCACTTGTACCCACGACGGGTTGGCGTTTGAGGATACCCAACGAAGGGTATTGCCTCCGTCAGTGGCATATAAGGCGGGATAGCTGGAATTGGCGGAACTGGCTGTAACCGGCTTAGAAAGCGCCATATTTTTCGCGAGTTTTGCAGGCGCCAGACCGTTAACTTCGATATTTTTCAGCGCGTAGCCCCCGGCGCCATTCGGAGTGATGCAACTCAGGCGCACAAACCGGGCATAAACCGGCGGGATTGTCACTTCTTCCTTGCCGCCTGTGCCTAGAGCTGTATTATGGACAGGTGTCCAGGCAGCATTTTCCTGCGACACTGAAATCTCATATTCAGTGGCGTAAGCGCCGCCCCAATCCAGGGTGATTTTTTCGATTTCCCGGTACAGACCCAAATCCACAGTTATGAAAGAGTTGGTTTCATTTGGGTCGGATACCCACGATGTATCGCTTTTACCGTCAACGGCAAACTGGCCGGCGTTTGACGGAGAGGCGCTGGATGAAACCGTAACGTTCGCGTAGGAGGCTCGGTTGCCCGCTTCGCCAACCGGTGAAACAGCAGGGGTTGTGCCGGCGCCGCTGCCCGTCGACAGGGGAATGGAAACCTGTCCGACATTCCAGCCTTCAACGATTAGGACCGGGTTTCCACCCTCAAGGCTCTTCGTCTCATACTCGATTGTGATAGTCTTTGTCTGACCCGGCAATACTGAAAAATAGTTGTCGGTATAGTAAATCGGAGCAAACAGGTTATTGGTCTTGCTGTTGTAAACCTTGAAGCGATTGAAGAACGCAAGCGCGTCTGTTGGGTTGTGGGCCGATACCGTGATGAACTGTGTTCCGTCCGCCTCTTTGACGGTGGCGGAAATGTCCAGCTTTGCCCCAGGCATTGTATTGAGCGCGGTAAATCCGGCGTCCGTGCCATATTCATTATCGTTCTTCGCGCGCCAATAAATCATGTCGTCTATGCATTCTCCGCTATTGTCAAACAACTGCACATAGATAAAATGAACGTCGCCAAACGCCGCCGTCTCTTTTGCAGGCACGTCCAGAACTCCATTGACCGTGAGTTCCTGATTAATTACGAGATCAGAGCGGCTTGAGCTCCATTGCAGGCTCCAGTCAAGATTTCGGACCTCGGCTTTTACCGTCAAACCGGATGCTGCTTCAAAGGAGTTGTTGACCAGAGATACGTCGTTGTTGTAATAGTCATACTGAACATGCAGTGGTTTATTACTGTGCGCCATGTAGTACAGTGACGCGTTGGGTTCCAGCGTGTAGCTGTAAATTCTTGAACAGATTGCGGGGAACGTGTTGTTGGCTGTCCAGAAAGAGTAACCCGTACCGCCTTTGCCGGTCGCGTCCCACTTGTTCCTTTGCCACAGATCCCCAATGGCGCGGAAGGACATGGCTCCCACTATCTGTCCCTTGAAAGCATAATTTTCCAACCCGATCCTTCCCGCAATGTCCGGAAGCGAGAAATTGCCGTATTGTGCGCAACCGTAATTGAGGAAATACCAAGAGCATTGGAACCCGGCGCCGTCACGGTAGTCAATAGTATATTTATCGGGCGGCCAAAGCTTATTTTCCGGCATTTGAGCGCGCAGCACTTCAGCCGGAGGCAGGCATGGGTTACCCGACTCGTTGCAGTATCCGCCGAACATGCCCATAGGGCCTACGCCCCAAATATCGGTAGCCGAACAGTCATAGAGAAGATTTGTGCCCTGGTAGGTGTACGGACACCCTCTTTGCCCGTTGGCGGCTGAATTGGCTTGATATCCCCTTGTCCCGTCATACTGATTTACAATGACGTCCAAGCCGGTAATACCGTTGCCCTCATTACACCCGGCGTAATAGAAAACGGACGGATGGTTTCTGACCCGTAAAATAACGTCCTTCCAGTTGTCTTTATGGACGTCTGCGTAGGCGGTTGTTGTCGGCGTCGTGGTTTGGCTGGTTATACCCGACTCCACCCAGGCGAGTATCCCGTATTTATCGCACATCTCGAAGAAATAGTCCTCCTCGGGGCCGCACCCGCTGAAGCAACGGAGGGAGACCCAACCCGCCTGCGCGATCATGCGTATCTGAGCCTCATAACGTTCCCTGGTGTTCAGGCACATAGCGTCGCTGACCCAGGCGCCGCCGGTCAGAAACAGTTTTTTGCCGTTAACGCGGTATACGAGCTGCCCGTTATATGAAGTGTCGTATTCGATGGAGCGGATTCCGAAATATGTGTCGATCTGATCGGAAAGAGCGTTATCGTACTCACCGGACAACATGAAAGAGACCTTTAGATCGTATAAGTCCTGCGCTCCTCTGCCGACCGGCCACCAAAGCCTTGGATTAGCTACAGTCAATCCGGGGAAATCCCTGTAATCCATAACAATTTCTCTGGTTTCGTTGGGTTGGAGCGTGAGGCTTTGCGAGACTTTGGTGTTGTTAAAATCCAATACCAGCGCTCCTGTTTGAACTGTATTTGTTGTATTTGTTACATACGTTTTGAATGTCAGGTCCGCTGTGTCCCCGGGGACGCCGTTGGTAATCATAAAGGGATCACGAACACAGACGGGCCCCGTGGCGCTGATAAACACATCGCGGTAGATGCCCATATTACGGTCGCGTACGCCGTCGACAAAGGTGAAGTCCCAACCGATTGTCGCCTCCATGCACGCGGGGTTATTGCCGATCACCCCGTCCCCGCCGCAGCCGGCGTCCTTGGGAACGCCGGGCCTATCCAACTGATAGACCTTAACAGCCAGGACGTTCTCCCCAATCACGGCTTTGCCGGTGATGTTGAATAAGCCGCGCTTAAACGCGCCGACAGTATTGCCGATGAGTTCGCCGTTAAGGAAGATATCGGCTTTGTAGCTTATGCCGTTGAAATTCAACCATATCTCTTTGTTCCGGTAAACCTCTGAAAGTGTAAATGTATTCCTGTACCAGTGGGCAAAGGTGAATACTGATCCCGCTGTGCCGGCATCCGGTATTTTATTTTCCGTACGTTTGTTGTTCAGATCATAATACGGGTCCGGATATATCCCGTTGGCTACATAGCTTGTCAGAACAGTACCCGGTACGACGGCGTTCATCCATTCTCCGGTGTCGTAGGCAGCGGCTGAAATCGCAGCTCCGGCGTCGGAGCACTTTTGAGTGCTGATCAGCGACCAGCCAGAATCTAAAAACAGCTCCTCACGAAATTCGCTGCTGCCCGTGCCCAGAGAGGTTGTATTCTCATTTGACGCCGACGGCGCCAGTACGTCATCCTCGACAGCTTGGGTAGGCATGGCTGCCGGGAACATACTGAATGACATAAACAAAGATATAACGACGCCAAAGAAAGCTTTACTGCGTGTACTCATATGTAAGTCCCTCCTTCATTCTACAATAGAGACACCGGACAGTAATTCGCCGCCTATCTCCCCCCGGTTTTCGCATCGCATTGTGCGCGCTAAACATATAGACGTCGAAAATTAACCAGTGCCAATACAAATTTAATATAATTGTATTATGCGTTAATTCATCTAAAATTGCAATGGCTTATTTATACGGCAAACGATGAATAATGCTGAAATACATAGAATTGCGCCCGAAGCAAAACCTTCACATTGGCGGTATCTATATGTTTTCAAGTACATACCGCTGATATCAAAAAATATTGCTGACGATAGTGTACAGATGGTGGATTTTAGCGAAATGTGAAAGAATATATCAGTTAACACGGGCAGGCGCAAAGCTTATCGTCACGACGCTTAACATGTTGTTTTCAGGCGATCCGTCCGATAATGCGGCATACCTGTCCGAGCCTTCGAAGACATAATCTGCGGTAGCCTGTATTGTGACAGGATTATCGCCGATCTCAATTATGCCAGAGTACAGGACATAGTTTTTCCAGCGCAGGGTCCCCTCGATGACAAACCTGTATCCGCCGGTCTGCACCGTGCTGCCATCGCAGGCGGTTAAGTCCCAAGTGTAACTCTGTGTTCCCGATCTTGGCGTCGCTCCGGATATGGCGTCAACATCGGATTTCTGCATAACCGCAAGACCGGATTTCTCGACCCACAGGGCGATGGAGTCCGGCCTGGTCTTATACCCGCCGTTCGCTGTCCAGCGTGTCGCGAATATTGTCTGAATATAGTTACCGTCCAGGTCCTCGACCCATATGGCGTACTGATTGCTCGCCGAGCCGGATTGACGCTCATACTCAAGGGAAATGACAACCTCGCCGGACGCGGTTACCGGCGCTTCGGGTTCAGTTATTTCGTCTGTTGACGTCTCCGAAGGCATCGGCGGACTCTCGACCCCAGGTGAAACGTCAGACGCAGAAACCGGCGCTTCTGTTGGCGTTATAGGCTCCGGCTCCGGCGCTTCTGTCAGCGACAAAGGTTCAGGCGCAGGCGTTGGCGGTTCGTTTTGCCTGCCGGCGCCATTACAAGCGCATACGCTGAGGATCAAAGCGACTGCCATTATAATAGAAAAGAACAAACGTTTTAGCATACTACCACTCCTATATTATTGTACCCGGTTATGCACTTGACGCCAACCAAGCTTTTGCTATACTTTTTATACTGATTAGCGGAATGATTTACCTCTGGGACAACCCCCGCCGCCTGCGGGCGGCACCCCCTCTCGTGCGCGAAGGGGGCTCAGGTTACCTTTGCCCCCTTCCTCGGAAGGGGGTGGCTCCGCAGAGCCGGGGGTTGCTAATTAGCATATTATATGAATGATAGGGATGTCAAGCATCATTTCACCCACCTGTCTCACTGCCTTGTGACGATTATATTTCCGGACTCGTACCGGCGCAATCCACGGTAGAAAAACCAGCCTGACGCTATGCAGTACAGGCACGTCCCGCCCAGCGCAGCCAGGGCGAGCCACGGCGAAAACCCGCCTGTCAGCCGCAATGGGATATGAACCGCAAAGCCGGTAGGGATGAGGGTGAACATCAGCGCGCGTACAGCGGGGCCGTAGATTTTATCGGGATAGATAGTAAAGTTAATAGCAAAATCCGTGGCTAAATGCTCAATTTCAGTCGAGTCGCCTATATAAAAACTCAATGTGTGGAAAGTGAGCGAAATAGCTGTAAACAAAAGCCCTCCGACAACCACACCGGTTATGAACCATAACCATGCCGACAGGTTTCCCGCATGAAAAATAGACATTAGGACAAACCCGTATATGAAATCGCCGTATGCCGACAGGGAAGTGCGCGCGCAAAGGACGTTCATCAGTATATTACACGGCTGAAGGATAAACGTATCCAGTTCCCCGGACACGATCAAGCCGGTCAGTTTGGAGGCGTTATCAAAAAAGATATGCCCCAGCCCGAACCCTGAGCTGGCTGTCGCCCAGATGAAAAGCACATCCTCAAAACTATAACCCGCGATGCTGCCGCCAATCTGCTGAAAGGCGATCCACCAGAAAAAGATGAATGAACTGTTTGACAGCGCCATACCAAACGCCTGCGTAAAAAAGCTTGCCCGGTATTCCAGAGCGGACGCCAAGTTCAGGCGGAAATAACAAGTGAAAATTTTTAGATGTTTTCTCATCTTAACCTCCATTCGCCTGAAGATGTTTGACGCTCAGTTGATAGCATCCTAGAGTCAGCAGAACTGATATCGATGCCCACATGGCTTGGCGCGGTATCAACTCCAGGCAGAGCTCCGGTGAATAAGCAACGAAGATCTTTGCAGGCGCCCAGTAAACATATGAAAATGGCAGGATTTTTGCGACCGGCTGGAGCCAAACGGGCAAAAACTCCACGGGGAGAAACATCCCAAGCATGAAACATATTTTTTGATATATCAGAAAGACCGCGAAGTTATCCTCCATGACAAATGCGGAAAGCCCGATAATCATCAGAAAAAAGTAGTTGATTATTATGCTCAAAGTCAAGGACAAAAGCAGCGGCAGCAGACCCGCAATTGTAAAGGTAGTCAGAGGACCGACAAAAATCAGCCCAAGAACAAATGACAAGAGACCTATACTGATAATATTGAGCAGTATCTGTCCCAGTGAATTGGCAAACTGGTAGATTACAAAATGAACAGGCCTGCCAATCAGATACGCGATAGCGCCGGACTTCACATCCTCATTCATTTTACTGTAAATGTCAGTTCCGCACACAAACGACACAAACTCCGTCATAATAAGATACCAAACCACTTGAATATAACTGTAACCGTGAACGCTTCCTTGCTGATAGATCGCCCTCCACAAGTTCACAAAGATATATATAAAAAGCGTGTAAAAGACAAACCGGGAAAACAGAGACGCCCGATATATAATAGCGTTCCCAAAACTGACCCGCGTAATGACCCCAAATTTCCTTAACTTTTTCAACCCTGCGACAACTCCTTT
>Ga0123356_10006453_pt1 | contig 11823 bp, 7 predicted proteins | sample TergutEmb28metaG_2_FD_92546 | JGI IMG/M metagenome (GOLD analysis project Ga0123356, IMG submission 92546) | Embiratermes neotenicus P3 segment gut microbial communities from Petit-Saut dam, French Guiana - Emb289 P3 | ecosystem: Host-associated > Arthropoda: Insects > Digestive system > Gut ... | reverse complement strand
TGGTGATTGACGAAGCACAACTCCTTGCCGACCTACCACTGCACATCAAGTCTCTGGTTGATCAACCGGGCACGGCTAGACGGTTCTTGCTGACCGGTTCGGCGGCCATAGGCCGCACAGGGTTGGGAGGCAGCGACCCCCTCACTGGCAGGGCGACTCGGCGCAGACTGTGGCCTTTCACCAAACTTGAGTTATCCGGTCGGGCAGAACGGATGCCAACAATTGTTGATGATTTGTTCAGCGGTGATATCGCCACCGTGTCCAATCACCAGTCGATCGAGGCGACTCAGGTCATTGGAACCGGTGGCTTTGCGCCGGTGGCAATGACCGGGGCCGACACCGCGACAGCCGACGGGTGGGTTAGAGACACCACCGTGGGAGTCTTGACTGACCACGTTCTACCAGATGAGCGCTTCGACGCCGGCACCGCCCTACGTGTCTTGGATGGCTGCTACCGCGAACCTTGTGGCGTGCTCAACTTGGCCTCAATGAGCCAACGGTTGGATGTGAACCCGCGCACCGTGGACCGGTACCTTGACGTGCTGGAGCGGCGGTTCCTGTTGCACTTTCTGCCCAATTTGGCGCAAGGTCCCGCCAGGCAGACCCGCTCCAGGGCGAAGGTCCTTCCTGTGGACACGGCGTTTGCCTGCGAGTCGATCCGTCGGGCCGATCCAGCCAAGGTGCAAGACCCAATAATGATCGGCAAGCTGCTAGAAGCCTGGGTAGCCAACCAGATCACCGCTTGCCTGGGTGTGTCGCGGCGTTTGGTGACAACGCACTACTGGCGCGATGCGAAGAAAGACAAAGACAAGAAGCCTGAAGACCGGAAAAACGAGGTTGACCTGGTTCTGATTGACTCCCAGGGCCACACCATTGGCATCGAAACCAAACTCTCATCTACTGCCACCTTGGCCAGCGCTGGCGGTCTGGCAGCGTTGAATGCGGTGCGGCCGCTTGATTATGGGTACGTGGTCTACACGGGAACCGAAACAAAGCGCTTGTCCGAGAGGATTTACGCTCTGCCCATTGGCGCCATCGCCTGACCGTTCTGACGGCGCGGGCCGATGGTCGCGAGGGGTATGGCCAGACGGCAAGTCGGATGGTACTCGAGTCCAATTAGGTGGGGGCGCTTCGGCAGGCTGATTTGCTATCTGGATGTCTCAGCCCATCCAATGACATAGGCGGTGCCCGATGATGACGCGTGCAGACCGACAAGAACAAAAGCGACGCAGTATCGGGCGGTTAACCGGACCTGTTATGTGCCTGGCTCTGCTACTGGCCGTGGGAGGTGCGCTACCAGCCAGTGCGGGGGTGGTGGTGCCGGGTGCGCTACAGGCCAGCGTTGAGACCACAATCGATTTGACCGACCCCAATAACGCTAGCTACACCTTCTCCACCTGGTCTTACGACAGCTCCAACAACCGTTACACCATCTCTGGCGACGTGACTGTGACCGGCATGGTGACCAACCCAACCGAACCAGCTACGTGCAGGGCACCTCTCTTGATTTGCTCACCCTTTCATCGGGACCAGCTGCCAGTTGGGCCACCAGCGGCAAATTGTTCGGCTTCCGTTACAGAGGCAAGGGCACCGGCACGTTCTACCAGCCGGTCCTGATCGGGGCCGGGTTCTAGATCAGCACCGGTCCAGCGGACTGTCTCTGCCGAATGTGATGATTCAGAACACTGGAAACCTATGTCTGGGGACACAGGAAACTGGTGTTGCCTAGTCCACCTTGGTCACGGGTAGCTGGCAACGCCGGTTCGAAATGAGTGGTTAGACCAGGCGGCGGTAGATCAGCCCAACTAAGCCGGCTCCAAACGCGGCTACCCAGATGGCTGCAACAAGCGGGTGGCGGCTCAGGTCGCTGCCTTCGGCCAGTTGGTGGAACAACCCCAGCCAGAGCAAGACGTAACCCAGCCGGTGTGCCACCCGCCAGAGAATACGCGGTAGTCGATGCCGGACCACCGGCAGGTTGGTCACCGCCAGCAGGACCATGGCACCGGCCGCAACGTGGGCCAGCACCATGGTCCAGGTGGCGGGATGGCCGTTGACGCTGGCCAGGTGGATTGCCGTCAAGGCGAAGGCGCTGACGCCCAAGCGGCGGTGCCAGGTGAAGAGACGGGCTGGGCCGAGGGCTCGCTCCAAGATGGGTGGGCGGGAGATCAAGAAGGTCAGCCAAATGGTGGCGTAGCCGGCGAGCAGCCCGCTCAGCCGGGTCAGGCCCTGATGATGATTGGCGGTTGAGGCTGATCCTGACAGGCCGGTCCACCGCAACCACAACACGGCCAACAGGCCGGACACCCCAATAGCCAAGACAACGGCGACCGGTGTCCACCACCGGCGCCGCCGACTGGATTGGCGGGTGGGCTGGCTAGTCCCAGGTAGGCTGAAGCGTTTCCTCCGGTCTGGGTGGATTGGCCGCGAGGCGACAGGCTGACTCGGCCAGTGGCCTTCGGCCAAGAGAGTGGCATTTTCCAGCGCACCACAGTGGTTGCTTGGTGAAGCCAGGGTCTGATGCGCTGACATGAGCCCTCCTGCACTGAGAAACAGTTTCATAACAAACAGTAGTGTATCAAACGGTTGCATATCAAACAATGGGTTAGACTGTGAGCAATGACCAGGCAGCGCTCCCCGATGTTGCCCCAGGGAGCCTGCCCAAGACGGACAGGGAGGAAGTGCCCAGTATGGAAGCGAAGAAGCCCCGACGCACGGATACCGATGAATTGCCCGAACCGAATATGGGCGAGCTGCCGGACGACTTTGCCCGCCTGTGGTTCCTGATCCGCCGGGCCGCCGGCCTGCTGGACCGTGCCGGAGAAGCCCTGTTCCGCCAATCAGTGGGTATTTCCCTGGCCCAGTTCCTGGTCCTAAGCGTGGTAGACGCTCATCCAGGTCCGCTAAAGCAACAAGCCATTGCCGACCGGCTAGGCCTGACCAAAGGGACCGTCTCGAAGCAGATAGCCAACGCCATGGCTGCCGGCTATCTAGAAGTCAAACCAGCAGCGCATTCACGCCGCGAAAAGACAGTCAGCCTGACCGAGCAGGGCACTGCCCTGGTCAGACATGGCGACATTCACTTCGATGCCACTCGCGACCTGGTCATGGCAGATATTGCTCCTGAAGATCTGACGGCCACGCTGGCCACCCTACGGGTACTCAACGCCGCCCTTGACCGGGGTTAGGCAACACCTCAATCACCACACCAGCGATTCGACGGCCACCGCCTTGAGGTACCGGCGCCCCAGTTGGTGTCTCAAGAAGGCAACTCACAGTCGGTTGGTCCTTTGAGACGGCACGCCGGGTGGCTTGAGAGCCAGTTCCCGGTACCGGCACCACTGGAGACGACCATTCTCCGGTACCGGATGAGCAGCGGCTGCCATTCCCCGGTGCCAGTTGGTTCATCGGTGCCGGCAGATGGTGGTGTGGGGCTGGTTGGTCCCTGGAGATGGTCGCGGAATGAACCGCTGGTACTGACAGGTGGCTGACTAGGTGTTTCAACCGCCGTCTTGGACTACCAGGTGTTCGACAACAACCGCCTTGGACTACCAGGTGTTCGACAACAACCGCCTTGGACTACCAGCGCACCTGGTGGTACCCATCTCCGCGAGCAGGCAAATAGTGTATGTAATCTACTGTGCCTTAAGCGTTTTTGCAGGTCAGATTCCGGGTGCTACTGGGGTTCGTACATTTATTGCCTGCTCGCGTGGATTGGGCGGCAATTGAATAGGCAACTGGACCTCTTGCGAGGGTGCACTACACTGGGTCAGTCGCCTTGGCGAGGCGGGACCGTAGGCCCCGCGTGATCGACACGGCGCGCGTCTGGTCAAGCCAGACGCGCTCACTTGCCCAGGCCGCCAAATCAGCGTTGAAGGCCTGGATGAACCCCAAGGTCAACAGCCAAAACCGTGGTAGCAGTGCCGGGCCAATTGGACCGGCCCCGCCGCCAACAGCAAAGCTCAATAGCCTGGCCCTGGGCGCCAGGCGGACTTCGGAAACCAAGGAGCAACCCGTGGCCGAAACCATTATCAAGGCCCAAGAGCGCACCGAATTCGGCAAGGGCGCTGCCCGCCGGACCCGCCGAGCGGGCCGAGTGCCTGCCGTGATGCACTCGGCCGGCGAACAGCCCATCCACCTGGCCATGCCGCGCCACGACACCTTCCTAGCCCTGCGGCAAGCCAACGCCGTTATGGAAATAGACATCAGCGGCAAGAAGACCTTGACCATTGCCCGCGAAGTGCAGCGCCACCCCGTGACGGATGCGCTACTGCACGTCGATCTGATGGTTATTACGGCTGGGCAGAAGATTGAGGTCCATGTGCCAGTGCGCATTGAGGGTGAACCAACCCTAGGAGTTGCCATCCTTGACCTGCAAGAGCTGCGGCTCATGGCCGAAGCCACCAATGTGCCGGACTACATTGCCGTCTCCGTAGACGGCCTCTCAGACGGTGACGCCAGGCACGTCAAAGACCTGACACTGCCCGGTGACGTGGAAGTCTTGGAAGACCTAGACGCCGTGGTTGTCACCGTGACGGTGCCACGCATGATGGAAGAAGACCTCCCGGTCGAAGAAGAAGAGGTCGAGGAAGCCGAAGAAGAAGCCGAAGAGGAGTAGACCGAGGGACCGTGAGCGACCTTTGGTTGATCGCGGGCCTGGGCAACCCAGGCCCGCGATACGCCACCACCAGGCACAACCTGGGCTACTTTGTGGCCGACGAACTGGCCGCCATGGCCGGCTGCGGCTTTGCCCAGCGGGCCGACGGCCGGGCGCTAGCCGCCGCCATCAGACTGGGCACCGGGCCCGGTGGTGTCCCCGGGCCCAGAGCGGTGCTGGCCAAACCGGTCAGCTACATGAACCGCTCGGGTGGCCCAGTGAGCCAGCTGCTGCAGTACTTCGGGGTTGATCCAGCCAATCTGATAGTGGTCCACGACGACCTGGACCTACCACCCTTCGAGATCAAGCTGAAGCGAGGTGGCGGCGAGGGTGGCCACAACGGGTTAAGAGACATCTCCAAAGCCGTGGGCACGCGGGACTACATCAGGGTGAGAGCCGGCATCGGACGCCCACCTGGCACCCAAAACGCGGCCGACTATGTGCTAAGCCCCTTCCCAGTCAGCCAAAACCAGGAGGTGGCTATCCAAGTTCAGCGGGCAGCCCAGGCCGTCCAGACCATAGTCACCCAGGGCCTGGAAGCCGCCCAACTGGAGTTTCACACGAAAGACCAGCCATGACCCTGGCCGGGTTGTGCCAAGTCTTGAGCCACGAAGCTGGCTACGCCGCGGTCATGGAGCGGGCTGCCACCCGCACCCCTCAGCCGGGAAAGTCTGATCGGCTGGGCATCTGCGCGCCGGTGGGTGCCTGGCCCGCCATTTTGGCCGGTATTACCCAACGCCACCAGGCAGGTACAGGCGCGGTGGTGGCGGTGACGGCCTCGACCTCAGCGGCAGAGGACCTAGCCAAGGCAGCCACAGCCTTCATCCCGGAGCAGCGCCTGGCGGTGCTGCCGGCCTGGGAAACCTTGCCGCACGAACGCCTATCCCCCAGGGCAGACACCCTAGCCCGGCGCATGGCCACCTTCCGGCGCTTGGCGCATCCGGCTGAAACCGGCCCCCACGGCCCGATTGACCTGCTGGTGGTGCCCATCCGGGCGCTGCTGCAGCCGGTAGTGGCGGGCTTGGGTGAAGTCCCGGTGGTCCAGCTCCAGGCTGAGCAGCAAGCCCAACTTGCCGCAGTGGCCGAGGCCCTGAACCAGGCCGCTTACACCCGGGTGGATATGGTCACCCGGCGGGGCGAGTTTGCCGTGCGGGGTGGCATTCTGGATGTCTTTGCACCCAGCGACACCCACCCGGTCAGGGTGGACTTCTGGGGTGACCAAGTCGAATCGATCCGCCAGTTCTCGGTGACTGACCAGCGCTCACACCACCAGGCCCCGGGTGGCCTGTGGGCGCCGGCCTGCCGCGAGCTGCTGCTGACCGAACCGGTCAAGGCCCGGGCACGCGCCCTGGCGGAACAGTTGCCGGCGCTGGCAGACATGATGACCCGGCTGAGCCAGGGCATTGCCGTGGAAGGGATGGAGGCGCTGACCCCGCTGCTGGTTGAGCGGATGGAACCGGTGGCCAACCACCTGCCAGCCGGTTCGCTGCTGGTCTTGTTAGAACCGGAGCGGCTGCGACGGCGGGCCGAAGACCTAACCACCACCGACCAGGAGTTCCTGGCCGCAGCCTGGCAGGCGGCGGCGGCCGGCGCAGCGGCGCCAATTGACCTGGGCGGGGGTTCGTTCCTGGAGCTGGACCAGCTGGCCGATGAGGCCGCCCGGCTTGGTTGCGGCTGGTGGTCTCTGGCCCAGTTCGGCCTGCCTGGCGCTCTAGAGCCCGATGCCGTCGGGTCCAGTCAGGCGTCCGGTAGCACCGGTGCGTCCCAAATCTTGGCCCACCAAGCTGGCCCAGCCGGTCCGGCATCAAGCCAAGCGCCTAGCCCAGGCCTGCCAACAGGTGACGATGCCGCTCAGGCAAGCCAGACCATCACGCTGGCGGCCCGGGACGTCCCCGCCTTCCACGGCCGGGTGGCAAACGCCATCGAACAACTAAAGGACTGGACGTGCCAGGGTTGGCGGGTGGTGTTGACCACTGAAGGCAAGGGCCCGGCCAAACGTCTAGCCGAGCGCCTAGCCGGTGAAGCCGTGCCCGCCCGCTTGGTCAAGCAGATCGATCCTGAGGCAGCCGGCGGCGTGGTCGAGGTCACCACCGCCTCAGTGGGCGCGGGCGGCTACCTGGTGGAGGGCCTAGCGCTAGCCGTCATCTCCGAGAGGGACTTGACCGGCCGGTCTGGCACCTCTACCAGGGACATGCGCAAGCTGCCCACCCGCCGCCGGGCTGGGGTGGATCCACTGCAGCTCCAAGCCGGCGACCTGGTGGTCCATGAACGCCATGGCGTGGGCCGGTTCGTCGAGTTGGTTAGCCGCACGGTTGGCGCCGCCGGCAGCAAGGCCACCCGCGAATACCTGGTGCTGGAGTACGCCGCCTCGAAGCGCGGCCAGGCACCGGACCGGCTGTACGTGCCCACCGACGCGCTTGACCAAGTCACCAAGTACGTGGGCGGCGAGAACCCAGCCCTGTCGAAGCTGGGCGGCGGGGACTGGGCGGCCACCAAGGCCAAGGCCCGCCGGGCTGTCCAAGAGATGGCCCAGGAACTGATCAGGCTGTACGCCCAGCGCATGGCCACCAAGGGCTTCGCCTTCTCCCCAGACACCCCTTGGCAGCGCGAGCTGGAAGACGCCTTCGCCTACGCCGAGACCCTAGACCAGCTCAGTAGCATTGATGAGGTCAAACGGGACATGGAAAGACCGGTGCCCATGGACCGGTTGATCTGCGGCGACGTTGGCTATGGCAAGACAGAGATAGCCGTCAGAGCAGCCTTCAAGGCGGTCCAAGACTCCAAGCAGGTGGCCGTGCTGGCACCCACCACGCTGCTGGTGCAGCAGCACCTTGAGACCTTCCAAGAACGGCTGGCGCCATTCCCGGTGCGGGTCAAGGCGCTGTCTCGCTTCCAGAGCGCCAAAGAGGCTGCCCAAGTCAAAGACGAGCTGGCCAGCGGCGCGATCGATGTGGTGATTGGGACCCACGCGCTGCTGACCGGCACGGTGCGCTTCAAGGACCTGGGCCTGGTGGTGGTAGACGAGGAGCAGCGTTTCGGGGTGGAGCACAAAGAGACGCTCAAAGCCCAATGGCCCACGGTTGACGTCCTATCCATGAGCGCCACCCCCATTCCCCGCACCCTGGAGATGGCGGTCTCTGGTATTCGGGAAATGTCCACACTGGCCACCCCGCCGGAAGAACGCCGCCCGGTGTTGACCTACGTGGGCCCGGCCACTTCGGGTCAGGTGGCGGCCGCCATCCGCCGCGAACTGCTGCGTGATGGCCAAGTCTTCTATGTACACAACCGGGTCCGCTCCATCAACAAGGTGGCGGCGGACGTGACTACCTTGATTCCCGAGGCCAAGGTGGCGCTGGCCCACGGCCAAATGGGTGAAAACCAACTTGAGGGAGTCATTGTGGACTTCTGGGAAAAGCGGGTTGACGTGCTGGTTTGCACCACCATTGTGGAGACCGGACTGGACATTGCCAACGCCAACACCCTGATAGTCGATTCGGCTGACAAGTTTGGCCTGTCCCAGCTGCACCAACTGCGTGGCCGGGTGGGCCGGGGCAAGGAGCGGGCCTACGCCTACTTCATGTACCCAGCCGAGGTGACCTTGACCGAGACGGCGCATGACCGCCTGACCACCATTGCCACCCAGTCGGAGTTGGGGGCGGGCATGCAGGTGGCCATGAAGGACCTGGAGTTGCGCGGCGCTGGCAACCTGCTGGGTGGCGAGCAGTCTGGTCACATTGCCGGAGTGGGCTTTGACCTTTACCTTCGCATGATCGGTGAGGCCGTGGCGGAATCGAAGGGTGAGGCGCCCGCCCCGCCTGAGGTGTCCATCGACCTGCCGGTGGACGCCCATCTGCCGCACGTCTACATTGACCACGAGCGGTTGCGCCTTGAGGCCTACACCAAGATCGCCTCGGCTAATACCGCCCGTGAGTTGGTCCAGGTGCGTGAGGAGCTGACCGACCGTTACGGGGCTTTGCCGGCCGATGCCGAAGGCTTGTTTGGTCTGGCCACCTTGCGTCAGGCGGCCCGCGCCGCTGGGATCAGCGAGGTCAGTGCCCAGGGTCGCTACATCCGCTTGCACCCGGTGAGTTTGGCTGAATCACAGCAGCTGTGGCTGAGCCGAGTTTGCCGGGGCAGTGTCATCAAACCGGCCACGCGCACGGTGCTGGTGGCAATTCCCCGGCCGTCCCGGCTTGGTGAAGCCCCGATGGGAGGACAGGACCTGATACGTTGGCTCACTGACCTAGTGACCGACCTAAAGGCCCGTGACCCCGGTAGTAGTTAATTGGTAGGATGAATTTCAGCGTTGCGCCGGAGCGCCGCCCGGCCAATTCGAGGAGAGGAACCTCTGTGAGGATTTCAATGCGCCCACGCTTGGTAATTGGACTGACGTTGGCTGGCCTGGCTATGGCTGGCACCAGCGCCTGCGTCGACCAGAATGCCCCAGCCGTAATTGTGGGCGACCTGACGTACACCGAAGCCGATCTAGCCACCGTCACCACTCAGTGGCGGGCTCTGACAGTAGCCACCGAAGCCCCCGCTAGGGAGCAAGCCCAAGCAGACCTGATTGCCATGATTGAACAGCGCCAGGCGGCGCAAGCCGAGGGTGACCTGCAGGCCATGGCCCAGGCAGACGGACAGCTTGTTTGGTTCGCTATCAAGCAACGCGGGTTTGCCCAGCCTGACCCCACGGCTTACAAGGCGGCCAGCGAACTGATGGTATTTGGCATAGTCAACTCCCTGCTCCAACTTGGTGGGGAGGAATTGGCGGCCTTTGACCAAGCCACCTTGGCTAGGGTCCACGGTGTGCCTGATGACCAAGTGGCCAACCTGCCAGTGTTCAGCCTAGCTACCCGTCAGGCGCTGACCAGCCGGTATTTGTTCGCGGCTGACATGCAAGTGGATCCCAACCTGGTCCCGGAAAACTTTGCCTTGCTTAACCAGATCTTGCAATTGCCGGGGGCCTTCGAGACTGTCTTAGAGACGGTATGGGTGGCACCGAGGGTTGGCACAATAGTTACTGAGCAGGGCCTGGGCGTGATCCCAGACCTGGCGCCGTGGCCGTGGCTAATGCAGGCGGCCTCGCCAAACGCACCAGACACTCCTTAGTGAGAGTGGCCTTGGCTGATTCAAGAGACCGCGCTCCAGGGGTGAAGTATCTGGTGCGGACCATGGACCAGCTAAGGGCTCCAGGGGGTTGTCCCTGGGACATTGCCCAAACCCACCAGACTCTGGTACGTCACCTGCTCGAAGAAGCCTACGAGGCGGCCGAGGCCATTGAGCTGGGCGATCAAGCCGCCCTGCGCGAAGAGTTGGGCGACGTGTTGTTGCAGGTGGTGTTTCATGCCGCCATTGCCGGGGACGAACCAGACCCTTTCACCCTGGATGACATAGCGCGGGAAGTAGCCGACAAGCTGGTCAGGCGACACCCACACATTTTCGAGGGGACCGGACCCGATCCGGCCATGACCGCAGAGGAATCCCACCGGCGGTGGGATCAGATGAAGGCGGCCGAAAAGGCCCGCGGCTCGGTTCTTGACGGCATCCCCGTAGCCCAGCCAGCCCTGGCCCGCGCCCAAAAGGTCGTGGCCCGAGCCGAACGCGGCGGGATAGCGGTGTCCCAGCGTCCCGGTGCTACGGCATTGGGCGACCTACTACTTGAGTTGGTCAAAGCCGCACATCAAGCCGGCTTGGATGCAGAGTCCGAGCTGCGTATTGCCACAAGGCAACTAGAAGAAGACATTCGCGCTGCTGAGTGCGAAAGAAAGGAAACCGGATGCGAATAGGTGTGCCAAAGGAGTCCGGGTCTGGGGAGACCCGGGTGGGGGCCAGCCCTAAATCGGTGGCCCAACTGGTCAAGCTGGGCTATGAGGTAGTGGTTGAGGCTGGCGCGGGCGCCCAGGCCTCGTACCCGGATGCTCAATTCGCCGATGCCGGCGCCACAGTAGTTCCAGCCGCAGAGGCTTGGGCGGCCGAGGTGGTGACCAAGATCAATCCGCCCACCGCTAGTGAGGTAGACCGCCTGTCCAAGGGCGCCACGCTGATCAGCCTGATTGCCGCACCGCGGTCGCCTGAGCTGCTGGACAAGCTGGCGGCGCGCAACCTGACGGTGCTGGCCATGGACTCGGTGCCGCGCATCTCCAGGGCTCAGTCGCTGGACGTGATCAGCTCCATGGCCAACATTGCTGGCTACCGGGCAGTGATCGAGGCGGCGGAAGCATTCGGTTCGTTCTTCACCGGGCAAATCACCGCTGCCGGCAAGGTGCCACCAGCCAAGGTGTTCGTCTCCGGTGCCGGGGTGGCTGGCCTGGCCGCCATTGGTACAGCCGGTGCGCTGGGAGCCATTGTGCGGGCTACCGACATTCGGGCCGACGTGGCCGAACAAGTCGTGTCCATGGGGGCTGAGTTTGTGGCGGTGGAGGCCGAGGCGCAAGAATCCACTGACGGCTACGCCAAGGAGGCCAGCGCGGACTACGCTGCCGCGGCTGCCAGGATGTACGCCGAACAGGTCCAGGAGTGTGACATTGTCATCACCACGGCGCTGATTCCTGGCAAGCAGGCCCCCCGGCTATTGACCGCCGAGATGGTGGCTGCGATGAAGCCTGGCTCGGTGATTGTGGACATGGCCGCCGGGGCGGGTGGCAACGTGGCGGGCTCAGTGCCCGATCAAGTGACCACCACCGCGAATGGCGTCAAGATCATTGGCTACACCGACCTGGCTGGGCGGCTGCCCACCCAGGCCTCGCAGTTGTACGCCCAGAACATTGTCAACTTGATGAAGCTGCTAACGCCGGGCAAGGACGGCCAGCTGACGCTGGATCTGGAAGACGTGGTGCAGCGCGGCATGTTGGTTTGCCAAGATGGCGCGGTGACGTGGCCGCCACCGGAGGTCGCTGTCTCGGCGGCGCCGGCAGCGGGCAGTGCCCCGGTGACACAGGCCGCCGAGATCAAGATTGTGCACGGTCAGAAGCGTGACCCGAAGGTCATGTTTACCGCCATGGGGATTTGTTTGGCGGCGTTGTTGGCCCTGTTCTGGGTCTCACCGGAAGGGCTGTTGGGTCACTTCATGGTGTTCATGCTGGCGGTGGTGATTGGCTACTACGTGATTGGCAACGTGCACCACTCGCTGCACACTCCGCTGATGAGTGTGACCAACGCCGTCAGCGGCA
>Ga0123356_10006452_pt1 | contig 11823 bp, 11 predicted proteins | sample TergutEmb28metaG_2_FD_92546 | JGI IMG/M metagenome (GOLD analysis project Ga0123356, IMG submission 92546) | Embiratermes neotenicus P3 segment gut microbial communities from Petit-Saut dam, French Guiana - Emb289 P3 | ecosystem: Host-associated > Arthropoda: Insects > Digestive system > Gut ... | reverse complement strand
ATCAGATTGAACATATAAACGCAGTAATAAATGCAGGTGAATTGGGGGATGTACGTTTATATCGTATATCCTTCGGATTTCCGAGAAGAGATCCAAACGATTTCAGATATGATAAGGAGCTTGGCGGCGGTGCATTATACGATGCAGGTGGATATACCGTAAAATATGCATCTATGCTGCTTGGAGACAGTGCAAAAATTGTATATTCAAAGATGAATTTTACCGGTGAGTTCTCCGTGGACTTATACGGCTCGGCAGCACTAATAAATGAGCAGGGTGTCACGGCGCAGATAGCTTACGGAATGGATAACAGCTACCGGTGCGAGCTCGAAGTATGGGGAAGCACGAGTATGCTTACGACCGGCAGAATATTTACCGCACCGGACGGATTTGTTCCGGAAGCCGTAATAAAAAGCAATAATGAGGAAAAAATAATAAAACTGCCGCCTGATGATACATTTGCCAAGTCCATTCAATGGTTTTATGAATGCATATGTGATAAAACGAAACGGGAATCGGGATACAATGAGATAAAACAACAGGCACTTTTGGTTGATGAGTTAATAAAAGAAACGAAATAACATGTATTTGAGGTTTGTTATATGGATAAGATATTAAAAGCAATAATCATAGGTGCAAACAGTTATATTGCACGTAATATGATTGCTGTTTTGCAAAATCATAAAAATATAGAAATTACCGCATTATATGATTATCAGGAATCTTTTATTGATGCTTTAATTTATTTTAATGGTTTAATGAAGTACAGTAAGATTAACATTTTGGATACTAAAACAATATACAAATTAAATTTGGATGTTGACTTAATATTTTTCTTTTCCGGAAAAACGGGCACTTCGTCGGGATTTGAAGATTATGAAGTGTTTATCGATGTAAATGAAAAAGGATTATTGAATTTACTGACAGAATATAGATATCAAAAATCAAAAGCAAAGATAATCTTTCCCTCTACCCGCCTAATATATAAAGGAGCACAGGAAAAGCTGAGCGAAGATGCGGAGAAAGAGTTTAAAACAGTCTATGCCGTGAACAAGTTTGCCTGTGAAGAATACCTTAAGATGTACAAAAACGTATATGGGGTGAGGTACTGCATATTTCGTATTTGCGTGCCATACGGCACCCTGGTATCCGGAGCTTCATCCTACGGTACGGCAGAGTTTATGATAAACCGTGCAAATCAAGGAGAAAATATCATCCTTTTCGGAGACGGAAGTACAAGGAGGACCCTGACATATATAGAAGATTTATGTGAGTCAATAATACATGGTTCGTTATCGCCGCAAGGTGAAAATGATGTATTTAACATAGGCGGAGAAGATTATTGTCTTAAAGAAATGGCAACATTAATTGCAGAAAAGTACGGTGTTTCGGTCGATTATACACAGTGGGACGATATGGCATTAAAAATAGAATCGGGAGATACGGTATTTAACTCGGATAAACTTGATAATATCATAGAATACGAAAGAAATATGACATTTGAAAGATGGATAACCGAATATTTTCGGTAGCGTTTTTAATTGCTAAGGGAAAGAAACTTGTGATACAATACCGTTTTGAAAAACGGCTTCAATTTACGGAGGTATAAGATGAAAGGAATAATTCTTGCGGGCGGAGCGGGAACACGTTTATATCCGCTTACACGTGTTACAAGTAAACAGTTACTCACGGTATATGACAAACCGATGATTTTCTACCCCCTGTCAACACTGATGCTTGCGGGGATCCGGGAGATACTTATAATATCCACACCGGAAGACCTTCCGAATTTTGAACGCCTGCTTGGTGACGGAAGCGATCTCGGTCTATCTTTTTCATATAAAGTCCAACCGTCACCCGACGGTCTTGCTCAGGCTTTTATTCTCGGGGAGCAGTTTATAGGCGGCGATTCATGTGCAATGGTACTTGGTGACAACATTTTTTACGGCAACGGATTTTCAAGCATGCTTCAGAAAGCAGCTGCAAAACCAACCGGCGCAACTGTATTCGGCTATTATGTCGATGACCCGGAAAGATTTGGTGTCGTGGAGTTTGACCGAAACGGTCAGGCTGTAAGCCTCGAAGAAAAACCAAAACAGCCAAAGTCAAATTATGCTGTTACCGGGCTGTATTTTTATGATAATAAATGTGTGGAATATGCCAAAGCTCTGAAACCAAGCGCAAGAGGCGAGCTTGAAATCACAGACCTAAACCGTATTTATCTTCAGGCGGGAGAACTTGAAGTTACAACACTCGGACGCGGATTTGCATGGCTCGATACGGGAACAATAGACAGCCTGATGGATGCATCAAATTTTATTATGGCTGTAGAAAAAAGACAGAGCATAAAAATCTCGGCAGTAGAAGAAATTGCATACAGAATGGGATTTATCGATATAAAACAGCTTGAAAAGCTGGCAGGAGGATACGGAAAATCACCGTATGGCGAATATCTGATGAAAGTAATAAGCGGTAAGATAAAATGAAAATAACAGAGACAAAACTAAAAGGTGTATATATTATCGAACCGCAGGTATTCGGGGATTCCCGCGGCTGGTTTATGGAGACTTACAGCAAGATAAAAACTCCCGGGATAGACTCTGAGTTTGTGCAGGATAATCATTCGTTTTCGGCACAAAAAGGCACCCTTCGAGGCATTCATTTTCAAAAACCGCCGATGGAACAGGCAAAACTGCTCAGGTGCACAAGAGGCGCGGTTATGGATTTTGCGGTAGATATAAACCCGAAAAGTGAGACATATAAAGAATGGGTTGGTGTTGAACTATCGGCAGAAAACAAAAAGCAACTGTTTATACCAAAAGGCTACGGTCACGGTTTTATCACCTTGACCGATGACACGGAATTTGTATATAAAGCCGACAATTACTACAGTCCGGAGCATGACTGTGTGATTTTATGGTCGGACCCGGAAATAGGCATAAACTGGGGCTCGGATAATCCGGTTGTTTCCGAAAAAGACAGGACAGCACCACTGCTGAGGGAGTTTAATGGATAGAAGAGAAAAAGTTATTTTTCAATGCAATTTAAACGGAGCCGGACTGGAAATAGGTCCGAGTATCAATCCGGTTGTACCAAAATGTGACGAATATAATGTTGAAACGATCGATCACACCGATAAAAACGGCTTGCTCGAAAAATACAAATCGCAGGGTTTAAATACGGACAAAATTGAAGAAGTGGATTATATATGGAATGGTGAATCGTACACGGAACTTACCGGCAAGAAAAACCATTATGACTATATAATAGCTTCTCATGTTATCGAGCATACTTGTGATTTGATAGGTTTTTTTCGTGATTGTTCGGAAATCCTCAGAGAAAACGGTGTATTATCATTAGTAATTCCGGATAAAAGACGCTGTTTTGATTATTTTCGCCCGCTGACGAGCATATCAAATGTAATAGACCGCCATTTAAATAAATATACTTTTAATTCACCGGGAAGTGTGTACGAGTTCTATTCCTGTGTGTGTACTTCAGACGGTAATATAGCTTGGGATTGTCCGACTCCCCCTGTTGATGTAAAATTATCTTATGAAGTAACAGGAGCGATAAACGCTTATAACGATACCTTAAATCATAATAAATATATTGATATTCATAATTGGGTGTTTATTAAAAGCACATTTGAACAAATAATATATGAGTTAAATTGCTTGGATTTAATTGATCTTACGGTTGCACAAAGCTTTGACACAGAAGGACATGAATTTTTTGTATCACTTGTAAAACGAAGTAAACCGTTTATTGCAAGTGAAGACGAACGTTTAAAGCTTGCAAATAAAGCAATAAATGAGCTTGAACCAACCGATTGCGATTTTTTCTATACAGAACAAGTCAACGGGCTAAAGGATTATATATCAAAGCAAAGTGAGCAAATTGAAGAATTAAAAGAACATATTGAAAAACTGATCAAAGATCAACAAGAGCAAATAAAAGGAATCTATAACTCGAAAACATATAAAACCGGAGAGAAAATTCAAAAGGTATACAGATTTTTTAAACCGGTAAAAACGGATAATTAAGGGAGAAATATAAATGAAACTATTGGTAACGGGCGGAGCCGGATTTATAGGCGGTAATTTTATACACGATACCATTAAAAATTACCCCGAAGATACAATTATATGTGTTGACAGTCTTACATATGCGGGAAATATGGAAACTCTTGCACCGGTTATTGACAATGAAAACTTTCATTTTGAAAAGGCGGATATAGCCGATGCCGTTGCTGTCAGGGCGATTTTTGAAAAGCATCGTCCGCACTGTGTCATCAACTTTGCTGCCGAGAGCCATGTCGACAGGAGCATTGAAAACCCGGGTGTATTTCTTACAACTAATATAATCGGAACGCAGGTATTGCTCGATGCTTCCCGTGAGTTTGGCGTACAAAGATATCATCAGGTATCGACCGATGAGGTTTACGGCGACCTGCCGCTCGACAGACCGGATCTGCTGTTTACCGAGGAGACACCGATTCATACATCCAGCCCTTATTCTGCATCCAAAGCAGGAGCGGATTTGCTTTGCCTTGCATATGTGCGTACATATAAAATGCCGATTACCATTTCCCGCTGCAGCAATAACTACGGACCGTACCATTTTCCCGAAAAAATGATACCTCTTATGCTTATTAATGCAATGCAGGATAAACCTCTGCCGGTATACGGCAAAGGTGAAAATGTCCGGGACTGGCTATATGTCATCGACCATTGCCGTGCAATTGACCTCATTGTCCGCAAAGGCACCGTCGGTGAGGTCTATAACATCGGCGGACATAATGAAAGAACGAATATCGATGTTGTAAAAACGATATTAAATCAACTCGGAAAACCCGAATCACTCATAAACTATGTCACTGACAGACCCGGTCATGATATGCGTTACGCAATAGACCCGACAAAAATCAACAATGAACTCGGCTGGCTGCCGGAAACAAAGTTTGAAGACGGCCTGCGCCAAACAATTGAGTGGTACAAAACAAATATAAACTGGTGGCATAATGTACTCGATGGTGAGTACACCAAGTATTATGAAAGAAATTACGGGAACAGAGGATAAGGTAATAGTTAATGATTTTAGTAACGGGAGCGGCAGGGCAGCTTGGCACGGATGTTGCGTTGGAGCTTAAAAAAAGAAATATTGAGTATATCGGAATCGATAAAACGGATGATAAGACAGAACACCGCCCCTTGTCTTATCTTGACATAACGGATGCCGAATCTGTTTATGGATTTATCACGGAGAAAAAACCGCAATGTGTGATACACTCGGCGGCTTATACCGCGGTTGACAAGGCTGAAGACGAACCGGAGCTGTGCTTTAAAGTAAATGCCGACGGGACTGAGAACATTGCAAAAGCATGTAAAAAGGTTGGTGCAGAGATGATTTATATCAGCACCGATTATGTTTTCAATGGCGAAGGTGAAAAACCGTATGAAACCGATGCGGTCAAAGACCCTGTCTCCGTTTACGGTAAAAGTAAGCTTGCCGGTGAAGAAGCTGTGTTATCGCAGTTAGAAAAGTACTATATTGTCAGGATATCATGGGTTTTCGGCGAATATGGCAATAACTTTGTAAAGACTATGCTAAAGCTTGCCGAAACAAAAAATGAATTAAATGTAGTAAGTGACCAAATCGGCAGCCCGACATTCACACCTGACCTTGCAAAGCTGCTTTGCGATATGGCGTTGTCAGGAAAGTACGGCATTTACCATGCCACAAACGAAGGCTTCTGCTCATGGGCGGAGTTTGCCGCGGAAATCATGAAGCAAAGCGGCAAAGATTGCAAAATAAACCCGATTTCGACAGATGAGTATCCCACAAAAGCAACAAGACCTAAAAATTCCCGCTTGTCAAAAGCAAGCCTTGACAAAGCAGGATTTAACCGTCTGCGTGATTGGAAAGATGCTCTTGTCTCATACCTCCACATACACAAGAATAACTCTGCCGTTTAATTCGGTTACTCTGAAAAGTGACATATTTTGAATCCGGCCCGGGTCTTCGAATGCATCGCCGAACTCGCTAATAAACTGCTCGTCTATTTTGTTTAAATAAACATATGTATATTCGTTTTGAAGTATTTCAAGCCACTCATCTACGGTAATATTTTTAGTATAAACATCCCCTGCGCCATATGGGGTACCTAAGCTGGTAAATGAGTATTCACCTACATTTACCGGAGTAATGTCATAACGTGCAATAAATAATTCCAGGGATGTAGAGTTTTGATGAATGTAGTGGATTCTGTCGGTTTTTATGTCAAACGGATATGCTGACACACTCTTTATTGTTACCGCATCACGCCATCCGGCTGTATGGTCGCTGAATACCTGACGATAAACTATACCGGCATCGAATAAATACAGCGGAATCAACATAAATAATACTATTCTTGCAAACTTTCTGTTTTTGGAAAGTTTTTCGTTTTCGTTGATATAATATATAAACATGCAGCAGAATAAACAGACTATCGTGGCAAAGTAAGTGTTCATATATCTGTGGAATGAAGCAAGAGCAAGTGCCTCCTGATCGTACCATGCAAAAACGTATAATACTAAAAGTGAAACGGTATATAATGCCCAGCCGATATAAACACCGGCGGAACAGTTTATAATTTTATTTCTGAGCGGTTGTTCACTTTTCAGCATCCATATAAACAGTAACCCCGATATTATTATCAGGCACTGAAAGAAAGTAAACCCGAATGAACTGGCTCCGCTGAGCAGCATACTGACAAAATTGACGATAATCGTGTATTGATATTCTTCTGCATTTCCTTTTAAAAGTTCAAGAAAAGCAGGTAATGTAATGCCGCTGACCGGTGTCCATGCAAATGCGGTGTCGGTAAGATTTCTGTATATACTCCATGATTGATTTACTATAACAGGGATAAGCAGTGCTATAGCCGAAACAAGGAAATATTTTGATTTTAAGAAACCGGCAAGGCGGTCTTTGCTTAGTTTTTCTTTTCGGGATTTAATCAAAACATCCAAAACAATAATTATGCCGGCGATTAAAGCAAGACCAAACCCCGAAGCTTTAACCAATGTTAAAACAGCGGATGCCAAAGCAATATTTATGTAAAACGCGGTATCGTAGTTTTTTTCCGTAAAATAAGCAAACAAAATATATGCAAGAAGAATGCCCAGTAACGCATCAACATAAATTTCATTATAAAAGCCAACATGCGGAAAAAGCGGGATTATAAAAACAAATATTGCCACGAAGGGAATAACTTTAAGGTTATCCCAACGGATATTCTTAAAAACAGGTAAGAGGAGTGAAACTCCGAGTAAACCCATACTCATATATAGCTTTGGTTCGCTGAATCCGCCGATTTTCATCCAGAAATAGTGGAATAAAGCCGTTGCGGGAGGATAACCCCTGAAGGTTGTGGTTGCATCGGGATGATTGCCGAAGGCATCGAATACAAACATGTTTTTAACGACAACACCCCAATGGGAGAACTCATCCCATAATGACATCATCCTGTTTCTGTTCACATAAAAAATAAATAAGGATATAAGAATAAAAACGGCAAACCCCGGAGTAAGTATATCCTTTAACGGATTGGTTTTTTCTTTATACCCTTTGACCATTCCCCATATACAAATACCGAGTGCGACTATACTTGCGGCAATAACGGCATAAAAACCGGCAATCATTATTCCGGCGAGTCCAAAGACGTACAGGGTTATAATAACGGCAAAACAGGTTATTGCAATGGTTTGCTCAAACCTGTATTTGAGCAGGAAAGTAAGTGCGGTTGAAATAACGAGAAGAAAAAGAAAAGTTAATATTATATCCATTAGAATATCCATTTCTTTTGAACATAGTAGCTTAATAAAAATAAGACAGTGTCGACCAATATTTTGGACGGGACCTCATTTAGAATAGTAAAATCATGTAAAAGTGTCGTAAAAAATCCTGAGGAAAGCATTATAAATGCCGCTAAAATATAATACTTAACAAAGGTGTTGCGTCTTTTATTCCCCGAGAAAACAATATTTCTGTTTACCATGTAGTTATAAAATGATGAAATTACCCTTGCGATAACGGTTGATATAAGAATGTATTGCACTGAGAATTCTTTTGTTGCAAACACTATGACGGCAAAAACGGCGATATCCAGTAAAAATGACGATATTGCGGATAAAATGTATTTAATGAAGGTTTTGTATATTCTGATTGAATCCAAAACGGGATTAAAATGACTGCTTGCATTATTATCCAAGTATATTGTTTCTATCGGCACTTCCTTTATGGGGATTTTTTTGTTTCCGCATTCGACGAGCATGTTCATTTCATATTCGAATCTTTCGCCCGGAACGGTTATCATCTCTTTAATGAGCTCTGTGTGGATCGCTCTTAAACCTGTCTGAGTATCGGATATTTTAACACCGCACAGAAAGCTGAATATTGCTCTTGTCAATTTGTTGCCGATACGGTTTTTTTTCGGGATACCCTTAGCGTTAAAATCGCGGCATCCGAGAATCAAAGAACCGGTGCCGGAGAGTTCGTTGATGCATTTAATAATGTCAGCGGCCGAATGCTGTCCGTCCGAATCGGCAGTGACAATTCCGTTGTAATCGGGGAATTCATTTAAATAGTAATTAAATGCTGTTTTTAGTGCACGGCCTTTGCCGAGGTTAATTGCATGTTTTAATAAAATGCAGTCATAGCGGACCTTTGCCTGCTCAAATAAAGTGTCATATTCCGGGCTGCTGCCGTCGTTTAAAATCAGGATTTTTGCATGAATATTTGAGTTTGACTGCTCGTTTAATGATTCGTGCAATTTTTCCAATAACTGCAGCAGCCTGTCACCCGGTTCGAGTGACGGGATAACTATTATTGCTTTAATAATTGAATCCGGCATGAAAATCAGTCCGCCTCGCATTTGCTCACATTAATACACCGCATTTCATTATAATAAAAGTATCGGAAAAAATCAACTTTTCCGTTGACATAAACTTTACCGATATGGTACTGTAACGTGCAAGGCGGTGAGTTCGATAAAAGAAGCAAACTATAAAAATTATATTAAAATAGCAAGGTTTGACCATTGGATCAAGCAGCTTTTTATACTGCCGGGATTTTTTCTTGCATACATCCTTGTCGGGACGACAGAAACCACGCTGAATATTGCAATCACCGTATTTCTCGGATTACTCGCAACAAGTGCGGCAGCCTCGGCAAATTATTGCATAAACGAATGGCTTGATGCCGGCTTCGACAAATATCATCCGGTCAAAAAGAACCGTCCTTTTGTTACCGGCAAACTGAAACCCGCAATAGTAATAGCAGAATATTCGTTTTTTTCAATAATCTCACTGTGCATAGCATATTTTATATCACCCGAAGTATTACTTTCGATAGGTGTCTTCCTTCTGATGGGAATACTGTACAACGTTCGCCCCGTCCGGACAAAAGACCTGCCCTATATCGATATTCTTTCCGAATCACTCAACAATGCAATCAGGCTGATAATCGGATGGTTCTGCATAACGGTAATCGTCCTGCCTCCCGTCAGTATTGTATTCGGATACTGGATGGGCGGAGCTTTTCTTATGGCTGCAAAACGTTTTGCGGAATATCGCATGATAGGCGATCCCGAACAGGCAAAACTATACAGAAAATCATTCGGGCGCTACAGTGAGCTCTCATTGCTTTTATCAACGGTATTTTATGGTTTTTTGTCCATATTCTTTTGCGGCATATATTTAATAAAACACAGAATCGAACTTCTTTTATTTATACCTTTTTTATGCGGACTGTTCTGTTACTACCTCGGCATATGCTTTAAGACGGATTCGGCGGCACAAAAACCCGAAAAGCTATACAGAGAAAAGGGTCTCCTCCTGTATACCGCATTTCTTTTTGTTCTTTTCATCGCATTGCATTTTATAAATATCCCGATGCTTGAATCACTTCTTGACGTTAATTTAATAAGGTGGGAAAAATGATATTAAACACCGGGCATAAGGCAATTATTGCCGACCTTGACGGCACCTTATACTTTCAGCTTCCCGTACGATTGAGTATGTTATGCGCAATCGTATTATTTTGCCTGACAAAACCGCATAAAATAAAAGAAATTCAAATCGTCCGCAGCTACAGAAAAAAATATGAAAAAGGTATGGAACATCACGACCGTTGCCTTGTATTATCAAAAGACTATAACATGGATGTGATGCGGGTAGAAAATATTATACAAAAATGGATGATCGACAATCCGCTCCGGTCTGTGCACAAATACAGAGACAAAAACCTGCTGCTCTTGCTTGAAGAAATGAAAAACAAAGGCACTAAAATAATCGTATACTCCGATTATCCGGTCACCGAAAAACTGAAAGCACTAAACTTTACACCCGATGTTGCCTACTCGGCCGATGATGTCGGCTGCTTAAAACCGTCGCCGGAAGGGTTATTGTATATTCTGAAAGAAAACGGGCTTACTGCCGCAGATTGTCTGTTTATCGGCGACAAATACGAAAAAGACGGAAAATGTGCCGAAAACGCAGGAATGGAATATATAATACTGCCGCAAGGAAAATACGGAAGAATGAAAAAACCGTAAGGAGCAAAACAAATGTCTGACAGGTTGATTTCATTAATTCCGCTTGCTTTTTTCCACCGATACTTGTATCATTAAACAATGTTAAAGAGAACAAATTTACTTGTATTATTAATATTAATTTTACCTCTTATTTTGGTAGGAGTTAGTAACTATTTTTTTGCCGCATCCTCCTACCGGTTTATAATTGACCCAGCAACCGGAGAACGGACAGGCCGTATATGGACCGGTGATATTGACGGTGTTTTAATGGCGCTGACAATGTGTGTTTTTGTCACGGCGGCATGGATTCCCGCCGCCCGCTTCGGATGGATCGACAAGCTGTGCAAACACTTAACAGATAAAATTCTTTACGGTAAAAAATATATATGTGAAAACCGGAAAAAATGTTTCCTCGGCATTTGTATAGTATTATCAATACTTTTTGCTGCATTGATTATTGATGTGGCTTACACTTTTTACAGAGCAAGAAGCTTTGGGTTTGATATACGGAGGATCGTTTTTTTCGCAACTGCCGGTTTTTCTGTATACTCTTTGATACTCTTTCGGGGAAAACCGGAAAAACTCTTTTTATCGATATCACTGATTATCGGGTTTATGTATGTAATCACACATCCGATGCTCTTTTTTGGATTTGACAATGAAATGCACTATGCATGGGCAGTCGAGGAATCATATCTTTTAAATGTGTCGGTTGTGGAATCGGACATGATCCTTGCAAGGACATTTCAAACGGGATATTTCGGATGGTTGCCTTCCGGGGATAACAACGCGGTAGTTTATTCGTTTCCGAAAGGAACGGATACCCTTACATGGGTGGGTTACACGGGCCTGCGCACCTTGTACTACAGAATGTCTCACATACCCTTGGGGCTTGTAATATATTTCGGCAGAAGCCTGACACTCAACCCCAACTTTATTTTATGGGCGGTTATGTACAGCAGCCATCTGATATTTACGGCGGTTGTCTATTTTGCAATCAAACGGCTTAAAAGCGGAAAGTATCTGATGGCAGCGATTGCTTTGACTCCTCTTACATTTTTGGTATCAGCCTCCATAGGGTATGACGGCTGGATGAAAGCGTTTTTATTTCTCGGCTTTGCATATTACTTTTATGAAATTCAAACTCCCGATGAAAAAATCAAGCTTAAAAGTATAATTATCATGCTCGGCGCATTTGTAGTCGGTCTTTCTCCGAAAGCCATATACTTTCCGATAATGCTGGT
>Ga0123356_10006451_pt1 | contig 11825 bp, 11 predicted proteins | sample TergutEmb28metaG_2_FD_92546 | JGI IMG/M metagenome (GOLD analysis project Ga0123356, IMG submission 92546) | Embiratermes neotenicus P3 segment gut microbial communities from Petit-Saut dam, French Guiana - Emb289 P3 | ecosystem: Host-associated > Arthropoda: Insects > Digestive system > Gut ... | reverse complement strand
CCTTTACGCAAGGCGCTTCCACCCTCACCATGCAGTTGGTGCGCAATGTGGTGGCCGATACAGAAAAAAGTCTGGATCGCAAGGTAAAAGAAGCCCTGCTGGCTTTGCAATTCGAAAAAAACTACGATAAGGACGAGATACTTTTCCTGTATATGAACAAAATCTATCTCGGCAAGAGTACTTATGGCTTCGGTTCCGCCGCCGAATATTATTTCGGCAAAAATCTCAAGGATATCTCGTTGGCCGAAGCCGCTACCATGGTAGGCATGCTGCGCAATGCCAACTATTACGCGCCCTATCAGCATCCGGATCGGGTGGTGGATATACGCAACACGGTGCTTTCCACCATGATAACTTTTGACGAGGATAAATACGGCGTCTCCGCCCGCGCCGCCATGAAAGAGCCGCTGAAGCTTTCCGAAGCTCAGGAGAATTTAGGCACAGATTATGATTATCCGTGGTTTGTGGATCATGTGCTCAATGAAACCGCCACCATACTCACCTCGCTGGATCTGCCGCAGGAAATTATGTTTACCGGCGGATTGAATATCCATACCACACTGGATATAAGGATACAAGAGGCTATGGATGACGCCTACCAGGATGATAGCAACTTTATGGAGAGTAAAACCGGCGACCAGGTGGAAAGCGGTATGGCTGTCATCCGTCCGCTCACCGGCGAAATCTGCGGCTTGGTCGGCGGCCGCGTGTATGGCGCGCGCCGCGGCTTCAACCGCGCCACCGCTATGCAGCGTCAGCCCGGATCCACCATCAAGCCCGTGGTAGCCTATGGCCCGGCCGTGGAGCTGGGTTATGGCCCCGGTACTATCATCGACGATTCCCCCTTCACCGGCAGCTATAACCCCCATAATTCCGACCGCGCCTATCTGGGGCGCATCACCATGCGCCATGCGCTGAGGCTTTCGCGCAATGTATGCGCGGTCAAGATACTGCAAACCATCGGCACGCAAAAAGGCTGGCAATTTGCCATAGATATGGGCCTGCCCCTGGCTGAAAGCGACGCCTATAACAGCGCCATGGCCCTGGGCGGCGTGGCCCGCGGCGTGGCCCCCTTGGATATGGCCGGCGCTTTTTCCACCTTCGCCAATAGCGGCGTGTATACCAAACCCTATTGCGTGGCGAGAATCGTCGACGCGCACGGCAATACCATTTACGAAGCCGAACCCCTGCAACGCCGCGTATTTTCCGAGCAAACCGCCTGGATGGTGACGGATATGCTGATGTCCGCCGTGGCCAACGGTACCGGCGGCAACGCCCGCTTGAAGGATTGGCCCACCGCCGGCAAAACCGGCACCGTGGAATTGCCCTCAGCCAGGGAAGACCCTGATTATGCCGGCAAGAGCGGCACCAAGGATGTCTGGTTTGCCGGCTATACGCCGGAATTAGCGGGCGTGGTATGGATGGGCTATGATAATAAAAAAGACGCCGACGGCAATGTACAGTATATGGGCCGGGTTTTTGGCGGTGGCGCACCGGCTCAATTATGGAAAGCCGTGATGACATTATGCCATGAGGGTCTGGAGGTAAAACAGTTCCCCAAACCCAACGGCCTGGTTTCTGTCAGTATCGATATGAAGAGCGGTATGCTGCCCAGCGAATTAACACCCGCCGAATACTATGGCTCGGAAATATTCAACGCCAAACATGTGCCCACGGAAAAATCCGATATCTGGGAAGTAGTGGAGATCTGCGCGGATACCAATAAACTGGCTAATGATTTCTGCCCCAATAAAACCACCGCCGTGCGCATACGCGTGGAAAACCCGGAAGCGCTCTCCGAAAAGGTACCGGATTATGGCTTATATACCCCCATATACTACTGTCCGGAGCATACCACCATGCAGGGTGATTTAAGCGCTGTGTATATCTGCACCGATACGCGTCACGGCGCCGAACGTGTGCTGGCTAATGTACCCTATTTAGGCCAAAGCGGCGGCTGCCCCGCTGAATTAGTGGCCCAACGATACTATGGCCCCGCTTCCCTGCCCACCAGGTATTGCGCGCTGGAAGGCCATGGTGTGAAAGAAGCTGACGGCGCCACTCCTTTCCTGCCTCCGGATAATAGCGGCGGCAATGAAGGCGACTGGTTGGGTATAGGCGGCAATACCAATACTAATCCCGCTACCAACACAAATCCCGGCGCCAATACTGACATAAACAGCGGCAATAATCCCGGCGCCGGCAACAGCAGTAATCCCGGCGGCGACGCAGTGGCAACCAACCCGGCGGATATTAAGCTGTACGCGCCCTATAATCTGGCGGTCAATCGTTCCGCCAATGGCTGCTTATTAAGCTGGGCCGCCGATAATGACCCGGCTCTGGCTACCTACCGCATCCAGAGGATCACCGACAATGATGAAGCCACCGAAGTACGTTACAGCGTAAACGGCTACTCCTTTGAAGATACGGTAGTAGAGGCAGGGCATGTCTATACCTATAGTGTTTACGCATATAATATAGAATATGGCGTGGCCAGTTCCTGGTCAAAATCCGTCAGCTTCTCGCGCTAAACATGCGGCTCTATGTGGCCGCCCTGTGTATGCGATCAACCGCCGTAAGGGCGGCCCTGTGTGGCCGCCCTGTTTGTGTGCATTCAACCGCCGTAGGGGCGGCCCTATGTGGCCGCCCTGTGCATGCGATCAACCGCCGTAAGGGCGGCCCTGTGTAGCCGCCCTGTTTGTGTGCATTCAACCGCCGTAGGGGCGGCCCTATGTGGCCGCCCTGTGTATGTGATCAACCGCCGTAGGGGCGGCCCTATGTGGCCGCCCTGTGTATGCGATCAACCGCCGTAGGGGCGGCTCTATATGGCCGCCCTGTGTATGTGATCAACCGCCGTAAGGGCGGCCCTGTGTGGCCGCCCTGTTTGTGTGCATTCAACCGCCGTAGGGGCGGCCCTATGTGGCCGCCCTTTTCGCCAATTTAATGCACAATTCAGGGCGGCTACATAGGGCCGCCCTTACATTTTGCGTTATTCCTGGGAAAAACGGGATAAAAATTGCTTGGTGCGTTCCTCCTGCGGGTTTTCTATAACATCCCCTGCTCTGCCCCGTTCCACCACCACGCCGTTATCCAGAAAAATAACCTCATCCGCCACATCGCGGGCAAAAGCCATTTCATGGGTCACGATAGCCATGGTGGTCTCTTTATCAGCCAATTCGCGTATCACCTTCAGCACCTCGCCGGTGAGTTCCGGATCCAGCGCCGAGGTTGGTTCGTCAAAACAGAGAATATCGGGATGCAGCGCCAGGGCGCGCGCTATCGCCACGCGCTGTTGTTGCCCGCCGGAAAGCTGATAGGGATAGAGATCCATTTTATCAGCCAGACCCATCTGTTCAAGTATGCCGCGTCCCTCTTCTTCAATTCTTTCCCGGTCTATGCGTTCATTATTGCCGGCTTTCTCCTTTGCCAGCAATTCATTGGCTAAAATCACATTTTTTAGCGCTGTGTACTGAGGGAACAGGTTAAAAGCCTGGAAGACCATGCCGAAATGAAGGCGTTTCTTGCGGATTTCCGATTCACGCTGAGTTTCCGGATCAGCCGCGTCAAATAATACCTCGCCTTTCACACGTATGATGCCGCCATCCGGGTGCTCTAAGAAATTCAGGCAACGCAACAGCGTGGTTTTACCGGAACCCGAAGAACCTATTATAGCGATGGCGTGACCTTGATCCAGCGAAAAGCTGACGTCCTTAAGCACCTCGGTTCTACCGAAACTTTTTTGAATATTTTCAACTTCTAATACAGCCATAATGTGCCTCCTTTATTAACCTTATACCCTGAAATAGTCCAGTTTTCTTTCAAACCAGCCAAACAGCAGCGTGAGTATGCCGATAAAGGCCAGGAAGAAAAGACCGGAAGAGAAGAGCGGCACAATCAAACCTCTGGCGGTATATTCAGACGCGATCATAAGTATATCATAATTGGCGATAAGCCGCATCAGGGTGGTATCCTTAATTAAGGTGATAATTTCATTTGCCATAGGGGGCACGATCCTCTTGACCACTTGCAATAAAATGACTTTAAAGAAAATCTGGCTTTTTGTCATACCCAGCACCTGCCCGGCTTCGGTCTGCCCGATGGGGATGCTTTGGATGCCGCCGCGGAAAATTTCCGAAAAGTAGCAAGAATAGTTGATCACAAAGGCTACCAGCGCGGCGAGAAAGCGGCCGTCTGTGCCTTTTCCCCAAGGGGCGACGCCCCATAATAAGCCCGGACCGAAATATATAATAAGAAGCAGGAGCAACAGTGGAATACCGCGGATAATCCAAACAATAGTTTTCGTTATGGCCGAAATAATCTTTACCTTGCTCATAGAACCAAATGATATTATCAACCCCAGCGGCAATGCGAACAGAAGTGTAAGCGCAAAAAGCTTACAGTTCATAAGTATAAAACCTAGCGCCAAACGGCTTAATATTACTAGATCCATATCAAACCCCCAAAATTATGCGGAGGGGCGGAAATTCCCCTCCGCATTCTATACATAGTTTATCAAATAAGTGTCAAATTCAGACAAATTACTTAATAGCACAAGATACTATTGTGACAAATCAAGACCATATTTATCAGCCAAAGCTTTCAGCGTGCCATCAGCTTTGAGCTCTTTTAATATACCATTGACCTTGTCGCGCAGACCGGGGCCATCGTCAGTCTTACGGAAGGCTATACCATAATCTTCCACGGCCAAACGCTCCTTGATGGCGAGGTTAGCATAGTCGGTGCCGGGGCCGATCATGAATTTGGCCAGGGTAAGATCCAAAACAGCGGCGTCCGCGGTTCCGGCGGCAACTTCCATCAGGCAGGCTGTCTGCACTTCTTTAGCAACATAAACGGCTTGCAGCAGATTATCATCTTCTTCGATAGTTTCCTCACCGGCAGAGCCCGCTTCAGCACAGACGGTTTTACCGATCAGCGAGGCTGTACCGGCATAGGCGGCATCGGCTTTCATTACCACTACCTGGGCATTTTGCACATAGGGATCGGTGATGGACATGGTTTGTTTACGCGCGTCGGTGATGGTCAGTCCGTTCCAAATACAGTCGATGCTTTTGGCGTTCAGTTCAACCTCTTTTGTATCCCAGTTGATTACCACAAACTTCGGTGTCATTTTCAGCTTAGCGCATACAGCCTCGGCCAGCTCAGTGTCAAAACCGGTGAATTTACCATTTTCGTCCGTATAGTTCATAGGCTCATAAACGGTATAGCCTATAATCAGTTCACTTTGGGACGATGAGGGACATGCGGTCAAACCAAAGGTAAGTGCCAGAATCATAACCAGAGCTACTACTACATGTTTCTTTTTCATAAATGCATCACCTTTCTCAATAATTTTGTCGGAAATTATTCCGTTGTTTTATATTCTATCATATCTTTACTCCGGAAGGAATAGATTTTTATAAATTTTTTGCAATTTTTTACGATTTTTTTATATACAGAATAGCACAGAATTATTCAAAAACACAGATTGCCTTGCCGATTTCGCTTAATAAATTGGCAACTGTGAATCATTGTGCGCTGGAAACGGCCCTGTTTTAGGCAATATTTATGTCCTGCTATTCGCCAATAATTTGCAGTTTTTTCCCTTCGGTAAAAGGCCGGCCGATGATATCAGCCAGGCTGCAATAAGCGAAGGCCATCATAATGACCGGGTCGATTTTCAGGGGATGCGGCTGGCCTTGGGTCACGCCGTCTTCATTGACATAGGCCGCGACAATATCGCCGAAAAACATGGTAAAGCCCCGTATCCCCTTACTGTCGCAAACCTGGCAGAGAAAGTTCAGCGGGCACTCTTCTATCATCGGCGCCGTACCCGCCTCATCAAAAAAAGCGGTAAACAAAGATGATTTATCAATATCCTTACCCGAAGCCATGCCACAGTAATCCATTTCCTTTACCAATGCCGTGGAAGGTATATTGATACTAAAGTAGCCGGATTGCAAAATTCCCCGCGTGATATAATGAGTATCCTTCAATGACGCGCATAACACAGAATCAAAACAAGCGCAACCCCCCGCGCCCACCGTGGTATAAGTAGGCTTATCATTCACCATAGCGCCCACGATCATCCCGGGAAACGGCCCCACCGGCCGGTTATCAAGTTTGACCTTATTCACTCAAATTCCTCCTATTTTTTAATTATGAATTATGCATTATGAATTATGCATTATATTTGCTTGCAAATAACAAACCGCGGTGCTATGATAGACTTAAGGAACTGACGGGCGACGATATTTGTTGCGACGTTAGTGATCATTAACTTATTGAGGAGGAATACCCCATGAAAAAAAACCTGATTATTCTCCTACTGACGTCGTGCATGATACTTACCGCAATCATACCCGCCTTTGCCGTCGATACCGTCTCCGCCAAACCCACGGCCTCCACCGTGCTGGTGAACGGTAAAAACACCGCCTTTGACGCTTATAATATCAACGGCAACAACTACTTCAAACTGCGCGACCTGGCATCCACATTATCAGGAACGGCGAAACAGTTCGAAATCGGCTGGGACGGCGCCAATGACGCCATCTCGATCACCAGCGGCAAGAAGTATACCGCGGTAGGCGGCGAAATGAAGGGCAAGGGCGCGGGGGATAAGGCGGCCGCGCCGACCAGCTCTAAAATCTATCTCGACGGCAAACGGGTGGCCTTGACCGCCTATAATATTGAAGGCAATAATTATTTCAAGCTGCGTGATATCGGCGCGGCGCTTGATTTCGGCGTTGATTGGGATGGCGCCAATAATACCATAGTCATTGATACCAAAAAGGGTTATACGCCGGAATTCCCCGCTCATACACCGGCGGCATGGAATCAAGTTATCGGTTCCGTCAATGGCGACGATGTCTATCGTTATGAATATGATTATTACCTCAATAAGTTCTTTTATGACTATTTCGGCAGTTACTATGATTCACTGCTTCTTTATCAGAACATCAATTTACTGGATGAAAAAGACTCCCTTGATGTGCTGAGTGAATTGGAATACTATGCCTGGCAATCGGTGATACAGGCCGCGCTGATACGGAACATAGCCTTCCAAGAGTATGGCATTAGCTTGCCACCTGCCTATTATGAAAGCTTGCTTCTGCCGGATACAGCACTGGCCCTCAAAACCGACCGCATTTATTCCATGCTTAGCCAATGTATAGAAGATGAAGCCAGAGCCGCCAAGACTGTGGGCGATAAAGAGGCGGAAGAGTATTATTTGCTCGATACTTCTGACTGGGATTGCCGTAAGGTTGCCCATATCATCATCACCCCCGAACAAATGATGGAAGAAGCCCAGGAAAAGGGGCAGAGTATGGATAGTGAAAAGGCTGATGCCGCGGCGAAAAAACGGGCTGAGGAAATCATCGCCAGCTTGGCCAAGGGTGAGGATTTTGCCAAACTGGCCGTGCAATATTCCGCCGACGGCGCCGCCAAAAATGGCGGCGAAATGGATCTGTATTTCAATATCTACGGTTACGGCCTCAATGAGGATAGCGCCTTTGATCCGCGATTCGCGGAAGGCGCCTTCCTGCTGAAAAATGTTGGCGATACCAGTAAGATTCCGGTAGAAACCTCCTATGGCTACCATATCATCAAGCTACTGGATAAAAAAGATGATTTTGCCGCGGTAAAGGAATATGTTGTATCTGGCATGCAGTATATGGACGACAATGATATAGGCGAGTTTTTTGCCATGAAAATGCAGAAACTGGAAGATACCGCCGAGGTAGTGCGCAAATTCGAATTCAAATACTATGTTGAGCCGCCGGAACTGGCCAAGTAAGCAAGTCTAATTGCTGACTCTTGTTCCATCCAGATAAACATCCTTGACTTTCTGCAAAGCGCTAATATCCGTATCAGCGCCGGTTTCCGCCACCATGATGTCAGCTATGGCGCCAGCGGCCAGTATGCCGATTTCCCCCTCCATGCCCAGAACCTTGGCCGGGCTGGAGGTGGCGGCGGCAATGGCTTGCAGCGGCGTCATGCCGCACATTACCATACATTCCAGCTCCCAAGCCACCGTAATATGCTCCAGGCCGTCGAACGGGCAATCCGTACCGGCCACTATGGTCACGCCAGTTTTATAAATTTCCGGATAGTTCTGCAAATATGCCTCGACATTACCGCCAAAAGCCGCTATCTCCTGGTGATTTTTATAAAGAAGGCCTGCGCGCGCCTCTTCCTTTTTCATCAAGCCAAATAAATGCTCATAGACAAAGAATGTGGATACAATGGCCAAGCCTTTCTTGGCCATTTGTTCCGCCTGCGCAACTGTCAGATGGCAAGCATGTTCTATGGTGTCAAAGCCGGCGTCGATACACATTTGCAGCGCCGGCTGCATATTGGCATGCACTGCCGCCTGGCAGCCGCGCCAATGACTTTCCTTAACGATCATATCAAGTTCGTCCTGAGCAAAATCCGCCAAGCCATGAGTCCGGCAATCCGCCATTGCTTTGATCCAGGTAGCCCCGGTTTTAACTTGCTCCCTTACCGCTTTACGTATCTCCTGTGGCCCGTCTACCTGAACAGTGGTAGGCAGATTCCAATCAATACCCCCGCTAATGACCAGCGCCTGATTGCAATAGAAAATACGCGGCGCCTGAACAAAACCTTTAGCCGCGGCCAGCGCCAAATTGCGGCACAGACCGTTGGGGCTGGCCACGTCCCGCACAGTGGTAACGCCGTTGGCAAGAAAGCGCCAAGCGTCATTTTGCGCGAGATAGGCCGTAAGGTGGTCGCCATAAAGCTTTTCATCCCGGCGGCCGGGAGAAAATCCCAGATGCACATGCATATCGATCAAGCCGGGCAGTATTGTCGCCGCGCCATAATCCATATGTTGCTCGTTTGGATATGCGCTAAGCAAAGCAGCGCTTTGGCCTATGGCGGCAATTTTATTGTTCTTAATCAGCAATCCGCTGTCTTTGAGTACAGTTTTTCCGTCACCGGTGATCAATGTTTGCGCTGAAATAATCATTAAATTTCCTCCTCGCTTCCCGAATTGTATTGACAATGTAAGCGAAAACGCTTATAATAGCAAGTGTAGAGAGGGGTTGAGTATATGGCGTCAACAAGCATTACCGTCCGAATGGACGAGGACTTGAAAAAGCAGGTTGAAGTGTTGTTTGACAATATGGGCCTGAATATGACAACGGCAATTACAATATTTGCAAAAGCGGTTGTCCGTCAAAATAAAATACCTTTTGAAATTAAAGCTGATCCGTTTTTCAGTGAATCAAATCAGGCGCGTTTGCAAGACGCGATTGCAGATTTGAATGCAGGAAGAAACATTGTTGAGAAAACCATTGATGAATTGCTGGCGATGGAAAATGAATAGTATTGTTGCGTTTCAAGGACGCGGATGGGAAGATTACCTGTATTGGCAATCTCATGACAAAAAAACACTTAAAAAAGTGAATCAGTTAATCCAAGACATTGACCGAAACGGATATATCGGAATCGGAAAACCGGAAGCCTTATCAAATAACCTGGCAGGGTTCTGGAGCAGACGAATTGACGACAATAACAGACTGGTATACCGCATCAGGGATAATAAAATAGAAATAGTTCAATGCAAGGGGCATTACGATGATAAATGAACACCAAAAATTTACTCAAAACTCAAAACTCACGACTCAAAACTTGGGCTGTGAAGCAGTCCGTTATTAATATTCCTTGCGATAACCGATGTTTTCTTCCCCTGGAAAAATGCTCTTGAGAGCCATTAGGATCCATCACCTCTTCAAAGTAGAATATTTCACCGTTATAGGCGGCTTTGTGCAGCGGGCCTAGTTTTTTGTTTTTGATTACTTGAAAATACAGCCCCTCTTTGACCTGCTTAATAATATCTTCTTTATTTAATCCATCCAGCGGGATTGAATAAAACATATTGCCTATACTCATGCCCAGAGGCGTGACATATGGTTCATATGTCAAATATAAATGATCATCGTTCAATTGTATTACGGCGTCTGAAAAAATGGGCACAAAACTGGCTGTCTCGATTGTTTGTATCAGGCCGCGTAAGTTCTCGTCTATCATGACATAAATACCGTAGTCTTTGATAGTTTTTTCATATTTTGGATACATCGTAGCGGTTATATCAAAACCAATAATATTTTTTTCCGGATCATATACCGCGCAAAAATAATCAAATGCTATATCAAAATCATCATCTACATCATAGAAGATATTTTCATAAGCATAGAATGAATCATACACCTCTAAATCCTCATATTCCGTAATTTTGGCGCGGTCTATGGGTTTGGCGGAGCATGCGCAGCAAAGTAAAAGAATAGCAAAAAAAATAACGATTGCAGCGGATGTTTTAGCAAAACTATTAGTATTCATAACGCTCCTCCTTTAAAGAAATTTTTATCTGCCTGCTTGACGTTATTCCACAAAGATAATATAAAATCCTTCCGTTTTCAAGCCGGGAAAAGAAAAAAACCCCTGTTTCAAGGGGTTTTTCTTATGCCGCCTTTGGTTCAAAGGCGGCGAATGTTCATGGAGCGGGCAATGGGAGTCGAACCCACCTCTAAAGCTTGGGAAGCTCTCGTTCTACCGATGAACTATGCCCGCAAAAAAGGCCGCCGCTTATTAGCGGCGGCCTGGTGACGCGTAGGGGATTCGAACCCCTGGATGCCAGCGTGAAAGGCTGGTGAGTTAAGCCGCTTCTCCAACGCGCCCCATACGGCAAATAGCCGCCTAATAAATATACCAAAAGCGGGGCGGATTGTCAACATATTTTTTTTGTACGGTTGCAGGCTGTGCGGGGCGTTAATTGGATACAAATTCCACGCCGCGCTTATCCATAACAGTGAGCTTGCTTAAACGCAGCACCACGATCTGGCCATAATCGTCATCCACTAATTCCACTTTACCCACAGCCTCGACCCAGTCATTTTTTTGCGGACGCTCGCCATCATAATAAAACTGAAAGCCTATCTGCCCGTCAGCACCGCAGCAACCGGGGCTCTTGCGGTATACAGTTTGCGCAATATCGCCGGTAACAATGTTCTTAGTTTCTTTGTATATGCCTTCCAACACTATGGTCTTTTCCAGATAATCCTCCGGGTTAAGAAAAATATCATTGCACTGCGCAATAAACATTTTATCCTTTATCTTCACTACATCACTGGCGGCTAAATCCAGCACTGACTGCGCGGCTTCATTTTCATCATCAGCTTTGATCACGTCATCCTCCGTTGTAGACGATGCCACAGCCGGCGATACCGGCGCTGGTATAACCGGCGGCAGCGCCGGCGAGGAAGCGGCGGGTTGGCCCGCGCATCCGGCAAGTATGCCCATAATCAGGCATGGTATCAATAAAAATACTACTCTTTTCATGATAGCACCTCCAAATGTTTTTTTAATAATCTTATCAAAGCAAATATCAAAAAGGCAACGATGTTTACCGCCACCACGCTGGAGCCAGCCGGTATTTCCCAGGCAAACGAGATGACAATGCCGGTAAAGAAACAGCATACAGACAAAATAGCCGAACATATCACCACCGACTTGAAGCTGCCGAATACGCGCATGGAGGTCAGGGCGGGGAAAATGATCAGGCTGGAGATAAGCAAGGCGCCCATCATGCGCATGCCTATGACAATAGTCAGCGCGGTCAACAGGGCGATCAGCATATTGTAATAGCCGGCTCTGGTGCCGGTGGCTTTGGCAAATGTTTCATCGAAGGTGATAGCGAAAATTTTATTATAGAAAAACACATATAAAATCAATACCACCACCGATAAAAGCACGCTGATATATACATCGCTTTTGCTCATAGCCAGGATGCTGCCGAACATATAGTT
>Ga0123356_10006450_pt1 | contig 11825 bp, 5 predicted proteins | sample TergutEmb28metaG_2_FD_92546 | JGI IMG/M metagenome (GOLD analysis project Ga0123356, IMG submission 92546) | Embiratermes neotenicus P3 segment gut microbial communities from Petit-Saut dam, French Guiana - Emb289 P3 | ecosystem: Host-associated > Arthropoda: Insects > Digestive system > Gut ... | reverse complement strand
TGCACAGCACCGCGGGCCACATTTTTATCCGGTAATCGCTGGCTGCCTCACAACTCACGATCGAGCGCTGGGCTTAAACCTGCTGACGCAGGTTGGGCCGCAGCGTCAAAGAACCGTCGTCGTTGAGCTTCTGGTGGCAAGCCCAGCGCACGGGATAGCGCACCCCCTTGACCTCGATTTCGGCTCTGAGTTTGAGTCCCTGCCACTTTGTTCCCTGCGGCAGGACAAACTGCGCCTGCCGAATCTTGCCAGGCAGAGGATATCCGGCATCTAGGCAGCCGCTTCTGAGCGGTTTGTCGTCCGCGCTCCCAACGCTTACTCGCAGAACTCCCGGAACACCGGCAATTCCGTCGTTCGCGAAACCGATAATGAGGCCGGTGTATCCTCCGTCGTCGTAGCTCCAGATGAACGAGGGGCGAACACGGTAGCCGAGACGGCGATTGATGCGGTCGAACCACACCGGCGATGCCTCGTAGTAGCTTGTCAGCATTTTGGGATCAATATGGTGGAAGTTCCAAAGAGACCAGTAGTTCGCCCCGATGTCCATCACATGCGCGATCATGTTTTCCGCCGGTGAGATGCCTTCGTACACAGCCTGGGGATTCAGCGGTTTGCCCGGAAGCGGCTGTTCGAGAAGCGCGGCGATCCAGGGTGGCCGATTGCTGAGAGCTTCAATTTGTTCGTTCTCGATGAAAATGGTGTCGCTGCGAATCCAATTGTTGCTGCGAATGGAGCGATCGAGGACTTCAGAATTTCCCACCCGGCTGTAGTCGGGTTGGGTATTGGTCAACATTGGGGTCTTCGAGAATTGCTCGAGCTGAACTTCGAGCATCTGACTCCATGTCCGCTCCGCCGTCTGGTAGTCGGGAAAGGGATTATTGCCGAAAGGCCAGGTATGACCTTCGCCCCAGAATCCGTACATGAACGTATCGATGAACTCGATGATCGGGTTCCCATTGAATTCCGCGGCCATCGCAGCAACTAGCTCTCGGAAGGCTTGCTGAAAGAAAGCATCATCGAAGCGCGGTTGATAACGCGCATGCGGATTGCGCAGATATCGCTCAGCTGACGCCAGGTTTTCCTTGTCGCGGAGGACGAGGTCTACTTTCGGAACCTTTTCGAGAACGAAGTCAGGCAGAGCCGGCGCATGAGTGTAGTCGGGAGCGCTCATCTGGATCCGCAGCCCGATGCGTTTGCCACTTTTCTTCGCCAAATCAAGAACGAGCTTTATGTAGTCTGGCAAATCGAGGCGTCCAGGGCGAGGCTGTACTTCGCGCCATGTCGGCCGAATATAGAGCTGCTGTCCCAAAGGAAACTGAACCAACTCTTCAATGGCCTGAGAGATGTTGTCGGATTTGATTTCGTCTGTGCCCATATCGGCGGTGACATAGGTGATCAGGCCCTTGCCAAAGTTCGGCACGACTTCGTCGGATGGAGTTGTGGTCATCACTACGTCATCGGTCGGAATGACCGCATCCGGTGGATACTGCGGGAACGGACCTTGATTGAGCCGATCGGACACGGGAGGGCCTGAACCGAAATCGTATTTGCCCCAGTTGTGCGCAGGAACGAATGCGAGTGCTTTGCCGGCTCCGAGTTCTGCCGCCAGGGCAAGAGCGGCTCCGGTTCCTAGAAACTCTCTGCGTTGCATGAAAGTTGTTTTCCTCCCGCTGGACTCAAGAGTGCTCATCCTAGCAGGACAGGCCTAGCGTTGATCACAGGCCCACGCGGAATGAAAAGATATCGCTCGGGTGGCGCCGCCCCGTTTCTTCGAGGAATGACCACGATGGAGTGCATTGCTTTCCAGGAATCGGCTGGAGTAATCGAAAGGCAACAATTCAGAGGCGTCCTGCCATCACGCCCTTGCGACCGACTTTCACTCACGTTTCGTCGTGCTGCCCCCCTCTTCGTGCCGCGGATGATCATTCGCTATACTGGCATCGATGGATATTGAACGCATTATTGGTGACATCGAGCAGCTAGAGGAAATGTTTGAAGCTCCGGATATTAGGCCATTCAGCGCAAGTGACATCTCCGCTGCGAATCGCAGACACGATGAGGCCCTGGCCCATAGCCCATGGTTCCGGCTCTGGCAGCATTTCGGCGTTTGTTGTCGCCCGGGGTCGCCGAACTCCGACTAGCGAACCGAGAATAGGCCCCTTAGCCATTCTTTCCCGGTCAGCCCTGTGCCGGCAAGCTACCGCACTTGTTGGTTGCCGGTCCGGTTCCATCTTGCTTTTTCTTGTACCTTCATCATGCATGGACCGAGTCTTGCCTGCCCATCAACCGGTCATCCTCTGGTCATCCTCCGCAAAATCCATAGCTTGGTGAGACCGCGCGTTACATGACTCCGTGCCTTCTGATATCGTGCCCGAATGGCCCAGGTCGCCGCCCCGCCGCCGCTTCAACCTCTAACCAACGAAGAAGGACTCCGGCATCAGCTCTCCGCCGGGCAAATGGCGATGGTCGCCGTCGGAGGCTCTGTCGGCACCGGACTTCTCCTCGGCTCGGGCGCCGCCATGGAAATCGCCGGACCCGCGGCCATCCTTAGCTTTCTCGCCGCCGCTTTTATCAACTGGACCGTCGCGATGGCCCTCGGCGAACTCGCTTGCGCCCACCCCGCCGCCGGAAGCTTCGGCGTCTACGGCGACCTCTACCTCAACTCCTTTGCCGGATTCATCGCCCGCGCCGGATACTGGCTCGGGCTGGTGTTAGCCATCGGTGCAGAAATGGTCGCCGCCGCAACCTACATGGCCGCGTGGTTTCCCAACGTGCACGGCTATTGGTGGATTATCCTCTTCGCCGCGATCCTGCTCGTCATCAACCTGCGCAGCGTCGGCTCTTACGGACGCTTCGAATTCTGGCTCTCCATGATCAAGCTCGCCACCATCATTGCCTTCATCCTGATCGGAGCAAGCCTGTTAGCAAGCGGCCGGGCCGCGCCGCAATACACGGCTCACGGCGGATTCTTCCCCACAGGCCTCTGGTCTCCGCTGATCGCGTTGACGTACGCCGTCTACAGTTTCGGTGGAGTGGAAATGGTGGCGGTCACCAGCGGAGAATCGCGCTCGGTGAAAGAAACCCCGCGGGCGGTATGGCTGACGTTCCTGACGCTGACCTTCGTCTACGTTGGCGCGATGGTTGTGCTCCTGGGTCTCATGCCCTGGAACCATGCCGGAGTCACCGAGAGCCCCTTCGTCACCACGTTCCGCACGCTAAAAATCCCGCACGCAGCGGGCGTGATGAATTTCGTGGTGCTGACCGCAGCACTCTCTGGTGCCAACGCCACTCTCTATGTGGCCTCGCGCATGATCTTTTCGCTGGCCCGCACCGGATGGGGCCCGGCAAGCCTGGGCCGCCTGAATCACGAAGGCTCCCCGCAAAACGCTGTCCTGCACTCTTGCTTCGGAATTCTGTTCGCCCTGGCGCTGCTTCTGTTCGCCCCCGAAAACGCCTTCCGCTACCTTCTCGGAGCCGCCTTCACCGGCATGATCCTCTCCTGGCTGGTCTCGCTCCTTGCTCACATCAAGTTCCGCCGCAGGCGCACCGGAGAAGACCTGGCAGCCCTCCCCCTGCGCTCCCCGCTCGGTGCGTGGGGATCAATCCTGGGATTTGCAGGAGTCTCCGCCGCCCTCATTCAAACCTGGCTGCACCCAACGGTGAATCTGATCAGCGGCCTCAGCTTGATCGGAGCGTTGGCAGTTGCCTATCTGGTTCTGCGCCGAAAAAAAATGAGTTGTTGAATCCATAAGAAAACCGCAAGACCGGCCCCTTATTGATTCCACGACTCAACAATTGCATCACTCCATCACCTCGACCGATTCGGAGCTAGTCCTCAAAGCTTCTTGCGCCACCCTTCATCCGGTTCGTCACCAGATTCGTCCAGACAAACTTGATCACCCGCGCATCGTTGTAACAGTAGGCCAGATTGTGGTTCAACGTCGAGAAGCAATGCCGCTGGCAAGTCTTCTTCATCGACGTTAACTGTGCCGGCTCAAAGTTGTGATTGTCGATGTTTCCCCAATCGTAGGTGGCAGCGTACATCGGAAAACACGGCGCAACCGTGCCATCGGTCCGGATGATCACGTTGTTCTGCCCCGCGCGGCAATCCCACTGGGCAAAGTGCAGTTCCCCATTCGACCCCTGCACGATTCCCGGCGTGTGCGCCAATTTTTGCGCAATATCGCCGTTCATGCCGGTTCCGTCGCCGTACCAGCCGATACGTTTCAAGTCCGCGCCGCTCGACATGCGGATAAACGCCTTGATTTCTTCGAGCCGCTGCACCGAGTTCACCATCTGATATCCGGCTTGGTTCTTCTCGATCAGCCAGTCCACCAGCGAGTCAATGTCGCGCCAGTCCTCCGGCCGGATATAGGTCGGATTGTCGTTCAGATGCTTGAAGTGCTCGTCCTGCTCGAGCATTGGCGTCTCGTTGATGTGATAGTCGGTCGCGATATGACTGTCGCGGGCATATTCGGTAATCTGCCGCACGTCCTGCGTGTTGTTGCGGCAGATATTGATGTTGAAGAACACCATGTATCCATAAACATACTGCTTCCTCAACAAATGTTCGATGTGCCTGCGAACCGGAACCACAGCTTTCGGCAAACTCGGCTTCTCATCCCAGGCATCGACCGCAAAATTGAAAATACTCGCACCCGCATCGGCCAGCCGATCCGCCACATCAGGCCGCAGCAGCCGACCATTGGTTCCGATGTAAATCCAGAACCCTTTCTTGGCGGCGTAGTACACGACTTTGTGCGCAAACTGCGGACGCAGAAGCGGCTCGCCTCCCATCAGCGCCACAACGCGGCACCCGTGATCGTAGAGGAAGTCGATGGAACGCCGGGCTACGTCCTCCGTCATCCCCTTCACTTTGTTGTTGAAGGCCCAGCAGTACCAGCAATCCAGATTGCACTTGTACTCAACAAACAGATATGCCGTGATGGGATGAAAATCTCCCGGAAGAATGCGTGATCGAACGTAAGGAAACAGCCATCCCCGCATGCTGCGGTAAGCCTGCGACCAGGTCCAGTCTCTCTTCGCGGGGGGCTTCTCCGGTCCTGGTTCTGACAACAAATGCGGATACCGCGGAAAAACCGGCTCGGGAAGCGTCTTTCTTTTTGTGTCCGGAACCTTCACCGGCCCCGGCGCGGAATTCATGAGTAAGTCGTGGATGTCTACGTCAATGCGGAACTTCGGGGCAGTGGCCATGCTGAACTTTCCTCCACGCCTGTGCCAGAATGCTCTGTTGGATGATCCGCGCAACCGGAAGTTGCTTGAAAATCCGTACATCGTGGATTTTCGGGGAACACTCGCTGGCACTATGCCTGAAACCCGCCAGGCACCGTGAGAAAGTGAGGATTACGAGAATGGAAGGCCTTAAAGGCCGGAAGAATCCCCGGTCAAACCCGAAGAGTCACATTCGGAAAAACCGTGTAATCCTCTGTGATTACGATGACTCGAGCAGAAACAAGGAACAGCCTGCTGCGCTGCCCGCTGGATCTTCTTACAGGCTCCTGCCCACTTTCCCGTTGGCGGTCAGGTTGGCTATCCTAAGTCTTCAAAAAAATGCCTGCCCAAAACGCTCAGCCGGCTTCCGCAGCTCAGAAGACCGAACTCGCCGCTATCGCCCATCTCCGTCTCTATCCGTCCCTCACCAATCCCAGTTACCTGGTTCTTCGTTCCAGACGTTTGCTGTTCTCCAACTGGACGCGCACTCTCGGAAACAACTTAACCGTCCTCGACGTAGGCGGACGCTATCAACCCTATCGCCCTCTGCTGGCACCATCCCTCGCACGCTATGTAGCCATCGATCTGATCAAGACGGAGTTGACCAGCGCACTGGCCGATGGCGCTGCCTTGCCCTTCGCCGCTGCATCATTCGACCTGGTCCTTGCGACCCAGGTCCTCGATTGCATTCCCGACCCGAAGACGGCCATCCACCAGATTCACCTGGTGCTCAAACCGGGAGGAGTATTTCTGGCAAGCGCACCAGGCTTCGCGCCCGGATTTGCCGACACAGAACAGTGGAGGTTCACGCGGACAGGTTTGAGGACCTTGCTTTCGCCATTTTCCAGGGTGGAAATCGTTCCAGAACTCTCCAGCGTGGGCAGCGTTTTCCGCACTCTCAATCTGGCCGGCGATGCTTTTGTCCGCTACAATCTGGCGCGCACCGTCTATCGGCACACAGCCTGCCCGATTCTCAATCTACCTCGGCCTCGGATTCGAAACTCTGCACCTGACAACGAACGATCAGTTCGCCGCAAACTACAGCATCCTCGCGACGAAATAGATGGGGACCACTGGCAGAAGACCTTGTCGTTGCCAACCGTCGGCAGCTGCACGCCCCCGCGGACAAGACGCCCGGACCGATGTCCTCACGGCCGGCACGGCCCTTTCTCCTCGTTCAAATGCCCCATCAGCGCCTTCCCCTTGTGATAATCCGGATTGAACTCCAGCGCCCGCTCCACATACTTCTTCCCCACATCACGCTGCCCGGCCGCGCAAAATACGATCGCCAGATTCATCCCAATCACGCTGCGATGCGGAGCCCGGTGAAACGCCGCCTGCCACAACTTGACCGCCCGCTCGACATCCCCCGCCCGCGCATCCAGAATTCCCAAGTTCGTCGCCGCATCCACCAGCAGCGGATCGATCTTCAACGCCCGCTCATACAACTCCTTCGCCTCGTTCTCATTAGACTGCCGCTGCGCCACAAATCCCAGCGCCGCCAGCAACTCCGCGTCCTCGGGATTGTCCTTCACTGCCTTCGGTAAATTCTCTTCCGCCGCCTGCTCGGCTCCATAAACACCGCGCTGCGCGAGGGTCTCCCACGCGAGCGCATAGTCGCGCGTCGTCACCAGCGATTCATCGCTCGCAGGAAACGCCTTCAGGGGCTTCCCGCGTATCTGCAACTGCGGTGTCGGCATCCGGTTGGGATACCGCATGATCCGGTGATCCGTCGCTTCGGTGTGCGCCACCTCCTTCGAAGGCAGCTCCGGCATGTGACATCCCACGCAGTCCTGCTTCTCCGGATGGTGCTTCGCCCGAAACTCTTCGCCCTGCGTCCCTTGACCGTGACACGCCAGACATTTCGTGCGGTAATAAGCTGCCTTCCCTCCGGCCGCAGGTTCCGCATGCGGGTCATGACAACTGACGCACGTCATCCGATCGCCTGATTTGCGTTTGCAAAGGCTCCGCGACAGCGCCTCAAACTGGCTTAAAGCCCGCGGCGTACGGTCCTGATTTTCCGTCAACAGGAAATAATGCACGTAATCGGAAAGCCGATCACCCGGCTGAAAATCGTACAGGTGCTTGCCCGGCTGCTCGACCGCCACCGTTCCCTCAAAGTGACACTCCATGCAAACCGAATCACGACGCTCCGGAGGCAACATGGCCGGATTCACCGTTGACGAAGAGCCAGAAGAAGCGCCCCTATGATCCGCGTGCCCCACGTCTGACCCGTGGCATCGCTCGCACGTGATCCCCGCATGCTGAAACGGCTTTCCGAAGAATTTGCTGTCCGTCCCCGGCACCGGCGCCTGCATCCCGCTGGTGTGACAGTTCAAACAACTGGGATAGGCCGGCAAGTTCAGCGGAATCTCGGTCGCCTGCATATATGCCGGAGTCATATTCCACCGCCGCTCCTGCGAATACCAGTTGATCGGCGTCTCAAACAGAAATCCGTCGTCCGAAAACAGGTAGGTCCGCCCCTTCTTCCCCGACCCGATGAAATACAACAGCTCCCGCTCGCCCTGCACTCCATCCTTGCCCCCGCGCGCAAAGCTCATCCACACGCGCCCGTCCTGCTGATACACGCGATAGCGAACTCCCGACTCCTTATCGTCAAACTCGCCGGTCACCAGCCCGTCCGCCGCGGCCCCGCTGGCAGTCGCCATCGCGGTAAGCGCATAAGACTTGGCGATTCCCGAGTGGCAGGAAGCGCAAGCTTCATTGCCCGCCGACGGGCGTGCGCTCTGAGGAGCGTTCGCTCTTGGAGAAGACGCCGAATTCGCACCTTGTGGAAGTCCAGCAGCCCCAGTCTGCGAGGAAATACCAGCGGTCAACAACAAGATCGCCCAAAGCTCCGCGAACCGGGTCCTCATCCGCATGCAGGTGTGATTCTAGTCGATGCGCCGGGAACAGTGCCTCAGCCAAATCGTCCAACTCCATTCGGGCCAACGACTCCATCGCCGATGGCCCTTACCCCGGCGAAAACGACCTTCCATAACCAGAACAGCGTGCCCAGCGTCAAGGCAACATATACCCGAAACACCTGATACCCGGCGCCAGTGTTCTTTAGCATTATGGGCGCTAGGTCTTAGCCGCCACGCGGTTCATCGCTGAGTTTCGCCTCGCGACCTAACCACGCTGGGCCCTCCGCTCGCGCTTTTGCCAGGCACTATCTCGGCGTGCCTGCTCCGCTCACAGCAAAGCAGTTGATGTCGTTGTCTGTTGCCCATCCGCTGTGGTTTCGAACCTTTCCCGGTTCTGCACACTTTCCACCCTGCACAGCTGTTTCTCCTAGGAGCTTCCTTATGAAATCGCAGTACCGTACGATTCGTATTGCCATCATCGCCCTTCTTTCTGGCCTGCTCTCGATGCCGGTTGTAGCCTTCGGCCAATCCCTCACCTCCGGCGATATCAGCGGCACGATCACCGATTCGAGCGGCGCTGCCATCGCCAGTGCAAGCGTCACGGTCAAGAACAACGACACCGGTGCCACCCAGAGCACCACCTCCAACAGCACCGGTGCTTATCGTTTTTCGTTGTTGAATCCGGGAAACTACACCGTGTCCGCTGCCTCGTCGGGATTCAAAACCGTAAATCTGCAAGCAACGGTGTCCATCGGCCAGGCCAGTACGGTCAACATTCAGATGGAGGTTGCAACCTCCACTCAAACCATTGAAGTTACGAGCGCGGTCGGAGCGATCCAGACCCAGACCCCCAACGTTTCTACGACCATCAGTCCAGAAATGGTGGCGAATATTCCCAATCCCGGTAATGACCTCACTTATTTTGTGCAGACTGCTCCTGGCGCCACCATGAACCGTCAGATGGGATATGGCAACACTTCGATGTTCGGCTTGCCCGCCACTTCCAATCTCTTCACCGTGAACGGAATGAACGAAAACGATCCCTTCCTCAATGTCAACAACTCCGGCGCCACCAACCTGATGCTCGGCAGCAATGACATTCAGACAGGCACTGTCGTCAACAACGGCTACCAGGGAGAATATGGCGGACTCGCCGGTGCCAACGTGAATTTCCTGACCAAGTCCGGCACCAACAAGTTCCACGGCAACGCCCAATACTTCTGGAACGGCCGAGTGCTCAATGCCAACGATTGGTTTAATAACAATCAGGGCGTGCCCCGCCCCTTCGACAATGCCAATCAATGGGCGGCTTCGATTGGCGGTCCGATTGTTAAAGACAATACCTTCTTCTTCCTCGACACCGAAGGTCTTCGTCTCTTGATCCCCACGGCTCAGCCCGTGAATATTCCCAGCCCGCAATTCCAGGCGGCTGCGTTGAGCACCCTGCCCGCCAGCCAGATTCCGTTTTATACCGGCATCTTCAATCTCTACAACAAAGCTCCGGGGGCCAGCGGCGCCACCAATAGTCTTCCCGGCCCGACCACGCCTGTCTCAGGTTTTAACAATGGCAATGGCTGCGACGGATCCATTCCCACATCGATCATGCCCGACGGCACTCCCTGTGCCCTCGTCTTTCAATCGAACATTCACAATCTGACGACGGAGTGGCTGCTGACAGCACGCGCCGATCACAACTTCAGCAACGGCGATCGCGCTTTTATTCACTTCCGCACCGATCATGGCCTGCAAGCTACTTTTACCGACCCTTTGAGTCCAGTTCTCAATGCACAGAGCGTGCAGCCTCAATACGAAGGACAATTTCAGGAGAACCACAACTTCGGCGCAAACGCTGTCAACCAGTTCATCGTGGCTGGATCCTGGTATGGCGCCGTCTTCCTGCCCCCGAATCTCTCGGCCGCAACTTCCCTCATGCCCTACGAGCTCAATTTCACCGGCGGCCAGTTTGCCACCCCGGGAGGTCCCAACTACAGCACTTGGCCTCAGGGACGCAACGTCACGCAATACCAGATTGAAAACGATTTCTCCTGGCAGAGGGGCGCCCACAATCTGAAGTTCGGCGGGAACTTCCGTCGCAACGATATTACGGACTACACGCCGGGAGGCTTCTTCAACACCATCCCCCAGGCTGGTTTCGCGAGCGAATACAGCTTCCTTGCCGGCTCAGCCGATTTCTTCCAGCAGGCTTTCGCGGTTCGCCCCACGCAACCACTCGCGGTCTATAGTCTGGGATTCTATGCCCAGGACGAGTGGTCGGTTCTTCCCCGTCTGAAGGTCACAGCGTCACTCCGAGCCGAGCACAACTCCAACCCCGTCTGCATCACGAATTGTTTTGCCCGCTTGAGCGACCAGTTCGGCAGTCTCTCCCATGACCCCAGCATCCCCTACAACCAGGCCATTGTGAGCGGACTCCGCCGGGCCCTGCGCAACTATCAGGGCATAAGCTGGCAGCCACGCGCTGGTTTTGCCTGGCAGCCGCTTGGCAACGGTAAAACCGTCGTCCGCGGTGGCGGCGGCATTTTTGCCGATATCTTCCCCGGCACCATCGCAACTTCCTTTGACACCAACTCGCCCTTGAAGAACACCTTCATCGTTCCCGGCGGAGCCCCGACAGCCACCACTCCCCTCGGTCCTCCGATCGCTCCGGGCGTACCCGGCAACGCTGCCTCCCTTGCTGCCACATCCAACAGCGCGTTCGTGTCGGGATTCAGCTCGGGCCTCAACTTGGCTCAGATTTCGGCGATCGCGCCAAGTTTCACTCCGCCGGCCGTCGTCAATGCCGTGAATTCGATCAAGTACCCCACGTACTATGAGTGGAATCTTGAAGTCCAGCAGGCTGTGGGCAACAAGAGCTCCTTCAGCCTCAACTACGTCGGCAATCACGGCTCGCAGCTGGCGGTCTTCAATCCCGCCTTGAATGCCTACTTCCCCGCTGGCTTCTTGGGCTTGCCTTCGGCTGCTCCGGACACCCGCTTCAGCACGGTCAACGAAGTCAGCAACGCGGGCGTCTCGAACTACAACGGATTGATCGCTTCTTTCACCCGGCGTCTATCCAGCAGCTTCCAGGTTCAAGCCTCGTTCACCTGGAGCCACGCTCTCGACGACGTTTCGAATGGAGGATTCCTCCCCTTCAATTTCGGCAGCAACACCGCCATTCTTTCCCCGCAAGATCCGAACAATTTCAAGAAATACAATTACGGCAACGCCGACTACGACATCCGCAAGCAGTTCAATCTCAACTACGTGTACAACACACCTCAACTCCACGGTTGGAAGGACATCCTGGCGAACTGGACGGTCTCCGGAGTGCTGTTTGCGACCTCGGGTCTCCCCTTTACCGTCATCGATGGCGCGACGACCGGGACTCTCGGCAGCTTCAACTACGGACCCGCCACCGGCCTCGAGCTCTTTGCCAACTCGCTGGTTGGACCGATCAGTTGCAGTTCTTCCGCTGCCTTTAACTATGCCCCGGGTGCGGCACAGCAACCCTGCATGACGCTCAATCAGTTCAATCCGCCGGTTGGTGCTTTCGGCATGCAGCGCCGCAATCAGGTCTACGGGCCCCCCTTCTTCGATACCGATCTGACCTTGATGAAGAACTTCCGCATTCCCCGCTGGGAAGGCGCGCAGTTGCAGGTTGGGGCGCAAGCGTTCAACATCCTCAATCACCCCAACTTCGACCAACCGGTCGGCGACATCTCCAACCCG
>Ga0123356_10006449_pt1 | contig 11827 bp, 3 predicted proteins | sample TergutEmb28metaG_2_FD_92546 | JGI IMG/M metagenome (GOLD analysis project Ga0123356, IMG submission 92546) | Embiratermes neotenicus P3 segment gut microbial communities from Petit-Saut dam, French Guiana - Emb289 P3 | ecosystem: Host-associated > Arthropoda: Insects > Digestive system > Gut ... | reverse complement strand
TTTACACCGGTTACATCAAACACTGCTTGTTCAACGATGCCTTCCTCCGGAACATTGCCGAATATGGTTGATGTTTCCGGGGTTGGTATTATTGATATTATATATGGTTCAATAGAGGGTGGTATTTCCGGTGGTATCACAATAAGTGGAACTTCGGGTGTCGAAACAATTTCTGCAGAGTCTCCGTCACCAACGATATTCACGGCGCGAACCCAAAAAGTATATTCCGTTCCATTTTCTAAATCATCCGTATCATCAGTTAACCGAGTCACTGTATAAGAAGTGCTCAAACCAACATCAACAGATGTACTAAAACCATCCGTTGACACTTGATACTTTATAATTTCACTACCCCCATTAAAAGGAGCGTTCCATTCAAGTGTGACCTGCCCATCTCCGGGAGTTTCATTTAAGTTAAATGGTGCATCTGGTATTACTGCCGGAATAATCATAAATGCACTCAAAAACCCGGTAAAATCACCTGTGCCGACAACTTCGACAGTCAATGTCTTACCGAGGTCAGCTTGTATAATTGTGTACAATTCACTTGTTGCCCCTGTTATGACTATTCCATTACGAAGCCATCTAATAGTATATGTAGCGCCGTCAGCGACTTGCTCCTCCCAATCAATTTCAAGAGAATCACCGGTAGTTGGCGGTAAATCAGAACTTATAATTCCTATTTTTCCACCAAGTGACAATAACCCAACAACCACAGATCTGCTTTCAACAAACCCGGTATAATTGCCGATTCCTATTACCTTTACAGTTATATTTGATCTTACTGGGTCGGGATCACCCAGTCGAGATCCTATAATATAAGATATGTTTGTTTCACCACTTAGTTCCTGTCCATCTCTATACCATTGGAAAGTAATATCTGTAAGTGATTCAACATCTGCTCCTCCTTGAACACCTATAACCTTTGAATGATCTACTGTTAATGTAGTAGTGTCTGTTATTCGCCCGTCAACAAGATCGCTAACGTTTATGTTAGCGGTGCCGGAAAGAGGTCTTGGCGATATTGTAAAATTACCAGTAGCAGTATCGGTAAAATTCCCTGAACCGGTGACAATTAAAACAGCCTGAGATCCAGTATCTTCGTTATTTGTAACAGTAGAAATTGTAAAATCTTCACCGGGAACTAGATTTCCAAAACCGCTCAGGTTCACAGTAACTGCTTCGAGTGGTGGTATAATAGGTGCTCCTGTATAAGTATATGTACCGGAAACTGTAACTGTAGAACCGGAAAGAGACATTCCCGTTATATCTGCATTAGCAAAGAGTGGCTGCGCAGGAGGGACAAGATAGTTGCCTGCTGCGGAACCTTCTGCACCCCAACCCGTTCCGGTTACTGTATGAGTTCCTGCAGAGCTATTTGCAAATGATGCAGAACCTACTACTACATTCACATTTCCAACATCTGCAGGTATTATTCCGGTAGTTTCACCAACACCACTGATACTAAGGGTTGGGGCGATATCGACAGTTGTTGTTGTATTTCCATTATATACTCTTGGTTGAACGACGGTTGCCCGGTTTAAATCACTACCTCTGTCCCACGTGAGCTGCCGGTGCGTGATGTTTGCATTAGTAAAATGTGGCTCTGTTACCGGTGTAAGGTAGTTTCCGGAGGTATCAATAATATCCCAGCCACTTGCAGTAACCGTAAGATTTGACCCCACACTAAATTGAGAAAAGTCTAAGCTGCCCGGTACTACAGTCACAGTATCTCCGGAAATAACACCGTCTAAGGTCGGCGTACTCGGAGCTGTAAATGTTGCTGTTGTCAAGCGATCATAAATTTTATCTTCAGTAATTGCTCTGTTCGTTAAACTGCCTATAAGCCAGCTTAGTTGTCGTTGGTTGATAATTGCATTATCAAAGAGTGGCTGCGATACCGGTGGGTAATAATTTCCTGCATTTGCTCCTGTTATGCTCCACCCGCTTCCGGTAACTACGAGGCTCACTTCGCTTGCGTTAATTTGTGAAAAATTTGCTGTGCCCGGTGCAACGGTTACATTATCTGGGAAAACAATACCATTAAGACCACCGATACTGAGGGTTGGAGCAGTCTGTGAAGGAATACTTGCTACATCAGTTCCATCGTATTGCCTATCCGTAACAATTGCACGGTTTCCTTCACTGCCTCTATCCCAAACAAGTTGCCGCTGTGTGATATTTATTGTTATCTCACCATATAGCGGGTCATACCCTGTTGTATCGGAGGGACGAATTACTCTGTATTTTATCGTACCGGAATGAACGACATTTCTAACTTGCGGTGGAGTCGGAGACCATTGACCGCTTATATCTGACCAGTACTGTATTACACTACTGGAATAAACATCATCCTTTACTACTATTTTTCGATTAATCCCATCGAAAACATTGTCAAAAGCTCCTTTAGCTTCCGGAAATTCGGTTGTTCCGTAAATAATACCAATATCAATCGGAGCTGTAGCCGGTATGGCTGTGTCAACCGCTTGTATTGATATACCGGAAGTAATTGGTGTACCTTCAATTGTAAATGATCCTACCTCAAGAAAGTCCGTTATCGCATTAAAATTAATTCCTTCAGTTATGTTTACAGTAACAATATATGTACCGGGAGCTGACGGGGCTGTATCTTTACGTGAAGCAATGTCTCCTTCAAGATGGTAGAAAATTGTAATGGCGCCGATCCAATCATCGTTATCGCTATATTTAGAGGTAACAGTCGCATTATGTTGTGCTCCGTTCCATTCAGTGGGATCAGAGGGTAATGTTACCGTTAAGTCTGTTTCATCCGGTACTATTTTATTAATAGTAAATGGTCCGTCATTTAATAGGATTGTGCCTTCTGTATAAGTTATTCCCAGTGCTATAACCGCTCTAACCGGATAAACACCCGCATTTGTCGGAGCTGTTCTCCAGTCATTATCATAGAAGTATTGAACCGTTATTTCTCCCATTCCGGGAACTGCCGATGTCACGGTTGTTGATAACGGACTTCCGGTAAAGTCTGCGGCAGAAGGTGCATAATTTAAATCTGCACGAACAGGCGGTCTTTGTGTCACTGTCGCAGTTGGTGCAGATGTTTGGCGTGTGGCAAGTGTTGTGTTTGCTGTCCCGACAGTGACAGTTATTGTCGCTCCTAAATCGTGTTCGGTGAGAGTATATGTTGGATTTGTCGCATCTGTTTCTGTTATATCAGCACCGTTTCGTTTCCATTGATAAGTAAAGCTCCGCAGGACATTATGCCCGTCCGGATTAGATTCTCCGGGTGGGTCGGCAAAAAGACCGCTTACATCTACTTTTAATACATCGCGATATCTTATATTACCCGCAGTTGGTTCTACCTCTGTTCCTTCATTATCTTGCACAACAATAATTAAAGGCGTTCCTTCAAGCGAGGCTAAGCCTGTTTGTATTTTTTCAGCATCACTTACATCGGACGGAAGTCGATTTTCATCACCGGGAAGTCTTACATAAAAGTTATATTCAGTATATGGAGCCAAGCCTGTGAAAACCGGATCGGTTTCCTGCCAGATAATTGGTGCTGCTCCGTTTTCTCCGCTTCTGCCAAATTCGGCATGCGGTGCATCGGGAATAGTTTTTAATGTAATACTTGTTGCAGTTTTTGCATCCTCTTCAGGGGGATCCGGTTTATCTTGAGGTGCCTGGCGAACTGTGACATAAACCTCAGATATTGTAACTGTATTAAAGTTGGCTGCCAAATCACCGGTGCTTTCATTGGTTCCTGTAGGTGTAAATATCATAGTATAGTTGCCGCTTTCCGCAACTGTTGGCTCAAAGGTAGTCGGATCACCGTCTTCAAGATGAAATGTAAATATACCCGTAATTGCTAAGGAGCCAAAAGCTGCCGAACCGAGAGTGTGAGGGTTAAGAATTGGATCGAGTGCTTGAGAAAGTGTCTCGCCAAAAGTCAGGGTAAGATTTCCCGGATGGGTTACTGTCGTTGGATCAGTTTTTCCTATATTAATTGATATACTTTCTTCATCCGATGCAAATTTATCGGATTCGATAGGCGTAAAAATCATACTGTGTGATGCGGACGGAGCATTACCAACCAGTGTGCTTGAAGCTCCGGGGGAAGGCGTTAAGACTGCCCAGGAAAACACCCCCGGAACACGTATTGGTGGTGCGTCTTCATCAGTAAACGTTGCATAACCTGTACGAGGCGGCAATGATCTGGATGGTATTCCTTCTTCATTAGAATCAGACGGAATAAGCTCATCGCTGCTTAATAAATCCCCAAAGGTCGCCGAAAACCCTTCCGGCCATTCTACATCAACCGGGTCTAAAGAAAGTATGTTAACTTCTATTATAAGCGTTGCATCCAAACCATCGCGAAAGAAGGTTATTGTAAATTCTTTACCAAAAATATCTTCATCCGGTCGTGTTGTAGTTATAATTATTCTATTTTCATAAATATCGTCTTCATCATATGATATATGGACATTGGTTTCAAAAACACCATCATCTGTATCGATTCGCACATGAGTGATTTTACCTAGACCTGTTACATTTATTATAATTGGATGGGCTGCATTATTGTGTTCTGTAACTTCAACCTTTTTTGGGTCGAGTGTCAACCGACCGAACTGAGAAACAATAAGCGGGGTAGTTGAAGCACCTGTGGAATTTCCCAAATTTGTTGAAACAGTAACAGTTCCTGAACGCTTTGCACCATCAGCAGCATTGTTCTCCGCAACAATTAATGGAATAGTTACGGTAGCTGATGTATTACTGTTTATTATTATGACAGGTGTTCCTGCAGTGATCCAATCGGTCGGAGGCGGTGTATAATCGATTGCATGAGATAATGAAGCTATTACTAACAATTCATTTACACCGGTTTGATTTACAACTAATGGATTAGTAGCAAAATTAACACCAGTGACATTAAATATAGCGTTAGTTTCCGTAGATATACCAAGCCTGTTTATATCAGTAAACGCGCTTGGTGCAGCAGGTGTTATACTGTCGATTCGAGGAGGTGGTGTGAGAGTTACTGTGAGCGTAATTTCTGCACGTATTCCATCGCGCCAAACATTTACAGTCTGAGTTGGAAATATTATTGCAGGATCATTTATTCCCGGAAGAATGCCGCTGATTGTCATTTGGCTGCGGTTTTCAAGCGGTCCGGCAAGTGGTGTTATTGATGGTGTCAAACCTGCCGGTAGCGCAGGATCAAAGCTTAAAGTTCCACTTGTATTTGTTTCAAAAACAATACTTCCGCTTGGGGTGCTGTTTGTAATGTTTATTACGTTAAGACCTTCGACTTTGAAAACCGGTAAAGCAACATGTATAATAAGTGTCCGTTCCACACCTGCGCGAGTGACATGCACAGTATAAGGACTATTTTCGTTAGCAGCTTCTGTTAATAATGTATTACTGTCAATAAGTATTCTGTTTCCATTAGATGGATCTATTCTTACTGACAAACCTGGTGGTAAGGCAGAAATATCTGCGGGTTTAAGCTCCATTATACCGGTTGCAGTGCCTGTTGCGTTAATAACAGGAAAATCAATTGAAGCAGAACTTTGCCCTCTAACCCATACAACACTGTTGTCTAGGCTAAAATCTATAAAGACAGCTTTAACATCAATATCGCTAGATAAGTTGTTGATTGTATATGTATCACCATCATATGTTGTTTTTGATTGTGTTCCAATGTCGAGGGGTATCCAAGAAATTGCTGTTGCTCTAAAAGCCTCGGCTGGTTCAATAAAAAACCTAATTCTAGATTCCTCAGGGTATAATGTAGTAACACTGGATGTGATGCCCGTCCAACTGCTGCTACCATCAAATGAATGTTCTGCCGTAACCGTTCCGCTCTTTAGTGGATCGACTGTTCCAAACTGTACTGTGTAACCTTTTACTATTTCTAATTCAGCTGTAATATCCCCTTCCAGTTCGCGAGTAATTTTTCCAGCATCCGGCAATGTATATAGCTGTTTTGTTGCCGTTCCCGCAGCATTCCATTGATATTCATATACACCAGTGTCTTGTAATGCTGTGAATGCTATTATTGAGTCTTCGCGTATTATTGTTGCGGGAGGATTACGTGCTGGAATAATTATGCCACCACTGTATGTAGCCGATACTATAGCAGGATCAAAATCGACTGTGAAGCCTTGTACCAGTTTTAACTCTACATCGATGTCTCTTTGTAAATTACTATATGTAAATGTTCTATCATTTTCACCTTCTTGTTTTTCACCGTTTACATACCATTCATAATCAAGAACATTTATACTTGAATATGGTGGAGGCGGAAAAGAAAACGTTACATCCGCACCCCAAGGAGCAGCATCATCTTCTTCGAGAGTCACAGCAGAACCAAGACCAAGTCTGTAAGATGCAATCATTGTGTCAGTTACGATACCTGTCGGGAGGACACTATGACTTACATCGTACCCTTCTAAAAAACTAACTCTAATATCAGTGTCTCCTGAACGATTTTGGCATTTATATGAATTTCCACCTGTTTGCATCACACTCCACGTGCCAGTTGTGCTTGAGGTATTCGTTCTTGCTTCCCAATTACCTATAAGAAAGCCTGGGTTGTGAGTTGCTAAAAAAGTGATTTCTGCATTTGCTAGTACTGCGTTTCTACGATAAACTCCACCGGTAAGTGTGAAGCCATCTGGTTGAGTTATACTGCCACCGAGTGGAGCACTACCTTCAGTAGTCCAAAATGTAATATAATAAGAGGCTCGTATGAATCTTACAGACACCTCCATGTCACTTGTTATATGTGAGATAGTTTGAAGTTCCGCAGTACCAGTTATTCCACCCCCGCTCCATGAACTTACAGCCCAACCCTCGTCTGGGTCTGCCCACAATTTTAATGTTCCCTCATTAGGAACAGTTACTATATTTTCTACTTCATCAGCATCTTTCCATTCTCCATCAATTTCTACATACAGTGTCCCAAAACCACTAGCTACATAAACATCAATACTGTGTCCTGCAAGGGATGACACTTCAGTGTCTGAAATAATTGATAAAAATTGTTCAATGTCATTTTCATCTATAGTATCATCATCAGATGCTTCGACAACTTCTTTTCCTTCAGAATCTTCTTCCTCAATAAGTGGGGTAACTGACCACCCGTCCGAAGGTTCTCCCTTTTCACCGACATCACCACTTTCTCCATCTTCAGCAAAATCATTTGGATTTGGTTGGTCTGTTCCGATTATGTTCATGCTTTTATTAATGTCTCCATTGGTTTCAAAACAATTTTCATCATATTCTCTTGGAGCAAATGTCGAAGCAGAACCAATAATCATAACTATAGAAAGAAGTATGGCAATCGCTCTGTTAGTAAGTGTATATCGCAAAATTTACCATCTCCTTTCTTCAATATTTTTTAAAACAAAACTCCAAACTATAGTATACACGCCAATACAGACCGGTTCAAGGAATAACAACATAAAGTTTAAAAATGTGCTAAATTTCTACATATTGAATTTATTGTTATTTACTTAAGCTCTTAATGATAGAAAGTTCACTATTCTTATTCATTTAACGTATATATTGAAATATTTCTCATGTCTATTATTCTAAAGTTTATTCTTAGATGTACCGATATTCATAATAGAAGCAGGAAATGATGAGAATAACTCTAAATGAGTTTTCGCCGAGTAAGAGGGATTAACGCAGGATTATGAGAATACAAAATAATATAACTGCCGATAATTCCCACCGCCAACTCGGCATTAATAATCAAAATATTAGTAAAAACGCCGAAAAACTCAGTTCTGGTTTTAGAGTGAACCGCGCAGCAGATGATGCTGCGGGTCTTGCTATTTCCGAAAAAATGAGAACTCAAATCAGAGGTTTAAATCGTGCCAGCTTAAATATCCAAGATGGTGTATCGCTACTACAAGTGGGTGATGGTGCATTACAATTTATTCATAACAAATTACAAAGACTTCGCGAACTTACTGTTCAAGCAGCTAATGACACAAACCAGCTCCTTGACAGAGACGCTATACAATTAGAATTTGGTCACCTAAGCTCTGAGGTAAATCAAGTAGTACAGATGACGAATTTTAATGGTAAACTCCTGTTTGATGGCAAAGAAATAGGTGCACCTTATGAGTATGAACTTGGAAAAATTTCAACTCCTTATACAACAACAATTCTTGCAACTAATTATACCCCATCAACTATTGATGGTTGGAGCACTCCTGAAGAATTCTTTAACAGACCAACAGCTGCTAACGTTGGAACACCTTCCGGACCTCCTGTTCCAAACACAGGAAAATTTGCTATGCAGATAATTACACCTGCTGATGGGACGCTCAATGTAGTGCTTGATTTTGGTGCGATTAACAACATAAAAGGTGTTCCTGTCGCACCTGGAGCTATGACTTGGAGTAATTTTCTTGATTACTTCGTACAAGAGTTTAATAATCTAGGTGTTGGACACGTTGTAGATAACATTCGCTTCGACACTTTATCCAGCACTATCGTTTTTGATTTTCCAAGGGATAGCAGCACTAACTTGACTGGCATCATGGGAAAGTCTCCGACTATTGAGCCAATACCGACAGCAAACTTACCTCGTGTTCACGTCGGGATAGGGGGTAATACAGCTCAAGCAAACGCTCTTAATGGAACCTCTTCCGCTGGTATAAATGGTTTCCCTGGACCGTTTAGAGCTAATTATATCATGCCCCCTGACGGCCCTCCCCTTCATCAAATATCTGACTTTATGAGTAATAATGACACAATAATTGGTAGTTCTCCTATTCCTCCACCCGGAACAGTTGAAAGAGCAACGCTTCCCGGTGGTGTGTTTCCAAGTATGAATGTCAATGTTGATGGAAACGATTTCAAAATACCTCTGGTTCCTGGTAATTATCCGGATGCCAAAACATTTGCCGATGCACATAAATCTGTTTTTGAATCTGCTCGCTTTGATCTTGATGTAGATGCAAATGGTAATCTTGTCATTACTACTAAGGGACTAAACCCAACTCCTTCAATCACATTCAAGACAAATCCCGACGAACTACTGGCAGATCTTGGTTTTTCACCTACACCCACATCAAAAACTGAACGCCTTCTTAAAGGTCTTGTAATCCAATCCGGAGCTAACGAAGGTGATATAGTTTTAATTGGAATGCCGCGTCTTTGTTCACGGTCTTTGGGGATTTCCATTAGAAGACCCGATGATGAAGGAACCGATGTCGATCATATCAACAGACTGGGTGCGAATGGTTACAGGCTTGAAGCTAACGTTGATGGTGACCCGATGGAATATAGTCTTGATGTTACATCGCACGATAAAGCATCTGCAGCACTGACTGTGCTTACAAATGCGATTAACATAATAAGTGTGGAGCGTGCACAGATAGGTTCACAACAGAATCGGCTTGAATATGCCATGAGAAACGTTGATAATACCAGCGAAAACTTGCAAGCAGCAGAATCTCGCATCAGAGATACTGACATGGCTGCTGAAATGACCACATTCGTGCAAAATCAAATTTTGATCCAAGCCAGCACAGCAATGCTCGCCCAGGCAAACACACTTCCGCAAGGGGTATTGCAACTGCTTGGTTAATTCTACAAATATCAAAACAGCAGCAGTTCTTCAAAAGGAACTGTTGTTTTATTTTGTCCTGCTTGACAAATATCAATAGACTACTGTATCGTTGGATTAAAAGAAACTGGATTGCTTCGCAATGACGAGAGAGAGGAAATAGATAAAATGACCGAACTACAAAAAGTAAGCGCAGAAACCATGCGGTTTATGCGGGGGAAGTATAGGTTGGATGAGTATGCGGGGAAGCATTATGATATTGATTGTTTGAAGTTTCGGCAGGGGAAGAAAACTATTGTATCGATCAACATACATGAGGACAGGTTTGATTTTCAAATCATTTTCGGGAAAGCTGAACGGGAAGTATTTGATACACGGCGGGATGAGTTTCCGAAGATAATACAAAACCTGTATGATGAAGCTCACACGCATTATGACGGGAAATGGGTTTTGATTCCTGTGAAGGATTTGGAAACTCTTGAAGCTGTCAAAAAGTTGATTCTCATTAAAAAGAGACCTAATCGCAAGCCTTTTCCGAAGGAGCAGGCTGTGTACAGCGATTGCGGTCATCGTTGTGATTTGTGTGTACATTATAACGGAGGGACTATTTCCGATGAGTTCAGAAATGAACTAAAGACCCGGCTTATACGTGTGTATGCTGGAGGTGTCGGTGAAGGAAGTTATTGGGACGAGAATATGCAACTTTGTAACGGATGTGCGAAAGGTGGATTTGATAATACACATACTTGTGATCAAAAGCTGTGCGCCGCAAGTAAAAACTTGACAAAATGCACAGATTGTGACGATTATCCGTGTGATAAATCAACAGCCGGGATAAAACCGGAAATCAAGCATAAAAGCATATCTGCGGACGATGTGACGTGGACGATACTTCCATATGTTGAGAATCAATATGGGAATTAAAGCAAGCTTGCTGAATGGATATCTAAATACAATGTCCAGTTCGGATGTGTTTTCAAAATAGTTGCCGGGATGTCGGGAGTGGGTTCGTTATTTAATGTATCGAATACTGCTTTTGCTTTTTGTATGTGCGGGACGACTGAAATGATGACTTTACTTTGCATTATTTGATACACAGTCATCGATATCGCTGTTTTTGGCACGTCATCAAATGTTGGGAACCAGCCTTCTCCATGTTGTTGTCTGCGGCAGGCGTCGTCAAGGGTGACTACCCTGTAAGCATCGACGGTTTCAAAGTCTGCCGGAGGGTCATTAAAAGCTATATGTGCATTTTCGCCGATACCGACCAGCGCTACATCAATAGGCGCGCGGCGAATTTCGGCAGTTACTTTTGCTATTGCTTCTTCGGGCGGAGCCATACCGTCAATGAAACAAACGCTTTTGAGCGGACCGATCCCTTTAATAAACCGCTCCTTCAAAAGGCTTACAAAGCTTGCGCTATGTGTTTCCGGAAGGCCGATGTATTCGTCTAAATGAAAAACCTCTACTTTGGACCAATCTATATCTTTCTTTTGCAGACTTGCCAGTGTCTCCAGTTGAGATGCCGCTGTCGCCAGAAGAAGCCGGCAGCTTCCGTTTTCCGAAATTGCCGAATTTATCAAGTCCGCCGCTTGAGCAGCCGCCAGTTTACCAAGCTCCTCGGGAGTTTGTGAAATAATTTTATTCATCGTTCGACTGCTCCTTTATTCAAGTTATATCACTTTAACATTAACATCTATTTTATTTATAGTATCAGACTGTCCCGCAAATTGCCCATTTACGAAAATAGAAAGTCCTTTTCCTTTATTATACCGTGAACCGTCCCGGTCATAAACAACTGATATAATCCGGTTTTTATATGGCAGCCCGTCAAGCAAAAAATAATCCCACATCCCCTGCGGCAGTAGCGGGTCAAGGCTTAGTATATCTTCTTCACTGATACCGATTCCGCAAACACCCCGGATGATCAAATCACAAAATCCGGAGTGATTATAGTCTTTACCCCGTTCATAGCCTGCCTTGTTTTCCGGCCAGCCGGACTCTTTTAAGTTTTTTCTCGACAGCCACTCCCCGGTATCGGGATCTAAATTTTCATCCAGCCAGTTGACTTTTACGCCGTTTTCATTTTCTCTGTAATGGCAGGCGGCGTAAGAATTTACAAGCTTCATGAAATCTGATTTATTTAAGTGCTCGCAATTTCTTTGTTTTAACATGCTAATGATACTGTTTAATGTTTGTGTTGTCGCAAATGGCCATGAGGGTCCGTTCCATAAACATTCATGAGTAGGGCAGGGTTTGAGT
>Ga0123356_10006448_pt1 | contig 11829 bp, 10 predicted proteins | sample TergutEmb28metaG_2_FD_92546 | JGI IMG/M metagenome (GOLD analysis project Ga0123356, IMG submission 92546) | Embiratermes neotenicus P3 segment gut microbial communities from Petit-Saut dam, French Guiana - Emb289 P3 | ecosystem: Host-associated > Arthropoda: Insects > Digestive system > Gut ... | reverse complement strand
AGGCCGCCGATCACGCGCTGCGCGATCACCAGCGCCAGCCCGCTTGGGATCAGCGTGACGAGCGCCGCCGGGAGCGAGCGGAAGACGATCAGCAGCAGCACGATGATGAACAGGAACGAGAACGCCTGGACCTGGTTGCCGGAGCGGTTGGAGCTCGCCTGGTTGGCCGCCAACACGGCGATCTGCCCGGCGAGATGGAAAGTGAGGCCGGGCGGGGCGTCCGCCTTCGGGAACTCCGCCTGGAGCCCGTTCACCACCTTCGTCGCCGTGTTCGGGTCGCCGCCCGAGACGTTGGCGCGGACCCTGATCTGGGCGGCCGCGCCGTCGGCCGAGAGGCCCGCGAGCTGCGCGGAGTCGACGCGGTCGACCGAACGCACCAGCGTGGTGAGGCGCTCGATCGACTGCAGGTCGGCCTGGGTCAGGTGACCGGTGGTGGTGGCGGCGACGATCGTGACCGGGGTGACGCCGCCGTTGGCGCCGGCGCCGAGCAGCGGCGTGGCGAGTGTGGCCGCCTTCGCGCTCGGCTCGCTGGATGACAGGAACGCGCTGTTGTTGTCGTTGACCTCGCTGCTGAGCGACGGCAACGCGGCGCTCGTGACGACGAGCACGAGCAGCCAGAAGACGACGATCGCCCATCTGAACCTGACTACGAAGCGCGCCAGCGCCTCGTACGCGGCGTTTACCGAGATCCCCCGAGTCACATCTCGCGAGAGTACAGAAACGCTCGCTGAGCCCCGCTCAGCTCCGCAGATACCGCCCGGTGGCGAAGATCCGGTAGTTGAAGGCGAGCAGCGCGGCGGTGACGACCGCGAGGAACACGAACGAGAACAGGATGTTCGTGTCCTCGTAGCCGATGAACCCGTAGCGGACCAGCGCGATCATGTAGTAGATCGGGTTGAAGTGCGTGATCGTGCGCCACGGCTCGGGCAGCAGCGACGCTCCGTAGAACACGCCCCCGAGCATGATCAGCGGCTGCAGCACGAACGTCTGGTAGAGCGCGACGTCGTCGAACTGCTCGGCGCGCACGCCGACGAGCACGCCGCACTGGGAGAAGAACAGCCCGACCAGCACGAGCGACGGGATCAGCACCAGCGGCTGGGCCACCGGCAGCGAGACCAGCGCAACCGCCACGACGAACGTCAGCGTCGCGACCAGGAAGCCGCGGATGAAGCCGCCGAGCGTGAACCCCAGCAGCAGCTGCAGCGGCGAGGCCGGTGAGGACAGCTGGTCGTCGATCGAGTGCGTGAACTTCTGCTGCAGGATCGATGAGGAGTTGTTGGAGAAGGCGTTCACCGCCAGAGCCATCATGATCAGCCCCGGGATCACGAACACGATGTACCGGTATCCGTGGAGCTCGTGGATCCGCGAGCCGAGCGCAGCGCCGAACACGGCGATGTAGAGGAATGTCTCGAGCAGCGGCCCGCCCAGCGTTTGGCGCTTGATCTTCATGAAGCGGCTCACCTCGCGCCGGATCAGCGCGAGAAGGGTGATCTGTGAGGCGTTCATGCCGCCTCGCTAGTGACGTGCGCGCGTGAGAGCTCCTGGCGGCCGACGAGCACGAGATAGGCGTCCTCGAGCGTGTCGACGCCGTAACGGGCGGACAGCTCCGGGATCGTGCCCTGGGCGGCGATCTCACCGTCGTTGATGAACGCGATGTGGTCGCAGAGGCGCTCGGCCTCCTCCAGGTAGTGAGTCGTCAGCATGATGCTCGTGCCCTCGGCGTTGATCTTCTCGATGTACTGCCAGAGCTCGAGTCGCAGTTCGATGTCGACACCGGCCGTCGGCTCGTCCAGGATCAGCAGCCGCGGGCGGTGCATCAGCGCGCGGGCGAGCGTCAGCCGGCGCTTCATGCCGCCGGACAGGGTACGCGTGCTGTCCTTGCGCTTGCTCGTCAGCGAGAAGGCCTCGAGCAGTTCGGTGGTGCGCTCGCGGCGGTCGGCCTTGCTCATGCCGAAGTAGCCGCCGTGCATGTCGAGCGTCTCCTCGACCGTCAGGAACATGTCGAGGTTGATCTCCTGGGGGGCGAGCCCCACGGATTGCCGTGCCTTGCGGTAGTGGTTGACCGCATCGTTGCCGAGCACCTTCACGGTCCCCGATGTGGGTCGCGCGAGGCCCGTGATGCAGTGGATCATCGTGGACTTCCCGGCCCCGTTGGGTCCGAGCAGCCCGAAGAACTCACCGGCGCCGATTTCGAGTGAGACGCCCTTCAGGGCCTCGACGCCGTTCGGGTAGCGCTTGATGAGATCCCTGACTTCAAGCGCCGCCTGCGCCGGGGCGCTCACGCCGTCGCCTCGGACCGGCGCGCGACCATGTTCAGCCGCACGTACTCGAGTGTGAGTGGCGTGCCCGCGCGCGCCAGCACGGCCCGGATGAACGGCTGATGGAGGTCCTCGGGGAGCACGTCCAGGTGGCGCACGAGGCAGACGGTGCGCACGAACGGCTCCGGGTCATCGAGCTCTGTCGGCCGCGGCTCGAGCCAGGTCTCGATGTCCATGAAGCCCGCCCTGTCCAGGCGCTCGGCGGTTATGTCTGCGCGCGCGTAGTTCCACGGGCCCTCCCAGTCTGTGAAGTAGGGCGCGAACTCGCCGCTGGCGGCGACCTCGTCGGCGAGCACGCGGAAGCCGTCGATGTTGCCGAAGCCGCCGCACTGCGCGACGAGCTGTCCGCCCGGCTTCAGCGCCGCCGCGAGCCTGTCGAACAGCTTCGGGTGATCCGGGATCCAGTGGAAGGTGGCGTTCGAGAAGATCGCGTCGACCCGCTCGGGCAGCTGGAGCTCCGTCAGGTCCTGGCAGAGCGCCGTGACCCTGCCACCGAGTGCCTGCTGTGTGTGCTCGACCATCGACGGCGCCGCGTCGACCGCGTAGACACGCCCATCCGGCACCAGCTCCGCCAGCATCGCCGTGACCTTGCCCGAGCCGCAGCCGGCGTCGAGCACGACCTCGTCGCCGCGCAGATTCAGGCGCTCGAGTTGCTCTCGCGCCCAGCTCTGCTGCGGCGCGGAGATCTCGTGGTAGGTGGCCGCATCCCAATCGCGTGTGGTCATCCCTATTAGTTATAGAGAGGTCGTAACCGGTCCCGGTCGCTCTCGGCCGGACTCGTAGGCCGTGATCGCCGCATCCTGCTGGAGCGTCATGCCGATGTCGTCGAGGCCGTTGAGGAGCCGGTACTTGATGCCCTCGTCGATCTCGAAGCCGGCGCTGCCGCCCGGCCAGCGCACCTCCTGGTTGGCGAGGTCGACCTGGGCGTTGCCCGCCTGCGCGATCGCGTCACAGTCCTCGGCTGAGAGCGCGACCGGCAGCAGCCCGATCTTGGTGCAGTTGGAATAGAAGATGTCGGCGAAGCTCTGGGCGATGATCGCCTGGAATCCGTAGTCCTGCAGCCCCCACGGGGCGTGCTCACGGCTCGATCCCGAGCCGAAGTTGCGGCCGGTCACGAGGATCGGGTTCTGCGGCAGGGTCCAGTTCGGCTCCTTGGCCCAGTCGTAGAACAGGAACTCGCCGAAGCCGGTCCGCTCGACCCGCTTCAGGAACTGCTTGGGCATGATCTGGTCGGTGTCGATGTCGTCACGGTTGAGCACGGACACGGGCCCGGTGATGGTCTCGATTGCCTTCATGGCTGGCTCCTCTACGCGTTGACAGGTTCGCGGTTGTAGGTGCGGATGTCGACGAAGTGGCCCTCGATCGCCGCAGCGGCAGCCATCTGCGGGGAGACCAGGTGCGTGCGCGCGCCCCGGCCCTGGCGACCCTCGAAGTTGCGGTTCGAGGTCGAGGCCACTCGCTCCTCGGGTGCGGCGATGTCCGGGTTCATGCCCAGGCACATCGAGCAACCCGCGGCTCGCCAGTCGAAGCCCGCCTCGGTGAAGACCTCATCGAGTCCCTCTGCCTCGGCCTGCTCCTTGACCTGCACCGAGCCCGGGACCACCATCGCGTAGATGCCGTCGGCGACCCGGCGGCCGCGCACGACGTCGGCGGCGGCGCGCAGGTCGCCGATCCGGGAGTTGGTGCAGGAGCCGATGAAGACGCGATCCAACTGGATCTCCTCGATCGGGGTGCCGCCCGTCAGGCCCATGTACTCAAGCGCGCGCTCGTCCTGCTCGCCGCCTGGCTGCGGGACGCTGTCGGCGACGCCGACGACCATGCCGGGGTTTGTGCCCCAGGTGACCATCGGGCTGATCTGCGCGCAGTCGATCGTGAGCTCGCGGTCGAAGTGGGCGCCCTCCTCCGTGTACAGGTCGCGCCAGTCGTCCGGCACTGCGGCCGGAGCCCCCGGACGGCCCTGGCCGACCACATAGTCGAAGGTCGTCTGGTCGGGGGCGATCATGCCGGCGCGGCCGCCGCCCTCGATCGTCATGTTGCAGACCGTCATGCGGCCCTCCATCGACATCCGCTCGATCGCCGGGCCGGCGAACTCAACCACATAGCCGGTCGCGCCGGCGACGCCCATCTGGCCGATCGTGTACAGGATCAGGTCCTTGGGGGTGACGCCGTAGCCCAGCTCACCGACGTAGTTGATGCGCATCGACTTCGGCTTCTGCTGGACCAGGCACTGCGTCGCCAGCACGTGCTCGACCTCGCTGGTGCCGATGCCGAAGGCCAGCGCGCCGAAGGCGCCGTGGGTGGCCGTGTGCGAGTCGCCGCAGACGATCGTCATGCCGGGTTGGGTGACGCCCAGCTCGGGGCCGATCACGTGCACGATGCCCTGGTGCTCGGAGCCGAGCGAGTAGATCGGGATGCCGAACTCGGCCGCGTTGCGCTCGAGCGTCTGCACCTGCACGCGCGAGAGCTCGTCCTTGATCAGCTTTGCGGCGGGCGTGCCGTCGGTTGGCGTGTTGTGGTCGGCGGTCGCCAGCGTGCGGTCGGGCCGGCGGACGCTGCGGCCGTTCATCCGCAGGCCGTCGAACGCCTGCGGGCTCGTGACCTCGTGCACCAGGTGCAGGTCGATGTAGATCAGTCCGGGCGCGACCTCGTGGCGCTCCCAGATCTTGTCGAACAGGCTCTTGGGCAAAACAAACTCCTTTCTATACGGCCGCTGGCCCCGTTTGGCCAGCGGCCGGGCTCGCCCCGCTGGGCGGCCTCAACTCCGTCGCAGGCCGGCGCTCACGACCGCGAGCAGGACGGCGTCTTGATTTCCAGGGTTCTCAAAGTGGTGGGGCAGATCGGCGTCGAAGGTCACGCAGTCGCCGGCCTGCAGCTCGGTTCGATGCCCGTCGCAGGCGAGCACGACCTCGCCCGACTCGACCACAGTCGTCTCGCGGCTGCCGGGCTCGTGCACGGGTGCGTCGCCCGGGCCGCCGGTGGCGGCGCCCGGCTTGAGTGTGTGGCGGGACAGCTCAGCACGCTGCCCGGGCAGCGGCGGGCTCAGGATCTCATAGCTATGCCCGCCGACAGCGGCCGGACCCTTGCGGCGCTCCCGTTTGCGAACCACCGTGACCGCGCCGTCCTCGTCGAGCCGCAGCAGCTGGGACAGCCGCAGCTCGAGTCCGGAGGCGATCCGCGACGCCACCTGCAGCGTCGGCGAGGTCGCGCAGCGACAGATCCATCGCCTCGCGCAGCGCGCGCACGCGTGCGCCGAGGATCTCGGGCGAGCTTGCCGGAGATGCTTGGGTCTGCTCGGTCAGCGCCATTGGGCGTACGTTATCACATACGTTCGTACGCTACCTAAGATCGTGCGTAGCCAACTTTGCGGGCAGAGTACGTATAAGCGCACTGCGGGCGCAAAGTTCGGGAACGGGCGCGGATAGCCTGAGCTTGTGAATTCGCCTCCCGACACCCTCGTGCTCGGCGGCGGCGGCCGCCAGGGCGACGCTTGGATGACCGGCGTGCTGGCGGGATTGGAGGACGCGCGCGGGTTCGACCTGCGGGGGTGCGACTACTTCGTCGGGACCTCTGCAGGGTCGGTGATCACGGCGCGTCTCGCCGACGGTGAGACACTCCGACGCCCGGGGTCGCAGGTTGCCGGTGGCGCTTCCGGCGAGCAGCCGTTGTTGCCGAATTGGGCGGCGAATTCGATAACAGCGATCGCTGCGCCGTTCGCGGCCCTCGGGCTCAGGCTCGGCAGGATGCCCGGCGAGTTGGCGAGGGCGACGGCGCTCGGACTGCTCGGCGCCGCCGCGGACGAGACGCTGGACTTCGTCAAGCGGTTCCCGTCCGGCAGCACACGGTGGGATGGAAGGCTGCGGGTGGTGGCTGTGGATCGCGGTTCGGGAAAGCGCGTCGTCTTCGGAGCACCCGGAGGGCCGAGGGCAACCGTCGCGCAGGCGCTGGCGGCATCATGCGCCCTGCCGCTGGTCTTCTCGCCGGCGGTGATCGGTGGCCGCGAATACGTCGACGGCGCCATGTGGAGCCCGTCGAACGCGGACGTCGCCCCTGCCGGCCGTGATGCCGAGGTGCTGATCCTGAGCCCGATGGCGAGCCTCCACGGCCCCTTCCACGCGGGCGTGCGCGCGGCGTCGCTGGGGGCCGTGCTGCTGGAGGAGGCGGCGCTGACCGCGCGCGGCGCCAGGCCCCGGGTTGTCACGCCCGATCGAGCCTCGTCAGCTGCGATCGGGCAGGACATCATGTCCGGAGACGGCCTAGACCAGACGCGCGCGGCCGGCTACGCCCAGGGCCTGAGCCTCTGAGGGCCCATCTCCCTAAGGCGTTCCTGCGAGCGCAGCCTCCGCGCCCTCGCCCTCGCGGCGGCGGACCGCATTGGACAGCGCGCGGATATAGCCCTTGGCCGCGGCGTCGACGATGTCGGTCGAGATGCCCTGACCGGAGCCGGTGAAGCCGTCGACCTCGACGATGATCGATGTCTCGCCGAGCGCGTCCTGGCCGCCCGTGACCGCGCCGATGTGAAACTCGCGCAGGCGGGCATCGACGCCCGTCGCGACGTTGATTGCGTGGAAGATCGCCTCGATCGGTCCGTCGCCGCCGAACGAGCCCTCCAGCTCCTCGCCCTCCGGGCTGCGGATGCCGACCTGGGCGTGCGGCGGGCGGCGTGACGAGGACACGACGTCGAACCACTCGAGCGTGTAGCCGACCTCCTCGGCCTGCTCACGCAGCTCGTCGGTCAGCAGCGCCTCGAGGTCCATCGCCGTCACCTGCTTCTTCTTGTCGGCGATCTCCTTGAAGCGCTTGAACGCCTGGTTGAGCGTCTGGCCCGAAACCTCGTACCCCAGCTCACTCAGTGCCTGCTGCAGCGCGTGGCGTCCGGAGTGCTTGCCGAGGATCAGCTGGTTGGAGTCCAGCCCGATCGATGTGGCGTCCATGATCTCGAACGTGCTGCGCTCCTTGAGCACGCCGTCCTGGTGGATGCCGGACTCGTGGGCGAAGGCGTTGCGGCCGATGATCGCCTTGTTGGGCTGCACGGGATAGCCGGTGAGGCGGGAGACGATGCGCGAGGTGCGCGCGATCTCCTTGGTGACCGCCCCGGTGTAGAGACCACCGAGTGCGTCCTGCCGGGTCGCGATCAGCATGATGATCTCCTCGAGCGCCGCGTTGCCCGCGCGCTCGCCGATGCCGTTGACGGCACACTCGACCTGACGCGCGCCCGCCGTGACGCCGGCGATCGAGTTGGCGACGGCCAGACCGAGGTCGTCGTGGCAGTGCACCGACAGCACGACGTTGCGGAGCGCGGGCACCAGCTCGTACAGCCGTGCGAGGAACGCGCTGTACTCGTCCGGCATCGTGTAGCCGACGGTGTCCGGGATGTTGATCGTGGTTGCGCCCTCGTCGATCGCGATCTTCAGCACCTCGGCCGTGAAATCCGCATCGGAGCGGGTGGCGTCCATCGGCGAGAACTCGACGTCTTCGCAGTAGGACTTCGCGTGGGCGACGGCCGCACGGGTCATGCCGAGCACGTCCTCGCGCGTGTTCTGCATCTGGTACTTGATGTGGATGTCAGACGTCGAGATGAATGTGTGGATCCGCGGCCGCGCGGCGTCCTTCAGCGCACCCCAGGCAGCGTCGATGTCGCCGGGGAACGCACGCGCGAGGCCGGCGATGACCGGCCCGTCGACCCCGCGGGCGATCGCCTGCACGGCGTCGAAGTCACCGGGTGAGGCGATCGGGAAGCCGGCCTCGATCACGTCCACGCCTAGCCGCGCGAGCTGCTGCGCGATCTCCAGCTTCTCCTGCGCGTTCAGTGAAATGCCGGGCGACTGCTCACCGTCGCGCAGCGTCGTGTCAAAGATGATCACTCGGTTCGGGTCCTGCGATGGCGACATTGCCGTTTCCTTTGTCTCGTCCTGCTTCTTCTCGTGCTTGGTTCGCGGCTACATGCGGCCGCCGACGCGCTATTCCCCCCGCGGGGGGAGGAGAAGAAGTCGAAGGGCGAAGGCGGACGCCATCGCAGGAGAGACTAGAGGATGCGTGTTTTTGTCGCAATACCGGTGGGGCCGGTCCGCTGACCGGCCCCTGCCGAGCTCAGAGGGCTACGGACACGCCGGCGACGAACCCGTCGCTCGACGCGATCTCGTGCACGAGTGAGCCGGGCACCGCGTCATCGCTGGTGATCACCATCGCCGCGAACGCCTCAGCGTCCTGCCCGTCCGGCTGGCGGCCGACGATCGAGGAGACGATGTTCACGCCGCCCGAGCCGAACAGGGTCCCGACGCGGCCGAGCATCCCCGGCCGGTCGTGGTAGCGGAACATCGTCACATACTCCTCGAGCTGCACCTGAAAGCGCTGACCCCAGGCCTCGAGCAGGTGTGGGCGGTGCAGGTTGCCGATCACGGTACCGGCGACACGCATAACGTGCTCACCGCTCGTCACCGTCACGCGGATCAGGTCGGTGTAATCGTGCACCTCGGTCTGCTTCTCCTCGGTCAGCGTGATGCCGCGCTGTTTGCCGAGCGCCGGCGCGTTGACCTCGTTGAGCTCCTCGGCCCCCTGCGCGGCGAGCACGCCCATCAGGGCATTGAGGCCGAGCAGGCGGGTGTCACGCGCGCCGATGCCGCCGATGAACTCGGCCTTCACACTGTCGACCGCCGCGTCCCCGACCAGCGACGCCGCGATCTTCCCGAGCGCGCGCGTGAGCGGCACGAACGGGGTGAGCGCCTCGATGTCGTCCTCGGGGATCGCCGGGATGTTCACGGCTGTCGTGACCGCCCCACCCGTCAGGGCGGCGACGATCTGTTCCGCCGCCTGGAAGCCGGCGCGATCGTTTGCCTCAGCCGTGGACGCGCCCAGGTGCGGGGTCACGATCACGTTGTCGTAGCCGAACAGCGGGTGCTCGGTGATCGGCTCCGTCTGGAAGACGTCGAGCGCCGCCCCGGCCACCTTGCCGCTGTCGATCGCCGCCTGCAGGTCCGCGTCGACCACGAGCGGCCCCCGCGCGACGTTGAGGACGCGCACGCCGTCCTTGCACTTGGCGAGGACCTCGGCGTTGAGCCACCCCGTCGTCTCCGGCGTCTTGGGCAGATGCAGCGTCAGGAAGTCGGCGACCGCGTAGACATCGTCCGGGGTCTCAGCCTTCTCGACACCAAGCTCGCGGAAACGTTCGGCGCTGACGATCGGGTCATACGCGATCACGTGCATGCCGAATCCCTTGGCGCGCTCCGATACGAGCTGGCCGATGCGGCCGAAGCCGACCACGCCGAGGGTCTTCTCGTACAGCTCGACGCCCGAGTACTTGGAGCGGTCCCAGCGCCCCGCCTTCAGCGACGCGTCAGCCTGCGGCACGTTGCGGGCCAGGGCCAGCAGCAGCGCCATCGTATGCTCGGCGGCGGTGACCACGTTCGAGAGCGGCGCGTTGGCGACCACGATCCCGCGCTTGCTCGCCTCCGGGACATCGACGTTGTCGACGCCCACGCCGGCGCGCCCGATCGCCCGCAGCTTGGCGCCCGCGGCCAGCAGCTCGGCGTCGAGCTTGGTGGCGGAGCGAATCAGAACGCCGTCGAAGTCGCCGAGGCGCTGTTTGACCTGATCGCGGTCCCAGTCGAAGCCGAGTTCGACGTCGAAATGCTCCTCGAGCAGGTTGATGCCGGAGGCACCTACCTTCTCGGCGACAAGTACGCGCGGGCGGCTCATGCGTTCTGCTCCAGGACGTAGTCGATGCACGCGGTGAGAGCCTGGACATCGGAGGGGTCGGTGGCGGGGAACATTGCCACGCGCAGCTGGTTGCGACCAAGCTTGCGGTACGGCTCGACGTCGACGATGCCGTTGGCCCGCAGGGTCGCGGCGATCTCAGCGGCGTCCACCTCGTCGCTGAAGTCGATCGTGCCGACGACCAGCGAGCGCTTCGCCGGGTCGTTGACGAACGGAGTCGCGTGCTCGTGCGCCTCGGCCCAGTCATAGAGAATCGACGAGGACTCCGTCGTGCGCGCGACCATGCCACCGAGGCCCCCGCCGGCAAGCATCCAGTCGATCTGGTCGGCGAGCAGGAACAGCGTCGCCACCGCGGGGGTGTTGTAGGTCTGATCCTTCGTCGAGTTGTCGAGCGCTGTGGTCAGCGAGAGGAAATCCGGGATCCAGCGGGTCGCCCCGACCGTCGGACGGTCGGCGTCGATCTGCGCGATCCGCTCGAGCGCGGCGGGGCTTGCGAGCGCAAGCCACAGGCCGCCGTCCGAGGCGAATCCCTTCTGCGGCGCGAAGTAATAGACGTCGGCGTCGGTGATCGTGACCGGCAGGCCGGCGGCCCCCGAGGTCGCGTCGATCAGCACCAGCGCGTCCACGTCGAGTCCGACCGGTCGCTGCACGGGCACCATCACGCCGGTCGAGGTTTCGTTGTGGGCCCAGGTGATGACGTCCGCGCCGCCCTGCGCGGCCGCCGCCGGGTCCGGAGCGTCACCGGCCGACGCCTCGACCACTATCGGGTCGGCCAGGAACGGCGCCTTCTTGACCCCGCTCGCAATCTTCGATGAGAACTCGCCGTAGCTCAGGTGCAGCGCGCGCTCGCGGATCAGCCCGGCGATCGCCGCGTCCCAGAAGGCGGTGGTGCCGCCGTTGCCGAGCACGACCTCATAGCCGTCGGGCAGCTCGAACAGCTCCCGCAGGCCCGAGCGAACCCGCCCGACCAGCTGCTTGACGGGCTTCTGCCTGTGCGAGGTACCCATGACGGAGCTTCCGGATGCGGCCAGGGCAGGCAGCTGCTCGGGCCGCAGGCGAGATGGACCGGAGCCGAAGCGACCGTCCTGCGGTTTGATCTCGGCTGGGATTACAACTTGAGTTTGGGGCACGATCGCTCCTCAGCGCTGCGTCGGATACGGAGGAAAGAGATGCCCAGGCGCGCGGCGACATGATCCCGTCGCTTCCCGGTGGTCGTCCACCTTGTCGCGCCAGTCACGGCGGGCTACCTCGAACGATACTTACTCGTGGAACGAGGTGTCGATCCAGTGCATGTGCGAGCGCAGCTCCTTGCCGACGACCTCGACCTGGTGCCCGGCCTGCTCGGCCCGCATGCGCTTGAAGTTCTCCTGACCCGCGTTGTTCTCGGCGATCCACTCGCGCGCGAACTCGCCGGATTGGATCTCACCGAGGATGCGCTTCATGTTCGCGCGGGTCTCGTCGGTGACCACGCGCTTACCGCGCGTGTAGTCGCCGTACTCGGCCGTGTTGGAAATCGAGTACCGCATGCCCGCCAGGCCCTTCTCGTACATCAGATCGACGATCAGCTTCAGCTCGTGCAGGCACTCGAAGTACGCCATCTGCGGGTTGTAGCCGGCCTCGACGAGCGTGTCGAAGCCGGCCTGCACCAGCTCGCTGACACCACCGCAGAGCACCGCCTGCTCACCGAACAGGTCGGTCTCGGTCTCCTCGCGGAAGGTCGTTTCGAACACCCCGGCGCGGGTGCAGCCGATCCCCTTGGCGTAGGCGAGCGCTAACTGCTGGGCGTTACCGGTTGCGTCCT
>Ga0123356_10006447_pt1 | contig 11830 bp, 9 predicted proteins | sample TergutEmb28metaG_2_FD_92546 | JGI IMG/M metagenome (GOLD analysis project Ga0123356, IMG submission 92546) | Embiratermes neotenicus P3 segment gut microbial communities from Petit-Saut dam, French Guiana - Emb289 P3 | ecosystem: Host-associated > Arthropoda: Insects > Digestive system > Gut ... | reverse complement strand
ATGTTGTTGCTGTTGGGAATCCCTGTAAGGTCATTAAGCAAAGGACCGATGGTGGAGATTAATGCAATGAAGACATTCATTATCGCAGAAGCGGGAGTTAATCATAACGGTAATATTAAGCTTGCAAAGCAGATGGTAGACAAAGCAAAAGAAGCCGGTGCAGATTGCATTAAGTTCCAGACATTTGTGCCTGAAAAAATTGTCTCAAAGCAAGCCAAAAAAGCTGAGTACCAAAAAACGCAAACAAACTCAGATGAAAGCCAGTTAGATATGATAAGGAAGCTGGCATTATCAAATGATGAGTTTATCGAACTGAGCTTATATTGTAAGCAACTTGGTATTGACTTTCTTTCAACTGCATTTGATATGGAGAGCGTAGATTTTCTCAAGAGTCTTAATATGAAAGCATGGAAGATACCATCCGGTGAAATAACCAACCTTCCTTACCTGATTAAAATTGCGAACTTGGGCAAACCCGTAATATTATCCACCGGCATGAGTAACATGCAGGAAGTTAAAGATGCTGTATCCGTCCTGAAAGAACACGGTGCAGGCGATATTACTGTCCTCCACTGTACAACAGAGTATCCCGCACCTTACAACGATGTGAATTTACTTGCAATGTTGACGATGAAGGAAGAACTCAAATTACCCGTAGGTTATTCCGATCACACAGAGGGTATTGAGGTATCGATAGCCGCTGTCGCATTAGGTGCAAAAGTGATTGAAAAACACTTCACTCTTGACAAAAACATGGACGGACCTGATCATCTGGCGAGTTTAGAGCCGCACGAGTTAAGCAAAATGGTAAAAGCAATACGCAACATTGAAAAAGCGATGGGTACTGATATCAAGACCGTATCGACGGCTGAATACAAAAATATAAATGTAGCCAGAAAAAGCATTATCGCAAAGCGTGGTATAAAAAAGGGAGAGCTACTCTCTGAGGAAAACGTCACAACAAAGCGCCCCGGTAACGGTATATCACCAATGAAATGGTTTGATGTATTAGGTACCACAGCGATTCGTGATTTTATGGAAGATGAGTTGATAGAGTTGTGAAAAGAGTTTGTGTAGTAACATCATCAAGAGCTGATTATGGCGTACTAAAGCCGCTTTTATCAAGATTAAACGATGATTCAGATATAGAGTTGTCAATAGTGGTCACTGGTATGCATCTATGTCCCGAGTTCGGGAACACTTATCAGGAAATAGAGGCGGATGGGTTTATCATCAGCGAAAAAATCAATATACAGGAACCCGGTGATACCCCTGCAGCAATGTCAAAAACTATGGGCAATGCCCTGTCCAAGTTCTCTGATTACTTTGAGAAGAATACTCCTGATTTATTGGTTGTTCTGGGTGACCGATATGAAATGATGGCTGTTTGCTGTGCTGCAGTAAACCGGCGTATACCGATTGCTCATATTCACGGCGGAGAAACTACCGAAGGAGCAGTGGATGAGTTCTACCGCCATTCAATCACTAAAATGAGTGCGTTGCATTTTACATGTTGTCAGACATATCGAAAGCGTGTCATTCAAATGGGTGAACATCCCGAACGTGTGTTTAATGTTGGTTCATTAGGAGTAGAAAACATATTAAATGCTCCATTACTTTTAATTGAGGCTCTCGAGAATGATTTGGGATTTTCTCTCCATACCAAGCCGTATGGGGTTGTCGTTTTTCATCCGGTCACGTTAGAAGATGAGACCGGTGCAAAACAAGTCAAAGAGCTTCTAATGGCTCTGGACTCTTTTCCAAATATGCAGTTTTTGATGACAAAATCAAACTCCGATGCTGGAGGAATGGAAATAAACAAGATTCTTGAGAAGTACTGTGATACAAGGGATAATTGTATTCTTGTTGCGTCATTGGGAATGAAAAGATATTTATCAGTCCTTAAACATGCAAAGGTAATAATCGGAAACTCATCCAGCGGGATCCTGGAAGCACCTGCATCTAAAACACCGACAGTAAATATCGGAGATCGGCAAAAAGGGAGGGAAATGGCAGATACGGTGATAAACTGCAAACCTGAGGCTAAAGAGATTATTGCCGCAATTAATAAAGCGATTTCTCCCGACTTCCGTGAAGTGATTGAAAATGTGAAAACCCCTTATGGGAATGGGGGAACTTCACGGGAGATAATAAGCATAATCAAGTCTTTTCTGGAAAATGGAATATCAATAAAAAAAAGCTTCTATGATTTTAGTTAGGACATTGGAAGGTAAAAGAGTTCTTATGAGCAACACATCCCCTAATAAGCTTAAATATATTTTCAGCATCATTTGCTTGCTTCTATGTATGCTGATGGCTGTAACTATTTTTAGATTCCGTCCTTCACTTGGTGATGATGTGCTTTTTCAATTTTTATATGGTGCTTCACATTATCTTGATGACAAAGAGATATGGTTGCTGCATCAGGAAAACCTCATACAGATGCAAACACTCTCTTTGAGTTTTGATAATGTGGTTTTTAACTATATGACATGGGGTGCACGTATTATACCGATCTTTTTATTTCCGATGCTGTCTATTCTTGGAAAAAATCTGGTCTCTATTATTGCCGCAATATCATTAGCCGCCTTTGTTTTAAGCATAATATCGTTAACTTTTTCCGATTGGAGAAAAGCGCTCCGGCACCCGATCCTTATTCTATGGTTATTTTACTCATTAGTTTTTTTCCACCGTGCTGCAGGTCATTATTTTATGTGGACTTTTATAACTTGTTATGTGATTCCAAATGCTCTTTATCTTTTATATTTATATGCACTCAATAAAATGACCGATGACGGAAAGTTTTACTCTACTCCTCCATACATAGTTTTATTAAATCTGCTGGGCCTTATAACCGGTTTAATGCATGAGATGCTGGGAGCAGTATTTGTTTTAATGCTGGTTGCAAAAGGTATAACACTTGTTTTTCAGAAAAAATCATGCTCTTTCTTTCACTATGCTAGATTACACATTGGTTTCTTGATTGGGTATTGTATCGTATTTTTTGCGCCGGCTAACTTTTATCGAGTCCAATCGATTCATTCGGCAACAGAAGGAAGTTATATTGAAAGACTTATAAACTCTTTTATTGTTCATATACGCTCCCTATTTCCAACAGACTTAACGAGTTGGATTTCCATAGGTTTATTTGCAGCCATTATTGTTCTGTGCTTATGCTTCTGTGTAGTTCGTATCATAAAACAAAAGCAGCTACATGCTTTTATATCAGAAAATCTGTATATTATAGTCGGTCTTTTATTTTCTCCGATATTATTTGCATTAGGACCATATACTCCCACCTATGGTACCGGCTTATGGAATGCACTTTTTTATGTTCTACTGCTTAGAGCAATCTATAATTATGCGGATATAACCTCGTTGATTCCGGATCTTTTCTATAAACTAAAGCTAGGAACAGTCTGCACAGTTCTTTCGTTATCACTTTTTATCCTGCTTAATGCCGGCTGGTTCCATTCTTTTATATCAATATCCCTAATATGGGAAAAGTCTATTTCGCAGGCGAAGTTGACCGGAGAATCCACAATAACTGTTCCGCTCTTTGTTGAAGGTCCAAATGGAAGCATACTTTTCCTGCAACACGTAAATAATCCTGATCGATACGAAACTCTTATTTATAAGGAATATTATGGAATCCAAATAATACCGGAGTAGAGGATCAACGTTAACGAGAGTAAGTGATAATAATGACAGTATTGATAATTGGTCTTGGTTCAATGGGAAAGCGCAGAATAAATCTGCTTAGACAGCATTTCCCCAATATTGATATATCCGGCGTTGACAAAAACGAAACAAGATGCCGTGTTGTTTCTGAGGAGAGTGGAGTTAAGGTATATACATCCATTCATGATGCATTGGCTGCTTTGTCATATGATTGTGTTTTTATCTGTTCACCTCCGGTATCTCATGCAGAGCTTATAAGCTTATGTCTGTCACAAAGTATGCACGTTTTTTCCGAGTTGAACTTAGTATCAGATGGATACCGGGACAACATGCAACTGGCAGAGAAGCATAACAAAGTATTGTTCTTATCATCCACCTTCCTTTATAGAAATGAAACACGATTTCTAATCGAGCAGATCAAAAAAGCGGATACAAAACTCAACTACACATATCATGTTGGTCAGTACCTGCCCGATTGGCATCCATGGGAGGACTACCAAAACTTCTTTGTCGCAGATAAGCGATCAAATGGCTGCCGCGAGATATTTGCAATAGAATTACCATGGCTTCTGCAGGCGTTCGGCAAAGTATCCGATATAAAAGTTAATAAAGATACCATATCCGGTCTATCACTAAACTACCCTGATAATTATCTTGTCACTCTGGTACATGAGTCCGGGCACAAGGGGTTGTTTATGGTCGATGTAGTGACCAGAGTTCCTGTACGGCATTTTGAGGTCTTTGGGGAGTTTATACAATTGGAATGGAGAGGCAAGCCGGAAGAGCTCTGGGCAGCTGATGAAAGCTTCACTAAAATGGAGAAGGTTGATCTTCATGGAGATGTAAACCGTAAATCCGGTTATCGGGAGTTTATTACAGAAGATGCCTATCTTGAAGAAATCAAGATGTTCTTTGAACTATGTAACGGAAAAGAAAATAACACTTACGGGTTTGCCGAGGATTTATACACTCTCGAGCTTATTGATAAAATAGAAGGGCTTATAAAGTAAGAAATGAAAATCTGTATGATTGGTCTTGGCTCGATCGGTACAAGGCACTTAAAAAACTTATTTGCTATATCTAAAGAGCGTTGTATATCACTGCAGGTCGATGCGCTGCGCAGTAACAAAACTCCATTACCAAATGGTGTTGGGGATTTGATATCATCGGAATATTTTTCATATGACGATTTACCGGACGATTATGACATCGTATTCATCACAAATCCGACATCAAAACACTATGAAACCATTTCTCAAACACTCTCAAAAGCAAAACACATGTTTATCGAAAAACCTGTGTTTGATAAGATTGATTATGATTATGAATCACTTCAATGGGAACCGGAAGGCGTGTATTATGTAGCATGCCCATTGCGGTATCATACGGTAATCAAGTACATAAAAGAGTTTTTAAAAGATAATCAAGTATACTCCGTCCGCTGTATTTGTTCTTCATACCTTCCGGATTGGAGACCCGACACTGATTACAGGTTGTCTTATAGTGCCTTGGCTAAACTTGGAGGCGGCGTGCGCGGTGATCTTATACATGAGTGGGATTATTTACAATATCTATTTGGAAAACCACTTGAAGTAAACTGCCAATATGGTAAGTTTTCACATTTGGAAATAGACAGCGAGGATTCGGCAATATATATAGCTAAATACCCCGATAAACTTGTCAGCCTCTCTCTTGACTACTTCGGACGTTTTAGCCGCAGGGAAATCGAACTATTCACCAAAGACGATGTTATAGTTGGCGATTTAATCAATGATCAGGTTCGGTTCTTAAAATCCGGAGAAATCATAAAACTGCCTCAGGAGAACGGAGCATTATATATGGAAGAGCTTAAGTATTTTCTAGATATGATTAGCAATAAAGGCGATAATCATAACAATGTCAAAACAGCCGTAGAAACACTTAAGCTAGCTATGGGGTCAGAAAAATGAACATATTATTTACCGTCTGTTGCCGCGCCGGTTCAAAAAGTATTAAGAATAAAAACTTAAAACTGTTTCTGGGCACACCACTTTCTTATTATACCCTTGCTTCAATAAAGCTGTATAAGCAGGAGTACGGCGCACAGAACTATTTTACTACTTGCTTGAATACCGATAGTGAAGAGCTGATCTCCCAGGTCCTTGAATATGACTCTGACATTCAAATAGTTCATCGGGATGAAGCTCTGGCAGGAGACACAGTACCAAAAGTAGTAGTCATCAAAGATTGCCTCCAAAAGACCGAAGCAGCTACCGGTATAATATACGACATTGTCGTTGACCTAGATGTTACATCACCGCTTCGCAGGGTCAAAGATATTCATGCAGCAATATGCAAAAAGCAAAAACGAGATGATATAGACATTGTATTCTCCGTAACATCTCCACGTCGTAATCCATATTTTAATATGGTAAAGACCAACTCCGATGATACTGTCAGTAGAGTAATAGAATCAGACTACTCGACACGCCAACAAGCCCCTGTATTATTTGATATGAATGCATCGATATATGTTTATGGAGTTGATTTTTTGCACAAAAGTGTAGTAAACTCACTATTTGACGGTAGATGTAATTTTATTGAAATGGTCGATACCGCTGTTTTAGACATTGACAAGGAGGAAGATTTTAAGCTCATGGAGATTTTAGCAGAGCATTTTTACAAAACTGACAGCAAGTTTGGAGAAATTGCTCAAGAGGCAAAAAGATAGAAGGGATGATTTCAATTATGGAAAGCGTACTCGTGACCGGTGCCTGCGGCTTTATCGGCAGCCATCTGGTTGAGCAGCTTGTTAAAAACGGAAAAAAAGTGCGTGCTTTTGTATACTATAATTCATTTAACTCATGGGGATGGCTGGACAGCCTTCCAATCGATATTAAAAATGATCTGGATGTATTTTCGGGAGATGTCCGTGACCCTAACGGTGTCAAAACAGCCATGAAGGGCATCGATACTGTTTATCATCTTGCTGCACTAATTGGGATACCGTTCAGCTATCATTCACCGGATTCTTATGTGGACACAAACATTAAAGGAACACTTAATATACTGCAGGCGGCACGTGATTTGGATACAGGCAGAGTGCTGGTAACATCCACATCAGAAGTCTACGGGACAGCTTTATATGTACCCATTGATGAAAAACATCCATTTCAGGGTCAATCACCATACTCAGCCACCAAAATCGGAGCTGATAGGATCGCCGAAAGTTTCTACAAAAGTTTCAACACCCCCGTAACGATCGTCCGCCCTTTTAATACATATGGACCGCGCCAGTCTGCACGAGCGATAATCCCGACAATAATCACACAATTGCTCGATGGACAGGAAGAAATCCGTCTGGGTTCATTATCGCCAACACGGGATTTTAACTTTGTTAAGGATGTGGTAAGTGGCTTTATAGCAATTGCCGGATCAAAAAACACCATCGGTGAGGAAATAAATATTTCATCAGGATCAGAGGTATCGATAGGACAGGTTGCTCAAATGCTGATTAAGCAACTTAACCCGAATGCAGTTGTTGTCAGTGACGATCAAAGAGTAAGACCTGAAAAAAGTGAAGTTGAACGCTTATTAGGATGCAATAAGAAGCTTATGTCTCTTACTGACTGGAAACCACAATGCTCATTTGAACAAGGTTTAAGCAAAACAATAGAATGGATTCGTGATAATCTAACCTCATTTAAGAGTTCGATATATAACGTATAGTATCTTCAGGAGAACATATGGATAAGTTTATACCCTTATCAGTTCCAAACCTTAAAGGTAACGAAATAAAGTATTTGACCGAAGCGGTCAGTGCAGAATGGGTTTCAACAAGCGGTTCTTTTGTTACAAGGTTTGAAAGTGACTTTGCCAAATATGCAAATGTGCAAGTTGCTGCTGCTGTACAAAGTGGTACCGCAGCGCTGCATCTTGCGATGATTGAGTGTGGAGTTGAAACAGGAGACCTTGTTATAGCACCAACACTAACGTTTATAGCTGCCGTTAACCCAATGACATACGTCGGTGCAAAGCCTGTTTTTTTGGACTGTGACGATAGTTTATGTTTAGACCCAAAAAAGCTTGAGCGCTACTTAACTGAGGAATGTGAGTCCCGAGACGGTAAAATCTACGATAAAACCCTGGATAAGCAAGTAAAGGCCATTCTGGTCGTTCATATATTTGGTAACGGCGCTGACATGGAGTCAATAATGGCGTTGGCTGAGAGCTTCAAACTCCCTGTTATAGAGGATGCGACCGAAGCAGTTGGTACTTTTTATAACACCGGTCGGTATAATGGGTTTATGGCAGGTACGATCGGAGATATTGGTGCTTACTCATTTAACGGCAACAAGATAATCACTACCGGTGGTGGCGGTATGCTGGTCGCACGTGATCCAAAGCATACTAAGCATGCAAGGCATCTCGCAACACAGGCAAAATCCGATGAGTTATACTTTGACCATGATGAAATCGGCTTTAACTACCGCATGACAAACGTTCAAGCTGCAATGGGTGTTGCACAGCTTGAGTTGATTGAAAGTTTTATAGACATAAAGCGTAATAACTACCTGCGGTATAAAGAACTTGGGATCGACTTATTGCCTTTTTGCGAATATATAAGACCCAATTACTGGTTTTACAGCCATATTTCTGATGATCGCGATAAGCTTATAGAGCACTTAAAAGATCATAGCATTCAAGCTCGCCCGGTATGGAAACTGATCCATACATTGCCAATGTACAAGAAATGTCGTGCCTACTCTATCGATAAGGCATATACATATCATAAGAGTATTGTTAATATTCCATGCAGCTCAAACCTTAATAAGGACGATTTAAACCGTGTTGCGGAGTCGATAAAGAGGAGACCCATAAGTGCTATTTAACTCCTTTAATTTTATTATCTTTTTTCCAATAGTTGTATTGCTGTATTTTGTTATTCCACATAGATTTCGATGGATATGGCTTTTAGTTTCCAGCTATTATTTTTACATGTCCTGGAATCCAAGATATGCCGCCTTACTTGCAGTATCAACAATAATCACTTATGCAAGCGGATTGTTGATCGATAGATCCAACCTGGTTTCAGACATAAAAAAACGAGTTCGCCTGCGCAGATTGTGGGTGAGCTGCAGTTTCATTCTAAATCTCGCTATATTAATTACATTTAAATATTTCTATTTTGCGGTAGATAGCATCAACTGGCTTCTGGCGAATATAGGCGTCAGTTTAATAGAGCCAACTTTTGATGTACTGCTGCCTGTAGCCATTTCATTTTATACTTTTCAGGCTTTGAGCTACACCATGGATTTGTATCGGGGAGAGATACAAGTAGAGAGAAATCTTGGTAAATATGCACTCTTCGTTGCATTCTTTCCCGCACTGCTTGCAGGACCGATTGAACGCTCAAAAAATCTGCTTAAGCAGATGCATGAGAGACACGAGTTTGATTATGACAGCATAAAAAACGGACTTCTCCTTATGGTGTGGGGTTACTTCTTAAAGATGGTGATCGCAGACCGAATAGCTGTTGCAGTTTACAGAGTTTATGGTAACTATGATAGATATTTCGGTTTCCAACTCGTCATTGCTACTGTCTTATTTGCCATCCAAATATACTGTGACTTTGCCGGATACTCATACATTGCCAAGGGTGCTGCACAAACAATGGGGTTCCGCCTGGTCGACAACTTTAAGCAACCGTATTTCTCTGCATCCATACGAGAGTTTTGGGGAAGGTGGCATATTTCACTAAGTACATGGTTTCGCGATTACCTATATATACCGCTTGGTGGCAGCCGCTGTTCTAAGCTAAAAAAGTACCGAAATACGATGATCACTTTTCTCGTGAGTGGATTGTGGCACGGTGCAAGTTGGAACTTTGTTGTATGGGGGTTTGTCCACGGGTCGTACCAAATAATAGGCGACATGACACAGCCGCTGAGAACACGACTGTATAATAAGCTAAAAATCGATACGAAAACGACTATGTTTAAAATCGGGCAAATCTCTTTGACCTTTGCGCTTGTGTGTTTTGCGTGGATTTTCTTCCGCGCTCCTACGTTTTTTGATGCACTTCAGATCATAGAGATAATACTTCTCAACTTTGGTTTTACTGACATTTTTGACAGATTTTTATATGGTGTGCAATATTTTGGGCTTAACCATCGTAATGCCATAGCTGCGGGAGTCTCGATCCTGGTTTTATTCATAGTGGATCAGATGCAGACAAGGATGGATGTTAGAGAGACGATCGCCCAAAAGAACATATTTCTTAGATGGGGAATTTATTACGCATTGGTTTTTGCGATAATTCTTCTTGGAGTTTTTGGATTTGGCGTTTCAAATGAGTTTTTATATTTTCAGTTCTAAAAGTAGCTTTTGTACTTAGAGGGTATTTGCGTGAAGTCAATAAAATCATTACTAATTAAACTTGGTATTTTTTCGATACCGATCATAATCTTTTTTTCACCTGTAGTAATTACCGGAGAGCATTTTAATAGTGGAGAAGTTGCGTGGGAGCAACAAAGGGACAATCGCTCGATTATTTATGGACCAATCGCAGAAGGGCGCTTTAGATTCTACAAAGCGGAATCATCACGACTTTATAAACCATCTGTGCTCATTTTGGGAGATTCACGAGCTATTCAAATAAGAGATTTTTTCTTTAATGATGACATAAGGACATATAATGCAGGGCACAGTGTAACACATGCAGCCGATATGCTGCACTTTCTCGATTCGCAAGATGTAAGTGCAATCGATACTCTGATAATAGTAATAAGCCCTTTTTCTTTTAATGCTAACTCTACCACCGTTCGTTATCCAACGCATACTAATTTTATCATTGATACGACACGATTATCTGCTATCGATCAATTTACATTCTTCTATAATACGCTTTTTTCAGGAAACAATATATTTATCCCGAATCTGCTCAATCCTGATATTATTGGGCAAAATGCCAAAAGTAATATTTCAGGTACTCTTAATGATGGTTCTTTTTATTATGGTAGAGAACTACTCGATAAAAAAGCCGGTGAAACTGCGGCAGAACGAATGGTTAATACTCTTGAACGTATTGATAGTGCTGACAAGTGGGATTTTTTTGCGCACGGTCTTAATGCAAATCCTAAAGCAATAGACTATCTTGAAAAGCTATTGCAGTTTTGCACTGATAACGATATTTTTGTAATTGCATATGTTCCACCCTATGCCCCTACAATCAACGATGTTATGCGTTCAAAAGGAAATGCTTATGCATATCATATTGAAATGCTGAATATGGTTCCATCGGTTTTTAAGCGATATAACTTTGAGTTTTATGATTATACAGATGTGTCGCATCTGGGGTGCACAGATGAACACTTTTTAGATGGGCATCACCCTTCAGATGTTGTTTTACTTCGTATGTTTATCGATATGATTGAAAAAGGTTCCCGGTTATCAGAGTATTGTACGCTTGTGGATTTGTACGAATACGATAGAAACAGGTTTTCGGATATCGGAATACTGGAAACATGGGAACAATATAATGAAATTACATTGAATCGTTTACTAAATCGTTAGCAGGGTAACACATAATTTAAAATCATATTGACCTATATATCTTATGTTGATATTATTTACAGGCAAAGACCGTTAGTAGTTCATGCAACGAATAAACGAGGTGCCGAATGGAACTAGTAAGAAAATTAAATCGCATCTTTGACCGGACTACAAAGATGCGATTCATCATACTGATAATTGCCATTGTTATAGGTGGCTTTTTGGAGATGCTGGCTATTGCTGCGATTTCTCCGTTTATTTCCATTCTTTTAGACAGTTCAATAATGCATGAAAACCAATATATTGATTTTGTCTTCAGATCATTGGGCTTTAGCAGCACCGGCTCATTTCTGGCTTTTCTTGCCTTTTTATTAGCTGCACTGTATATCTTCCGTGGTCTTTACATGATTGTACTAAATCGCGTGAGGATACGTTTTGTTGCGCGCAGACAGGTTGCATTATCTGAAAGATTACTGCATAAACTTCTGGGGTTTTCATATCTCTACCATACTCATCGTAATGTTGCCGAACTGCAGCGTATCGTCACCGGAGACGTATACGAGTTTATCACTATGATAAACGGACTGCTTCAGTCCCTTTCAGACTTCTTTATGGT
>Ga0123356_10006446_pt1 | contig 11830 bp, 7 predicted proteins | sample TergutEmb28metaG_2_FD_92546 | JGI IMG/M metagenome (GOLD analysis project Ga0123356, IMG submission 92546) | Embiratermes neotenicus P3 segment gut microbial communities from Petit-Saut dam, French Guiana - Emb289 P3 | ecosystem: Host-associated > Arthropoda: Insects > Digestive system > Gut ... | reverse complement strand
GTCATCCATACCTCCGCTACTACCGCACTCGGCATCGAAGAACTCAAAAACGCTATCGAAGACGTCTTACCAAAGCCCACCTACGACGGCAGTGACGACAAATCCGATGATTACCTGAAACTCGCTTTTATCGGTCGTCCCAACGTCGGCAAATCTAGCCTTCTGAACGCCCTCGGCGAAAAGCAACAAGCTGTCGTCTCCAACCGCGCCGGTACTACCCGCGACATCAATCGCATCACCGTCAAATATCACGGCACTAATATCGAACTGCTCGACACCGCCGGCCTTCGCCGCCGCGGCAAAAGGGAAGTAGGCGTTGAAAAATTCTCCGCCATCCGCACTCTCGCTGCAATAGAAGAAGCCGATGTCTGCGCACTCCTAATCGATGCCACCGAGCCACGCGTCAAACTCGACCAAACCTTAGCCGGCGAAATTATCAAAGCTGGAAAAGGCATCATGCTCATCGTCACCAAAACAGACCTCCTGACAGATGACATCGAAGACGAAGAATTCGACCCAAACAAATCCGCCATCGACCGCATCCTCGACCATATCGTCTACGACTACAAGTTCGTCCACTATGCACCAGTCATCGTCACTAGTTCCGTCACCGGCAAAAACCTGCCCAAGATTTTCGAAATCGCCCAGACCATCATGGAACAACGCGCCTACCGCTTCAAAACTAGCGAGCTCAACAACATCCTCTCCGAAACCGTCGACGCCCACCACCCCGCTACCCACAAAGGCGTCACTCCACGACCAAAATACATCGTCCAGACTGATTCCAACCCACCATGGTTCGTCATCCATGGCCACGGCCTCGAAGCACTACACTTCACCTATATGCGTTATATCGAGAACCAAATCCGTGCCCATTACCCATACATTGGCACCCCTATCAATATCTCTATTCGCAACGACAAAAAACGTGATAGAATATAAGCATGAAACTGATTGTCGGCTTCGGCAATCCGGGTCGTGAATATCTTTGGACCCGGCACAACTTTGGACATATTTCGCTTGATTTCTACGCCAAGCTTCACAAGCTCGAATGGGGCAATTCCATCAAGTACAAAGCTGACATTCTGAAGACCAAAGACGCTATTTTTATGAAATCTCATCTCTTTTACAACGAGGTCGGCCTACCGGTCCGCAGAATCGTCGATTTCTACAAAATCAAACCCTCAGACATTCTAGTCATCTGCGACGACTTCAATATACCATTCGGCACTACTCGCCTCCGCGCCAAAGGCTCAGATGGCGGTAATAATGGGCTCAAGTCCATGATTACTCATCTTGGCACTTCAGATTTCGCCCGCTTGCGTCTCGGCACCGACGCCGCTAGGCGCGAAACGATCGGCGACTCTGATTTCGTCCTCTCCAAATTTACTACCGCCGAAAAATCCGACATGCCAGCCGTTCTTCGCAAAGTTAGTGACGTCATCACAGACTTTATCGACTAAGCTCCACCGCAGTTATCCGCCTCATTACCTCGCCGGCATCCAAGCCGGTTTTTTCAATTATCTCCTCCTTTCTTAGCCCATCATGCACCATCCTTTCCACATCATCAAGCATAAGCGTCATTTGTTTTTTGCCACCCCTATAACCGCAAATCTCCTCAATTGTCGCCGCAACGCTCGTCACACACCGCGCCCGCCCAGAGGCAATTAAGCCATTACAGCCTGCGCTCATCGGCCGCGTAATATCCCCAGGCACCGCCCACAACTCCCGCCCCTGTCGTATCGCAAACTCAGCCGTCGTCAACGACCCCGAACCGACCGCCGCCTCTACCACAATTACCACATCCGCCAACCCCGATACAATCCGATTTCTCTGCACAAACCGCGCTCGCATCGGCGTTAAATCGCACGAATCCGGACCATACTCACTTAAAATCACCCCTCCGCTAGACAAAATCTCCTCCCCGAGCCGCACATTCCCAGCCGGAGATATCCGATCCACACCCGTTGCCAGCACCGCCATAGCCGTGCCACCAGCGTCCAAACACCCCCTATGCGCCACCGCATCCACCCCATATGCCATCCCCGAAACTACCACGCAGCCACGACTAGCTAAACCATACGCCAAATCATAGGTCACCGACTCGCCATACCGGGTTAATTTCCGTGACCCCACCATCGCCACAGTTATACCACGTTTTCCCGGCATTCTTCCACGAAAATACAACATTTTAGGCATATCCGCAATGCTACGAATTACCTCTGTAAATCTATGCGCTAGGGGGTCAATTTTGCATATTTCCATAAAAAAGTGTCATAAAAGTGTTGACTTATTTGCTCGAGTGTGCTATAATGAAAGAGAGTTAGGGAGAGCCATATTAGGCATCTCTCGACTGCACCTAAATAACCCAAACTTAATGCTTTACTTTCAGTATAGCATTACAGTTGCAGGCCCGCAAACCTGCTCAGCCGCTTATCTTTTCTTTTATTGATCTGCGGTATAAGTATTACCTCCACTTTGAGCTTTGTTTGTTGGTCTAGCAACCCCTTTTATCGGCGGGCCCCAGTGTTGTGTGAGGTGGGTCGCGCTTGCCTCAGGGCATGCCATAAATATGGTGTATAAAAGGGTCGAATAGCCCCAAGTGATGCCCACCCTTACTTGGGGCTTTTTGATGCTTACTTTTTTGGGCATATCAGGTGCACATGCTACAATTAGCTTATGGATTCCAAGATGATTATTTACGTCGAACCCGAGGATGATATCACAGATGTGATTTCCAAGGTCAAATCCACCTCTGCCGACGAACTTCAAATCTCACCAATGCGCGGTTCTATAGCGCTTCGTAGCCTTATTAACCTCCGAATTCTCGCCCGCACCGCCAAGGAAGCGGACAAGATCTTGATTATCGCTACAACTGATTCAACCACTTTGCGCCTTGCCGCCTCTGCTGGGCTTGCTACCACCGATCAGAGCACCAATGAACCAGCCGAAACCGAAGCTACTCAAACAGAGACAACCGACAGCAAATCCGCCAAATCTTCTAGCAAATCAGCTTCTGAGCCCGCGAAGAAATCGGCCGACAAAGAAAAAGCCGAAGAAGAGTTCATCAACGACTCGTTCGAAAAAGAGGAAAACACAATTATTTCATCAGAACTAGAGGAAGAATCCGACGAAAAGGCCAAGAAAGACAAGAGAAAATCACTTATCCCAAATTTCGACAGGTTCCGCAAATGGATCATCATCGGCGCGGTCTCACTAGTACTGCTCATTGGCTTCCTGGTCTGGGCCATCGTCTTCGCTCCCGCCGCCGATATCAGTCTCTCGATTAAAACCACCAAGAAATCATTCTCGGATTACTTTACCGGCAGCATCACCTTCACGACCAAAGAAGATGAGGAAGACCTCGAAAAAGCCAAATTCCTCCTCGAGAAACACACTGAGAACGACAAGAAATCCGTCAACTTCACCGCCACCGGCGAGCGCGACGATGGCACCAAAGCTGGCGGAGACTTAACTCTCTCTTATACCTCCAGCATCGAAAGCTCAGTCACAGTTGCCGCCGGCACCACATTCATGCACGGAGGGCTTAACTATGTCACTAACGATTCGGTCACCCTCGCTACCAACAGCTCAGTGTGCGGCTTCGGACCATGCACAGTCAAAGCCGATGTTAAAGTCACAGCATCAGAAAAGGGTGAGATGTTTAACACCAATGCTTCAAGCGACGGAAGCGGCTGGTATACTTCTGCAGCCGTCGAGGTTTTTGCTGCTACCGCCATGACCAACGGTACCACCAAACTCGTCACTATTGTCACCTCTGACGACATTAGGAAAGCTCAGGCCGAGCTTGATAAGGATTCCGCTACCTGTAACATCAAGGAACTCGAGCAAACCTTCCCGCAAAACCTTTTCATGATTCGCGACGCCCAAACCATCGTCAAAAAAGACGCTATCTCCACCCCCGCGTTGAATGAAGTTGTATCTGGCAACACCAAGCCCAAACTCGAAGTCGAGGCCACCTGTACCCTTTACGGCGTCGAACGCTCAAAGGTCGCGAATTTCATCGAGAAGAAGGTTTCCGAAGCCATCAAAGACGAAGCCGGGCGCAAAGTCTTTAGCACTGGCATAGATGACGCCTTCATGGTCAAGAAATCCGCTAATGAAAGCGGCTCACCAATCACTGCCCGCCTTGAGACCACCTCTATCGAAATCGGCCCTGACATCACCGAAGAGAAAGTTCTAGAAAAAGCCCTCGGCGAACGCGTTGGTACTGTCAACAGTTGGCTCCGCTCACAACCTGGCATCGATCAAAACTCCGTCCGCATCAACACCTCATTCTTCTGGGTCTCAACTATTCCGAACGATCCTAACAAAGTCAAAGTTACCATCAACTCCACTGAGGAAGAATAATGCCAAATCTGATTTGTCTAGATGTGGGCACTGTTCGTATCGGCGTCGCGACTGCCGATACTCAAATCCGCATCGCCGTCCCGTTTGAGACTATCCCGGTCGACGGCCGTGAAATCGAAGCTATCGGTTCAATCGCTCGTCGCAAGAATACCCGCCTCATCGTCGTCGGGTTGCCGCGCAACGCCAGCGGCGAAGAAACCGCTCAATCCAAGCTCGTCCGCGCCTTCGCGCTCCGCCTCAAACAGGCCGGCTTCAAAATCGCCTTCGAAGACGAATCACTCACCTCTGTTATCGCTGAAAATCGCCTCAAGGGCCGCAAAAAACGTTATACTAGGGAAGAAGTTGACATGGAAGCCGCTACGATTATCCTACAGAGCTTCCTCGACACTCATGGCGCCAACATCAAAGCGACTAACGCCGAGATTTCTGATAACCCCATCCCAGAAACACCTACTGAATCGACCAAGACCAGAGATAAGCATAGACCCACCAAAAAACCCAAAACCGCCAAGCAACCAAAGGAGAAAAAACCGTTGAAGAAAAAGCTCAAGCTCATCATTAGCCTCGTCGTGGTCGTGCCCGTATTACTCGCCGCTGTCGGCACCATCGGCGCTTTCGTCTGGTATAACAGCGCCACAAAACCGTTCACAGACGAATGTCCCGACATCGCCCCGTCGCCTTGTTTGCGCGAATTCGTAGTTACCGAAGGCGAGACCCTACCAGCAATAGCTGACAACCTTGAGGAACAAAAAATTATTCGCTCCAGCAGAGCCCTCCAAATCTACGCCAAGCTCAACAAAATGGGTTCTGACCTCAAACCGGGGACCTACCAACTGATGCAGAACTATTCGCTCTCAACCATCCTTGACACTTTGCAGCGCGGCGTAGAAGAAGCTGACACCTTCCGTATCACCTTTATCCCCGGTCACACTCTCAAAAACATCCGTGTCACCTTCGGCAAGCTCGGCTATTCTGACAGCCAGATTAGCAGAGGATTCGAGATCGCTCTTAAGTCTGATCACCCCTTCATCAAAGCCCTCGGTCAACAACCAGCCTCACTCGAAGGGCTAATCTTCCCAGAAACCTTCGAATTCTTCGCCGGCACCTCCGTCGACAAGGTCCTCGCCACTACCTTTGACCATTATTGGAAATTCGTCCAGGACAATAATCTCGAAACCCGTTACCGCGCTGAGGGTCTCAGCCTCTACGAAGGCATTATCCTCGCCTCTATCGTCCAGGTCGAGGGTCTCGCCGACGATATGCCCGGAGTCGCCCGCGTCTTCCTAAATCGCCTCCAAATCGGCATGAAACTCGGCTCTTGTGCCACTGTCCGCTACGGTGTTAGTATCAAATACCCAAATGCTGACGAAGGTGATGCTAAGTGGATCCAGGAACTCGACAGTCCCTTTAACACCTATAAACACACAGGTCTCACCCCTACCCCTATCGCTACAGTTGGGCCAAACGCACTCAAGGCCGTCGCACACCCCGATAACACCGATTATCTCTTCTTTATGCACGACGACAACGGCAAGATTTGGTACGCCAGAACAGATGAGGAGCATCAAAATAATGTCAACAATCACTGCGGCGTCAAGTGCCAGGGAATTTGACATATATCAAGACATGATATATAATCATTAGCAAGACCTATGAAAGAAAGTCATAAGTTTTTTTACCGAAGTATTTGGCACTATATCAGACCGTTTTTCGGGTACTTCATCGCTCTCGCATTGCTCGTGACCTTCCTTTTCTATGGATCAAAACCGATATCTTCCAACTCTTCGACCAGAGGCTCAGTTATCGAGAATATCGTCCGCAACAACTTTGTAGTAAACGTCGACCAGTACTCTGAGTTCTTCTTGACCGCCGATCTAGCTAGCAGCCTCAATCTCCCATCCTCACCGATGGTCAGCGCCAGCTATGCCTCAATCTCCTACCTCTATAACATGACTAATGGTAATAGCCTTTCTCTCGAGCGCCAATATATCGTTGATACCACTCATCTAACCCATGATATTGCCTACACCCACGTCGTAGTCGCCGGTGACGACCTCGAGGAAATTGCCGCCCGATTTGGCGTCACCTCTACCCAAATACGTTGGTCCAACAACCTCAAGAACAATGACCTCAAAATCGGTACCACCCTCTACATCCCATCCCGCCCAGGTATTCTCTATACCGTCAAATCTGGCGATACCATCGACGGTCTAGTCGACAGATACGGCGCCAATCGCGAACAACTAATCGCCTTTAACGACCTCGATGTCAATTCTCTCCGCTCCGGCGTCACTATTTTGCTGCCAAACGGCTCCCTCCCAGAGACCGAACGCCCAGAATACGTCGCTCCGGCGCCGCCTCCACCAATTTACAGCTACACCACTCTCCCAGGTTACATTACCCGCCACAACTACCACAGTATCGGCTGGGCATGGGATATCGGCGACGTCAACGGCGCCAAGTCCCAGAACCCGATGTATGGCGCAAACTGTACTTGGTACGCCTTCTACTGGCGTCGTGCTTACATGCCTTCTAACTACTGGCTGCCAGCCGGTATGCGCGGCAACGCCGGCGAATGGTTCGGTAACCTCCGTGGCCAATTCCGTACCGCCGACTGGGGCCAAGGCCTCCCAGAACGCGGTGCAGTCGTCCAGACTCCTGGCGACCCATATTACGGCCACGTCGCCATCGTTACTCAAGTAAACGCCGACGGCTCCTTCGTCATGGAAGAAATGAACTGGGGCTGGTCTGGTTGGAACGTTTCTCAGTCTATTATTAGCGCCGAAGACGCCCGTAAGCTCCGCTATATCTACGAAGCTTGGTAATCTATAGATCGACTATCAATCGCTCTTCTGGGCACTTCTTGAGCACACCGCTCATCGCACCTTTTTCGGCATCCGTCACCCACAAATGATACTTCAATTTGACCGCAATTTGACGCGCCACATACTCGCAACGAAACAGCGTATTTGGCGGCAACCACGAAGCTGCGTCGGAATCACCCTTTGCTTGATTTGCTGGACCATCCACCGCTAATAGATTCAGCGGGTCCTGGCTGAGCGCATACCTATCATCGCTCGAAATCCCCTGGGCGCCTTTCTGCCATGCGTCCGAAATCGCCACTACGTGGTCAATCTGAACCGCGTTGCTCGTCCCCGGACCGCGCACAAAATTAATCAACTTACCGGTATACGGGTCATTCAATGTACCCGCTAGCACCAGACAACCGTCCAGCTCTACATCCCATAAATCTCGCTTCAGAATCACGTTGCGCACATCGCAACCGTCAATCTTACCCCAAGTACTATAGAATTCCTCGCGGGTATATCCAGTCTTTGGCGCCCTGCCCTTCACCTCCAATTTATCAAGCGCAACTACCGCCAACTCACCAGTGCCGTTCGTACCAAGGCTATCTGCAATCGGTTCCCGCGCCGTCGGACCAAATACAATAAACATGATTAGCGCCACACCAACGCCTAGAACCCCCATGATTCGCCTCGCTTTGCTCTTTTCCATATCTTTATTCTAACCTACAATGCTACAATTAAAGAATGGAGCGATTACTTGATTTTTTCATACCCGAACACTACAAGCTCGAGTTGACTTTTGATAAGTCCTCCAAGCTGATTAACGGCAAGGTCGTTATCGACGGCCGTTCCAAAGCAGACCGCATCAAGTTCCATGCCAAAGATATGGAATTTCACAGCATTTTCGTCGATAGCGACGAAGTGCCTGCCGATCTCATCAAGTACGACGGTTCCATCCTCGAAATTCCGCAGGCCAGCATCATCGCGATTGAGTTCACCTCCAAGATTTCCGAAACCATGCTCGGCTGCTATGCCTCCACCTATCAGTTTGAGGATAGGGAAGAAACCACTAACGCCACTCAGTTTGAATCAAATTACGCTCAAAAAGCTTTCCCATGCATCGATGAACCGGCCGCCAAAGCCGCTTTCGACGTCACAATTATCACTGACCCAGAAGATACAGTCATCTCTAATATGCCCTCGCTAATCTCCGAGAACGGTACTCATAAGTTTGACATCACGCCACGCATGTCTACCTATTTGCTAGCCTGGGTTATTGGTAAATTCAATAAATACGAAATGAATACTCTTGGCGACATCACCGTCACCGCCTATTCAGCTCTCAATCAGCCCGCCAGCCTCCTAGAATATCCTGCCAAAGTCGCGGTCGGTTGTCTCCAGTACTTCACTGAGAAATTTCATGCGCTTTACCCGTTGCCTAAGCTAGACCTAATCGCCTTACCTGATTTTGACGCTGGCGCCATGGAGAACTGGGGGCTCATGACTTTCCGCGAATCTTGTATGCTCGCCGATGAATCTAGCTCACTCGATGCTAAACACTTGGTCGCTCTAGTAGTCGCCCACGAAGTCTCTCACCAGTGGTTCGGCGACCTCGTTACTATGAAATGGTGGGATGACCTCTGGCTAAACGAATCCTTTGCCTCGCTAATCGAGTATTTCGCTGTCGACCACCTCTATCCTGATTATCGTATCTGGGACGATTTCTATCTTTCATCCGTCTTGGGTAGCCTTAGCCGCGATGCTCTGCCAGGTGTCCAATCTGTCCGTCAAGACGTCAGCAGCCCCGAGGAAATCTCTACTCTTTTCGATCCTGCTATCGTCTATGCCAAAGGCGCGCACCTGTTACTAATGTTAGTCCGTTTAATGGGAGAAGATAAGTTTTTCCGCGGCTGTGCCGACTACTTCAACTTCCACCAGTACCAGAATACCACCTCTGACAATCTCTGGGACGCTCTCACGCCATACGCCGATTTCGACGTCAAAGAGTTTATGACGCCGTGGCTCACCCAGCCCGGCTTCCCAGTTATCACCGGCACCGAACAGACTCGCTTTCTCATCAACGGCGAAACCGATGAACTCAAATACCCCATCCCCGAAATCCGCGACGACCTCTCCGGACATTACCTCATCAATCTCTCCAATGAACAGCTCCATGCCAAGCTCGAAGAATTCGATACCCTCTCGACCGAACAAAAACTCCGCCTCCTCATCGACCGCTCCCTCCTCTCCAAGACTCACTTTGCCAGTTCGACCTCGCTAATCGAATTAGTTCAGAAGCTATCACCCGAGACCTCCTATGTAGTCTGGGACCTTATCTCGATACTCCTATCCAATCTAAAGACCTTTATCAATCCGGGCACCGAGGCTGAACAAGACTTCAAAGCTCTCATTCGCAGCGTAATCGTTCCGCATGCCGACCGCCTTGGGATAACTACTAGGGATGGTGAATCTCTCGACGACACCCAGCTCCGTCCAATTATCCTTTGCTATGCGGCCTACGTCGGCTATGAACCGGTGGTTGAAGCTGCCGGCAAGCTGTTCAACTCTAAATCCTTGGATGATATCGACCCCAACATCCGTTCAAGCATTTTGGTCGTCCAAGTCAAAAACCACGAGACTCCGGAGCTGATCAAACAACTGACCGAAGACTACCGTACCGCCACAGACCCTAACCTTAAAGCAGACATTATGCTCGCCCTCACCGCTTCAACAAACACCGAGACTCTCGAGAAACTACTAGAGCAAACCAAGGACCCATCCCTCATTCGCCCTCAAGACATCGACCGCACCTGGATTTACGTACTTCGCAACTCCTTCGGCACCAATCTCGCCATCGATTGGCTCTTCAAGAACTGGGAGTTTATCGTCTCTATCTCCAGCGACCAAGGAATCGACGATTATCCCAAGGCCCTGGGCAGTGTCATCCGTGAATCCAGCCAAAAAGACAAATTTGTCGAGTTTTTCACCCCGCTTAAGGAACAATCTCAGCTGACCCGCGCAATTGACGTCGCCATCCCCCAAATTGACGCCAGATTAGCCTTAATCGCCTCTGATGGCCCAGAGGTCATAAAATCCTTGCATAATCTCTCAAAATAAGTGTTGACACGGGACATTAACCCCTGTATAATGATTTGTAGTTATTCAAGTGCTTTTTCTAGCACCTCTGAAACATGCGAGATGTGAGTGAAATCCACCAGATTATATGTCTGGAGTTAATCCTCCGCGTTTAACAATTTGAGACAACGAAATTTAATTCTTATAAAGAATATAGTAATTGATGGCACCTGTGATTGATATTCAATCACTAGTTAAGTCAATGCATAAAAAGGTAAATAAGGGCACTGATAGTGGATGCCTTGACAATCAATACCGATGAAGGCCGCGGAAGTCTGCGATAAGCTTCGGGGATCCGACAACAGGAAACGATCCGGAGATAGCCGAATGAGGAAACTCAATACGAGTCATGTCGTATTACTTTTATCTGAACACATAGGATAAATAGTGGTAACCAGCCGAACTGAATCATCTTAGTAGGTTGAGGAAAAGAGAATAAACAATGATTCCGAAAGTAGTGGCGAGCGAAATTGGAACGGCCCAAACCTTTTAGGTTCTCTTCTTTCGAGAGGAGTATGGTTTTGCGACCAATGCCTAGAGGGTGTTGCGTGTTTACAGAATTTTTGTGTTGGTAGTTGGATTTATCCAGCGCCCAGCACAAATATCAACAGCGCAAACTGAGTGAATAATGTCTACAAATTTGAGATCCTAGCCGAAGTACCTGGAATGGTACGCCAAAGGACGTGAAAGTCGCGTAAGCGAAAGGTTCTCAAGCATTATATCTGTTTTCACAAGTAGGACGGGGCACGAGAAACCCTGTTTGAATCTGGCAGGACCACCTGCCAAGGCTAAATATATTGATTGATCGATAGCGAACAAGTACAGTGATGGAAAGGTGAAAAGAACCCCGGGAGGGGAGTGAAATAGACCCTGAAACTCAGTGCCTACAACGTGTCGGAGCCGGCTTGTCCGGTGACGGCGTGCTTTTTGTAGAACGATCCAGCGAGTTAATTTTGTCGGCAAGGCTAAGTCAGATGATGGAGCCACAGTGAAAGCGAGCCTTAACAGGGCGATAAGTCGGCAGGATTAGACCCGAAACCGGGTGACCTAACCATGTGCAGGTTGAAGCGTCGGTAACACGACGTGGAGGACCGAACCAGGAGACGCAGTAAAGTCTTTGGATGACGTGTGGTTAGAGGTGAAATGCCAATCGAACTCGGAGATAGCTGGTTCTCCTCGAAATAGCTTTAGGGCTAGCGTTGTTTTAGTAGCACACGGGGGTAGAGCTCTGAAGAGGGCTGGGGCCCGCAAGGGTACCCACTCTCATCAAACTACGAATACCGTGTGTGTAACAACAGCAGTCAGAACGGCGGGGCTAAGCTCGTCGCTCAAAAGGGAAACAGCCCAGACCATCGTCTAAGGTCCCTAAACAATACTAAGTGGGAAACAAAGTGAGATTTCTTAAACAGCTAGGATGTTGGCTTAGAAGCAGCCATTCATTTAAAGAGTGCGTAACAGCTCACTAGTCAAGAGATTTTGCGTGGAAAATGTAACGGGGCTCAAGTATTGTACCGAAG